>JAEEGL016467755.1_pt1 | contig 10184 bp, 8 predicted proteins | sample 9134231 | NCBI WGS metagenome assembly JAEEGL01 (sample SAMN16246548, study PRJNA631951) | gut metagenome | biome: gut microbiome; feature: rumen; material: fiber-attached | host: Bos | place: Iran: Karaj | collected 2018-10
CGACCTCAGTGTCTATATACATCTCAAATACTTCGTCCAGTTCAAATGTGTACAGCGGCGGCTCTTTGGTGAAGCCCTTTTCCGCCATCGTGTCGATGGTGTCCACATTTTTCCACCCCGACTGTGACTCAAGTATCAGCCCGTTTATGACAGAAGGTTCAGCCTCATCAAAGTCCTCAAGAACGCCCACCGTGTAGAATTCTTCTTCGCCGTCGGTGGTGATATCAGTGCTGCTTTCAGACTTGTCATTGGTCTTGGGCTTTTTCTTCTTGTCTTTATGTCCGCAGCCTGCCAGCACCGAAACGGTCAGCAGCGCTGCGATAACTATCGCAAATTCTTTTTTCATAGTTGACTCCTTATCAGATATAAGCAGTTTTATATTAAAAAACTAAGCTGAAAGAACTGCTATTAATTAATATAGTATGACCTGTCCCTGCCGAAATATATCACAGAGGGACTCAGCTTCTTTTTACCAGTATGCGAACACAGGCACATCATATGCCACATTGTTGTATATGTATTCAGCCGCATCATATGGCAGGTTTATACAGCCGTGACTGCCCCATGTTGCTGACTGATACTTAGTTCCGCCGAACACGCCGTTCTGCCATGAAGCATCGTGGAAACCTATACCAATGGTGCTTATGTAGTTCCAGAATTCAACGTATGAAGCGTATGACTGCCCGTCAGAACTGCCCACCAGCGTTTTGCCGCGCTCTTTCAGCCACAGCTTGTATACGCCTGCCGGTGTGTTCCTCGACTCGCTGGGGTAGCCCGAAACGAAGTCGCTCTCCATCTTCATCTCGCCGTTTTCATAATACCATAGATGCTGTGCACTCAGGTCAACATCGAAGTAAGTGTCCCCGAAATCCTTTGTGGGAGTCAGCCAGTCCTTGTTACAGGTGTAGCTGTAAGTCGAATCGGGGTTCACATACCATATTGGGTCTGTGCTGACCGACTCACCCTCTTCTATGCAGTTGACGATGAAATTGGTCATGCCCTTCTGGTCGAGCCACCAGCCATAGCAGCCCTGACCCTGCGGTACAGTTATAACGCCCCTGCTGGTCGATTTGAACTCTCTGTCCTTGCCGAAAGTGTCGTACTTGTCTGCCAGCAGTTCAACATAATGCTCTATCGCATCGCGGTCTATCTCCAGCGTTTCAACGGGTGCATCTTCGTCAAATGATACCCATTCCATCACCTGTTCGCCGTCTATCAGTTCATTGCCGATGATAAAATCAAAGCTGATCTGCATATTGTGAAGATTGTTGAGTTTCTGACACTCCTCTGACAGTTCTTCCGCCTTGACCTTAGCGGTCTTGTAGCAGTCCAGTGAACCGATGGCGATGTCGAAATTCATCTTGTCAAGTTCGCTCTCCACATGGTCATATAGAAGCTGTATCTTGTTCTCATCGATGGTATCGCCGTCTGATTCGCCCACAACGCTGAAACTGCCGTTGTCGTTGCGGGTGATGTAAGCGTCCTTTGGTGCAGTGGCTCTCTGGTCTTTCAGAAGTTTGTGTGCCAGCAGTTCTTCCAGCTTTTTCTTGTCATAGTGGAAATCGTTGGTCAGGTCGAACTCTTCCTTGTCGAACTTTGCATCCAGCCATTTGCCGCGATCCTGCTCATCATACAGTTTGCCGACAGCTTCTTCGGTATTGTCAACATAACCGATATCAGCCAGTTTTATGCTCAGTGCCGAGCCGTCCTTTTTGGTTATTACGAAAGTTTCAGGCACAACAGCTTTCTTTTTAAGTTCAGCCACAGCCTGTTCCTTGTCCATGCCGCCCACATCAACGCCTGCAACGTAGGTGTTGTCGAGGAAAGCATCTTCATATGACTTTTTGCCGATGAAATAAATGCCCACCGATGCTATTGCACCCACCAGTACCACGCTTGTGCAGATAAGTGCCACCTGTGTACCCGACATGCCTTTTTTCTTTTTCTTCTTTTTCTTTTTAGAAGCGGTGCTGCCCTTAGCCGCAGCAGAGGTCTTCTTGCCGCTGCCCGACTTTTTTGTGCCGCTGCTCTTCTTTTTGCCCGAAGAACTGCCGCTCTTTCTCTGACCGCTCCTTGAAGTGCCGCCCGAAGTGCTCCTCCTCGCAGTTCTGACCCCGCCTGCTGTGCTTGCGTAGGCATAGTCATCAAATGCGTCCTCACCGAAATCGGTAACGCCCGAAGCCATCACAGGAACACTGTCCGTATCCTCTGCAAGCGACATGTTTCGCGCTATCATCTTAGCAAGGTCTTCTTTTCTGTTCTCCATTTAATAATAACGATCCTCCTGAAAATAATACCTAAATACACGTTATTTCTCCAAAGGTCAGTATATGCAAATGACCCCATTTTCTATTATACAACATTCCCGCCTTTTTTTCAAGGACTTTTTGCATATTTTTTTCGACTGTTCCCGTCGCAGAGGTCTTGCAGCATGCAAACGCTGTGCCTCCCGCTTGTTATCCCTGTCTTGTGTATCAATGTTCTGTGCAGTACCACAATTGTACATGATAAATAAGTTTGAACAGTATTAGCCGCCATTCATTCTAAAGGGCAGTCAATTGACAAGCATTTGTTTTTAAGTTATAATTTATGGTGTGAGAGTATAATAAGGTCAGGATAAGGCAGTCAGGTGGCTGTCAGGAGGAAAGTAACAAGGAGTAAAAATATGTCAAATCTATTCAGTGTGCTGGTCGCTGTGGGCGGTCTTGCAATGTTCATGTTCGGTATGAACACACTCAGTTCGGGTCTTGAAAAGACAGCGGGCGGTCTGATGGAAAAGGTGCTTGCCAAAGTTTCGGGCAACATCTTCACAAGCGTGCTGTTCGGCGCTATCGTGACGGCGGCAGTGCAGTCCTCAACGGCTACTACGGTCATCGTCATCGGTCTGGTAAACGCAGGTCAGCTTAAGCTGCGCGGCGCTGTCGGTATAATCATGGGCGCAAATATAGGTACTACCATGACGGCGCAGATACTAAGACTGGCGGGCATCGGTGAGTCGGAGAACTTCTTCGTCAACCTTATAAACCCCACCAATCTTTCAGCGATACTCGCCATCGCGGGCATACTGTTCATAATGTTCTCGAAGAAGAACAAGTACAAGACCATCGGTGAGATACTTATCGGCGTGTCGATACTTTTCACAGGCATCAACACCATGCGCGGCGCCATAACTCCCATGATAGAGGGCAGTGACAGCGTTAAGTCCATATTCGCAGTCCTCCAGAACCCCGCACTGGGCATTCTGGTGGGCATCATAATCACCATATGCACTCAGTCAAGTGCGGCGGCAGTCGGTCTTTTGCAGGTCATCGCAGGCGGAAGCGGTACGGACGGCGCGGTGCTTTTCGCATCGGCATTTCCTATCATCATGGGCACAAACATCGGTACCTGTGCCACACCTCTGATATCTTCACTGAAATCCTCTAAAAACGCAAAAAGAGCGGCACTGCTTCACTTCTACTTCAACCTTATCGGTACGATACTGTTCCTCATAGTTATCTACGCTGTTCAGCTGACTGTTGGCTGGAGTTTCTGGGATAAGCCTTTCACAATGGATCATATAGCTAATTTCCACACCATATTCAACGTGACTGTAACAGCCGTATTCATACCATTTGCAGGTCTGCTTGAAAAACTTGCCTGCATCACTGTACGTGATAAGCCCGGTGAGGAAGAGGACGTTTTCTCAAAGGAAGACCTTCTGGACGAGCGATTTCTTGTCACTCCTAACGTGGCTATCGCGCAGTGCAAAGAGGCTGTCGTGCAGATGGGTATCTATGCAAAGAAGAATTTTGAGGCAGTCTGCGGACTGTTCGATAAATATGACCTCAAAGAGGTCGAGAAAGTCAATGAGCGTGAGGAACTGCTGGACAGACTGGAGGACAGAGTCGGTCAGTACCTTATCAAACTCAATGACTGCGGTCTTAACGAGGACGAGGGACGCATGGTCACCACGCTGTTCCACCTGATAAGCGAGTTTGAGCGTATAGGCGACTACTCGGTGAATATCAGCGAAACTGCGGGCGTTCTCTATGAAGAGGAAGCAAGATTTTCCGACCGCGCCAACAGTGAACTTGAAGTCGTGAACGGCGCTATCGCTGAGATAATCGACCTTGCGATAGAAGCCACAAAAACTATGGATATGACCGTCCTCACCGAGATAGAACCCCTCGAAGAGGTGGTTGACCGTCTGGTGGAAGAACTCAAAGCTGTGCATATCGACCGTTCAAAGAAGGGTCTGTGCGCTATCGATGTGGGCATCCATTTCCTCGATATCCTCACGAATGTCGAGAGGATATCCGACCACTGCTCGAATATCGCGGTGTACCTCATCTCTTCAAAACAGCAGTATGAAACTCTTAAAAAGCATGAATACCTCGATGACCTGCATAAGCATGGCACAGCAGTGTATGAGAATAAGCTGAAAGAGTATACCGAAAAGTACTCACTCAAAGCATTGGCATAAAAAATTCAGGCGGGCGATGTCAGCATCGTTCCGCCTTGTTTTGATGAAAAAGCGCAAACCGTCAAGGCGGCTGAAACCGAATATTTTAACCACAGAAAGGTGATATATATGAAAAAAATACTTGTTATCCACGGTCCTAACCTCAATCTTCTGGGCGAAAGAGAACCCGGTGTCTACGGTACGGATACCTTTGAGAGCATCAATGACGAGATAGTTTCCCACGCACTTAGCTGCGGCATGCACTGTGAGGTCTTTCAGTCGAACCACGAGGGCGAGATCATCGATGAACTACACCTCGCGCGTAAAAAGTTTGACGGCGTTGTGCTGAATGCGGGCGCTTATACCCATTACAGCTACGCTATCAGAGATGCCATAGCCGCCATCAAGATACCCGTTGTGGAAGTCCACCTCAGCAATATCCACGCCCGCGATGCGTTCCGCGAGAAAAGCGTTATCGCACCTGTATGTGTGGGTCAGATAAGCGGCTTCGGCAAGTACAGCTACCTTATGGCAGTCGATGCCCTCAATTACAGATGGAAAGCGAGTGAGGAAAATGAACAGGCTTGAAAAATTACAGTCGCGCATAAAAGAAGCCGCTGACTGCGGCATCATCACAGATGAAGTCAACAGACGCTACTTCACAGGCATGAAGTCAAGCGCGGGTACTGTCCTTGTTTTCCCTGAGGAAAGCTATCTTATAATCGACTTCCGCTATATCGAAAAGGCGAGAAATACCGTCAAGGACTGCACCGTTCTGCTGGAAGAGAGCGGCGCTGGAAAATATGCCCAGCTGAATGAACTTATCGAGAAACACGGCGCAAAGACCATCGCCATAGACAGCCAGACCTGCACCGTCAGCGACCTTGCCGCCTACCGCAAACAGCTGAAAGCAGAGATACCCGCAGACGGAAAATTCGGGGTCATCATTCGTCAGCTGAGGATGGTCAAGACCTCTGACGAAACTGACAAGATGATAGCCGCTCAGCGCATAGCTGAGGCGGGACTGGAGCATATGCTGGACTTCATCAAGGTCGGCAGGACTGAAAAGGAGATACAGCTGGAACTTGACTACTACATGCTGTCACACGGCGCAGAAGCCCTCAGCTTCGATACCATCGCCCTCAGCGGTCCGAATACCTCTCTGCCGCATGGTGTGCCTTCCGAAAGAAAGGTGCAGAGCGGCGAGTTCGTGCTGATGGATTTCGGCGCAGTCGTTGACGGCTACCACAGCGATATGACAAGAACTGTCTGTGTCGGTGAACCTACCGAGAAAATGCGCAAAGTCTATGATATCGTACTTCGCGCACAGCAGGCAGGTCTTGATGCGGTAAAAGCAGGTATTTCGGGCAAAGACCTCGATGCCGCCGCAAGAGATCTCATCGCCGCAGAGGGCTACGGCGACGCTTTCGGACACTCGCTCGGTCACGGTGTCGGCATGGAGATACACGAACAGCCCTACGCTTCACCGTCATCAAAGTTCGTTCTGCCCGAAAATTCCATCATAACCGTTGAACCGGGCATCTATCTTGAAGGTGAGTTCGGCGTGCGCATAGAGGACTTTGTCATCGTTAAAGCAGGCGGCTGTGAGAACATGACCCTTGCAGGAAAAGAACTTATCTGCATATAAAATGCCTGCCAAAAGGCATTATGACCGCTCCGAACAATGCTGTTCGGGGCGGTTTGCTATAAATTATACCTTAAAAAAGGTTATCCCTTTAGCACACCGTCTGAAAATGCGGTAAACAAAAGGATAATTATAGCAATCCGCCTTAAAATTCAGACAAAATCCAGTCACAAAATCCATATATCCGAGCTTTTGCGACTGGATTTTGTGAATTTAAATAGTTGAATTGCTATAAGCGTTGTATATATTTCTCCCGCCGCAGGCGTGATAACCATAATAAAAATGCCCCTGAGCGTTCACCGCAACACTCAGGGGCATGATATTTATATCCGATCCTTATTTCAGCTTGAAATGAACAGGCATGCCGTTCTTCATGGCGATCTTTACTTCGCCCTGTATCAGCGGCAGGAAGTACTTCTCCGCTTCGGGCAGAATGTCGTTCTGCGCATCGTTTATCCAGCGGCGCGGGAAGAATTTTTCCTTGTTTGCCACCGCAGAAGCCTCAGCGCTTTCAATAGTGATAACGTAAGGTACATCGCTCAGGCGCTTGTAGACCATCATTTTGCCCGTTTCGCCCGCAAGCGCGCGCTTTACGCCCTCACTGCCGATAAGTTCAGCCTCGTCAATGTCGGTCTTCGAGCAGATGTGCGATGAACAGCGCTGCATAACGTTCAGTTCTATCGAACGCACCTTGCAACCGATGTGGTCTTTGACCAGCTGTTCAAGGCTCTTGCCGATGCCCGAAAGGTATTCGTGACCGAAATTGTCCACTGCCACAGGTCTTTTGCTGTCCTGCGGAAGTTTAACACCCTCCGACACAGCTACAATGACCGCCTTGTGCTTAGCCTGCATACTGCGAACGTCTTCTAAAAACTTCTCAGCCGAGAAATTGCATTCGGGCAGGTAGATAAGGTGAGGTGCTATCTCGTCATTTGCCCTTAAAACACAGGTCGAAGCCGTCAGCCAGCCCGCATGTCTGCCCATTATCTCAACTATGGTGACAGATTCTATCGAATAAACCGAACTGTCGCGGATTATCTCCTGAACAGTAGCCGCCACGTACTTAGCCGCCGAACCGAAACCGGGTGTGTGGTCGGTAACAGGCAGGTCGTTGTCGATGGTCTTCGGTATGCCGATGACCTTTATATCAGAACCCACCGATTTGAGATAAGCTGACAGCTTGTCCACCGTGTCCATCGAATCGTTGCCGCCGATGTAGAAAAAAGCCTCGATGCGGTGCTTGGTGAGGTTCTCGTGTATCTTCTTGTAAACTTCATCGTCTGTTTCAACTGCGGGCAGCTTGTACCTGCACGAACCCAGAACTGTCGATGGGGTCTGCCTGAGAAGTTCCATGTCCTCGTTGGTGCGTATGACCAGCTTAAGGTCCATAAGTTCGTCCTTTATCATACCCTCGATACCGTTGATAGAGCCGAAAACAGCGTCTATCTCAGGGGTTTTCAGCGCTTCCTTGAATACCCCTACCAAAGAAGCGTTGATGGCGCAGGTCGGTCCGCCCGACTGAGCAACTGCAATGTTCATTTGATTATCCTCCGTTTGATAAAATATTTCATATTATATTCGCTTCGTCTGCGCACCTGCGTCAGATATATTTGTACTTCTCTTAAATTCTCACAAAGCCTATTATAGCACAACTGACTTTCAAATTAAAGAGGTATATTCAAATATTAATAATCTTTTCCCTTTTTCACAAAAAGTTGTATTGCCTTTAACCGCGAAAGTGTCAATCATGGGGAATTTACACGCAAGGTATCAGAAAGAATGATAATAAATTTTAAAAAGTTTTTTAAAAGACTTGAAATGTAAGGTGAAATGTGGTATGATTATCATATGTAAATGTGCAAATTCGATTTGGACAGGAAATTTTGAGAATATTATGGAGGTACTAATAATATGGTAACAGCCGGCGATTTCAGAAATGGTATGACGTTCGAGGAGGACGGCAATGTAATGCAGATAGTTGAGTTCCAGCACGTAAAACCCGGTAAGGGCGCTGCGTTCGTAAGGGCTAAGGTAAAGAACGTTATAACAGGTTCCATCAACGAAAAGACTTACAACCCCACCGCAAAGTTCCCTACCGCATACGTTGAGAGAAAGGATATGGAGTATTCCTACAGCGACGGTGATCTGTATTACTTCATGGATTCCGAATCTTATGAGCTTATCCCTGTAAACAAGAGCGAGCTTTCCGATAACTTCAAGTTCGTTAAGGAGAACATGGTCTGCAAGATACTGTCCTACAAGGGTCAGGTATTCGGCGTTGAGCCTCCTTTCTTCGTAGATCTGGAAGTTACCGAGACCGAGCCGGGCGAGAAGGGCAACACAGCTACCAACGCTACCAAGCCTGCAACTGTTGAAACAGGCGCTGAGATCAGAGTTCCTCTGTTCATCAACACAGGTGACAGGATCAGGATCGACACACGTACCTGCGAGTACATGGAGCGTGCATAAGATTTTAACTGACTTCTTTGAGTTAGGAGGTTACTATTATGGAACTGAGCAATAAGGCGGCTTATATAAAGGGTCTTATGGAAGGCATGAAGATCGACGAGAGCACCGATCAGGGCAAGGTCTTAAAGGCTATGGCTGAACTGATGGAAGAGATGGCTAAGGCTATCGAGGATGTCACTGTTCTGGCTGACGAAACTGTTGATGTTGTTGACAGCCTCAGTGATGATCTGTCTGATCTGGAAGACGACTTCTATGAAGAGTACTACGATGATGAAGACGATGACGATGATGTTTTCGATGATGATACTCTGTATGAGTGTGTATGTCCTTCATGCGGTGAAACTATCGTTATGGACGACAAGATGGTCGAAAACGGTTCGATAGAGTGCCCAAACTGCGGCGAGAGCCTTGAGTTCGACTTCTCTGACGATGATACTGAGGAATAATATTCCGCATCGCAGATAGATAATATGTTTCAGGGGTGGTGTAATTCCACACCGGAGGTGATCGCGGCAAGCTGACCGCGTAAGTCCTCGACCGCACAAAAGTGCGCTGATCGGGTGAGATTCCCGAACCGACGGTAAGAGTCCGGATGGAAGAAACGACATTTTTTCGCAAACAAAGCCCCCGAGTGCATGCTTGGGGGCTTTTTATCGTTTCTCCCGAATATTTATGTATTATTTGGAGGAATAAGTTATGTCAAATACTGTCACAGCAAAGAAAACACCTTTTTTTACCACTCGCAAGCTGGTGGTCATGGCAATGCTCAGTGCCATCGCGACTGTGGTGTACTACCTTGATTTCCCTGTGCCGCTGATGCCTGACTTCATCAAGATGGATCTTTCCAATGTCATCTCGTTGCTGGCAAGCTTTGCACTGGGTCCCGTTGAGGGCGTGGTCGTATGCCTGATAAAGAATGTGGTGCAGCTTATGATAAAGGGCGCAGGCACTACAATGGGTATAGGTAATATCTTCGATTTTGTGACCTCTGCGGCGTTCTGCCTGACAGCCGGTCTTATCTACAAAAACCACAGAACCAGAAAATATGCTGTTATTGCATGCGTTGTCGGTGCGCTGGTGTTCACAGTCATCAGCCTGCCGCTGAACTACTTCATCGTTTACCCGATATATTTTAAGGCTTTCGGCGGCGAAGCTGCCATACTGGGCATGTACCGTCAGCTCAATGCAAATGTTGAGAGCACTTTTCAGGCGCTTTGCATGTTCAACCTGCCTTTCACATTCGTAAAGGGTGTTCTCTGTGCTGTGGTGACGATGGTCATTTACAAACCGCTGTCACCTGTACTTAAGGGCAAAGACTGAATGATATCTGCTGACCGACTGTCCTGCATGGCAGTCGGTTTTTTTTGTCGCCGCGCTATTTCTTTACCAGATTTCTGCTGCCGCAGACAGGGCATACGACTATCTGCCGCCCGCTGCCCTCCGGTGTGGGCAGTTCAGCGCCGCAGCTGCACCTTGCAGAAGCCGTGTGTGCCCCTCTGACAGGGCGTACCGCACTGCGCGGGTCGAAGCTGTTTGCAGGTTTACTGTGTCGGAACAAAGAGTTCATACGCATCGTGAACCGCAGGTTCTCGTGCTCACGCTTGCCGATGTCTTTCGAGAATACCC
>JAEEGL016748772.1_pt1 | contig 10184 bp, 3 predicted proteins | sample 9134231 | NCBI WGS metagenome assembly JAEEGL01 (sample SAMN16246548, study PRJNA631951) | gut metagenome | biome: gut microbiome; feature: rumen; material: fiber-attached | host: Bos | place: Iran: Karaj | collected 2018-10
GAGGCAGGCCCGAAGGTGCTTGAGCCTATCTACGACCTCGAGGTGCTCGTGCCCGCCGACTACATGGGCGACGTGATGAGCGACCTTCAGGGACGCCGTGCCATCATCATGGGCATGGACAGCGAGGCAGGCTATCAGAAGCTGAACGCCAAGATTCCTCTCAAGGAGCTGGCCAGCTATAGCATCGCCCTGTCGTCCATCACCGGTGGCCGCGCATCGTTCCAGACCAAGTTCGCCAGCTATGAACTGGTGCCCAACGACATCCAGCAGGCACTGATCAAGGCTCACGAGGAGGAGATGAAGGACGAGGATTAATCCCCCACCCTATCTATACAAGAGAAATGGCGCACCGCGTGGTGCGCCATTTCTCTTGTTGTTCACCGCCCGTTGGGTGTTTTGCTTCGCGGAGATGCGCGAAGCACAGCGGCTGGTAATGCGACGAAGCACAGCGGCTGACCTTGCACGAAGCACAGCCACTGGTATCGTGCGCGAGGCTTACTCCAGCTCGTAGCGCTTACCGGTCTGCTTGATGAGCTCACGGGCAAAGCGCTGCGGATAGCCGGGACGCTGCACGGTGGCTCCCAGGCCATTGGGCGTGCGCACAAAACGGCCGTTGGCATCGACGGGCTTTCTTGTCATGTCGTTATAGCGCACGATGAGGAAGGTGGCCAGCTGCTTCCAGCGGTCCAGCATCTGCTCAGCCTTCTCCGACGTGTATTTCGTGAGGTACGACACCCTGGCGTCATGCCCCATTGTCAGCGCACGGTCCTCCACCTCCTTCTGCAGGCGGAAGTAGCTTTGGTCAAGCGAGTCGCGCACCTGCATCAGGTCAGGAAACATCATCGAGTAGCGCGGATACACCATGTTCGACACCCAGTTCTGCACCCAGAAGGCATTGTCCATCGAGAACGTTAGGTCGTCGGCACCCGGCGTATTATAGGGCTTTGGCGATGTGGTGGTGCAGCAGTACACCGGCGTGAAGGGCACCATGTTGCCATCATCGTTGGCAAACCAGAAGCAGCCGCCCACCTCGCGCGGCAGCCATGAGCGCATCTGACTGACGTAGACGAAGCCTGCCTGCTGCGTGCTGACGGGGCGCTCATTAAAGTATTTCTTTCCGTCCACCTCGAAATAAAGCGGCGTGGGCCTATAGGGCATCTCCCAGATGCCACCGCCAATGTCCGAACCCTTGGCATCACTTCCCACGCTGAAGGGCGTGCCCTCATAGTGGTCACGCATGGCAGCCTCCACGTCAGCCACAGTGAGCAGACGATTGGGCTTCACCCACAACGGCATCACCTCAGCATTTACGTCGTGGCCCTCAGCCCAGGGGATATAGCGGTCCATGCCGTCAGCATAACGATTGAAGAACTGCCACACGCGGGCATCGCAGATGCGACGACCCGAGAAGTCGGGAGCAGCATAGGCAGCGTTGTAAGAGAAGTCTTGGTCGCGCTTGCCGTCGTACCAACCCATGAGACGGGCATAGCTAACCACGTTCTTCGACCAAAGCACAGTCTCTTTGCCCTTCTCTTCTTTCTTAGCCGGCATGAAGGTGGTGATGCGGCTCTGGTTGGCGTGCCCGCAAATCATATCGTCGGGTATGCGCATGGCCACCCACACGGTGCGCCCCAGTTGTTTCTTGGCGGCAGGCTTCAAGGTCGACATGACGGAGTCGTTGACAAATGCGCCCATCATCTCCATAATCCAGGCCTCGTTAGGGTCACAGATGGTAAAGGTCTCGCCCTCTGAGTAATAGCCATACTGCTCCACGAGGCTGGTCATCACGCTGATGGCCTCACGGGCCGTCTTCGAGCGCTGCAAAGCGATGTAGATGAGTGACCCATAGTCGATGATGCCCGTGGTGTCGACCATCTCCTCACGCCCGCCGAAGGTCGTCTCGCCGATGGTTACCTGCCACTCGTTGATGTTGCCGATGACATTGTAGGTCTCCTCCGCCTCGGCTATCTCGCCCAGATACTTGTTCGTATCCCAGTCGTACACCTTGCGCATCGAGCCTTTGGGGTGCTTGGCAGCAGGATAGTGCACCAATCCCTGGAACATGCCGTAGCTGTCAGCGCTATAGGAGCAGATGACGGAGCCGTCCTTGGATGCTTTCTTGCCTACGATAAAGTTAGTACACGCCATGGCGCCGACGGCTGCCACGGTCATCACGAATAATAAAAGTTGTCGTTTCATAACTTCTTTGGTTTGTTCTGGGGACAAAGGTACGAAGAAGCAAGCGAAAAGCAAAAGAAAAACAAGTTTTTCTTTTGCTTTTCCGAGTGAAAGTACCTTCGGCGTCAGCCAAAGGTACGAAAAAGCGATTTCCGTAACTCGCTGCCTTACGAAATTATCTCCATGAGATAATCCAACAACTCACCACTATCGGACGACATACTTGCGGCCGTCAATGATGTAGATGCCCTTTCTGCCCGTCAGACGGCCGTCGGCGCTGCGGTGCGGCTGTGCCACCTGCTGCCCGCTGAGGCTGTAGCAACGGTTGGAAGGATGGATGGTCACATCGTCGATGGCCGTCAGCTCAGACTTAGGCGTAAGATGAGCCGAACGCAGCATGACCGTGCTGTTCCAGTCGACCTTCAGGGCGTTCAGATGCACGAAATCATCCACACGCGGATTGTGGTCGGTGTCAGGCATGGTACGCAGCTCATCGAGTGGCAAGACGATGGCCTGCAGCTGTTCGTCCCAATAGGGGTCGCTGTCGTTGAACGACACGACAATCTGCTTCCAGGGACCATGGGCCACGAGACGGTTGGCCAGGATGCGCAGTCCGTTGCCAGTGCCGCGCAGCACCAAGCTCTCATACTGGCTGAGGTCGGCAAAGCGGTTTTCCTCCACTCCCACGAAGCCGGCGATGGCACCACCACCGCCCACGTCAACACCCATCTGCCAGCTGACATTAACGTTGACATCAAGGGGCTGTGCATCAGCACCGGTGCCGTTCCACTGGTGGAACATGGAGGCAGCCAGCGGCGTCCAGCCATCGGGAGCCTCGAAGTCGTCGACATCGATGAAGCTGAGGATGCTGTTCAGCACACGTTCGGTGCGGACGGGGAAATACTGTGTGAGCAGTCGGTTGCGCTCAGCCATGTAATGGTTGTCAACGGTGTAAAGCTGCCCCGCCGACTGCCAGCGGTGCACGTCGCGACGATAGTCGCCCCAGCGTGCGGCCTCGGCATAGATGGCCGACTGAATGTTATGATAGAGACTGTCCCAGACAGCCACCACCGATTGCTGTCCAAGCAGTCCGTCATCGGAGAGCACCTCCTTGGCGCGTCTCACATAGCGGCGTGCAAACCGCGTGTTCTGTATGAGCTGGTGGAAGATGCCGGTAGGGAATCCGCCAGCGTTATGGGTGCCGAGCACGTTCTCATTGGGACTCTCAAGGATAATCTCGCTGTCCCAGCACAGGAAGCGGAAGCCCTCGCTGTCAGCTCCGCGCCGGCGGATGGCATACCAGTTGTGATGGTCCCAGTCGGTGTTGCCACCATACTGGTTGATGAGCATGTAGTCAATGAAGGCATCGACGTCGAGCAGGGTGTCGAGCCGCTCGTAGGCTTCTTCGGGAGCCTCGTCGGCCAGCCCTCCTACCACGCTGACGGCGTCGAGCATGTCCTCCCAGGCGGTGAGGTCGCCCTCGCTGGCCTCAATGTGGTTGCCGCCGTCCTCCTCAATCTTCACCACGTCGATGTCAGATTTCTTGCCGCCGATGTGGTCCTTGCCAAACTGGTCGTCGACGCGCTCGGCAATGTTGTAGAGTCCCCAGTACATGCCATTGATGAAGAGGTTGGCATAGAGGGCATTGACGCTGGCGCGCCCCATCTTACGCTGCATGCGGCGTGCCCACACGTCGCGTGTGTACTGTGCCTTGGTGCGGTTGCCCTCGGCCCAGTGCTGCCAGGCATTGCCAAAGTGGCAGCGCAGCACCAGCTGGTCGAACTTCGACGGCTCGCCATCGCCAAACAGCGGATAGCTGAGCGCACTGGGGCCATAGTCCTTCTTAAACACCAGGCGGAAGGAGTGCTTGGGGTTCTTCTCAGCCAGACGCCCGTGACCGCCATGGATGCGCAGGCCACAGGTGGTTGAGAAGTCGAGCAACGACAGCTGCGGGTCGAGGGGTGCCGGAGCGCCTATCAGCTCAATGCTGACGGGACGTGTCCAGCCGTGGCCGGTGGCATCGCCGACCGGAGGACCGGTGAAGATGTAGATGCCCCCTCGGTCAGGGTCGTTCTCATGGCTGAAGAGGTTGTCCTTGTCAGTGACGATGGACAGCACGGGCAGCGACAGCAGTCCCTCAACGATACGTGGGCGCAGGGTGGCATCGCCGGTCATTTCCGGGTCCATGCCGTAGTCGGCCTTGGCCGTTCCGCTGATGGTGGTGTAGCGTCCCCACGTGTCAGGATAGCCAGCAGGCTGGTCGCTCTGCCGCAGCACGTCGTTCACAAAGAGATAGGTGGCCGTGGCAACAGGGGTGACGAGGTCAGCGCCACTGGTGGCAGCCGCCCGCACGATGGTGGTACCGCTGACGTTGAGCGGCTGCGTGTAGGGCGTGCTCTGCGCGGTGGGCTCGCTGCCGTCGAGGGTGTAGCGTATGACGGCACCCTCAGGCAGTGCGGGCTGCCCGTCGGCACTGGCTATCTGTAGCGTAAACGACTGGTCGCAGAACCCGTGGGCGCGACTGAACTGCAGCTCCTGTGCGGCAGCTGCCAAGGGCAGCAGCAGGACGAGCAGTGAACTGGCTATGTGTTTCATTGGTGTCAAGTAAGGAGGTGAGGAGTAAGGAGATCGGGAGTAAGGAGATGAGGAGTAAGGAGGTGGTGAGTAAGGAGATCGGGAGTATGTTTTAAATAAGCGGGCAAACATGCCTCGCAGCATATTTGCCCGCAACAGGTTAAGATGGATACGTGGGTGTATTACTTCTTAACAACCTTCTCAGTGCGCACGGTGCCGTCGCTCATGTACTTCTTCACCAGAACGACTCCCTGGCGTGCCGTAGTGACGCGCTGGCCGTTGAGGTCATACAGTTCGATGGCGCGTACCTTTGCCGGCTGTGCCACGGTGGCGTCAATGCCGTCGAGCCATGCCTGGGCGTAGTCGAAGCCATTGGCAGGAGCCGTCAGCAGCACACGTACCTCATTGAAGAAGGTGTGCGAGTTAGGACCGGCGTTCACGCCGATGGTGAGCTGTCCGTCAGTGACGAGGATGTCGTCAATCTTGGCAGTCAAAGACTCATTGCTAGCGAAGGGGAATTGCTGGCCGATGCCGGGAATGTACATCTCCTCGCCGCTCTCCTTGGTCTCAATCAGCGGGCTCAGATACTCCTCGCCGATGGTGTTGCTGACGTATGTGTAGCTGTCCTCGAAGACACCAGCATCGCCGTTGTTACGCTCACCGATAGCGAACTTGATGGTGTAGACACCTGCGGGCAGGTCAGTAACGGTCTGCTCCACGCGGTAGCTGCCACCCCATGTCTGGAACATGGCGTCCTGGGCAATCTCAGAAGTGCCCTGCCATGCGCCCCAGCCAGGAGTCAGTCCGGGACGGTTGTAGCCTTCAGGTGTAGTCCATCCGGGCACAGACTCGTCAGTGAAGTCGACGCCGTCGCTCAGCTTATAGGTGTTGGGGTTCTTCACGAAGACGGTCATGTCGTAGGACGGAGCAATCTCCTCAAGGGTAGCTTCATCGACAATGGGTGTAAAGAGGTCGTTGTCAGCTTCCTTCAGCTTGCCATAGACGATGGTCTTGATGGCGCGCTTGATGTTTTCAGCCAGCTGGTCGTCGTCAGTCAGGGCATTCTTGGCAGCAACCACCAGAGCGTCGTCCTCAGCAACGCCGAGCGACTTCAGGGCCTCAGCACCCAGGCGCAGGCGCTCAACGAGCACGGCCACGCCAGTGGCCTTGCCACCATTGGCATTCTCAGGAGCAGAGGGACCCTCGGTGAAGAGCAGCGATGTGATGCTGGCAATAGCCTTCAGCTCGTCGGCAGCAGTCTTCAGCAGTGCGTCGTCCTTCAGCACGTCAAAGGTGTACTCGAGGTGCCAGTCATGCACTTCCTCACCAGTCTCCTCATTGATGGTACCGGGCTCGGCATAGTCAACCCACTGTGAAGAAGCGTTGTACTTGGCCAGGATGTCCTTCAGCTGTGCAAAGAGGTCGGTCTTGGTGAACTTGGTAGCCTTGGCGGGATCGCCGTCGGGCATCTCGTTCTGGCGCTGCACGTCGATGGCCTTCTTAATCTGCGTGTCATACTCGTCGCAGTAGGTGTGGTGAGCCTCCATGGCAGCACGCAGGGCATCGAGGTCCTCAGCAGCGCTGGTGAACTTCGAGGGAGCGGTGTAGCCAGCCATCTCCGACTCGTACTTCTCAATGGCAGCGTTCAGTGCGTCGAAGGCAGGACCATCGTAGCGCTCGTCCATGTTGCCGTCGCGTGTACCCTTGGCCCTCTTCAGTGCCTCCTCCAGCATCATGGTCTCTTCCAGACCCATGTGGTTCGGGGTGTACTTCATGCTAACGTTGGCCAGCAGGTTCTCAATGAAGCCCATGTCACCTGTCTCGCTGTTTGCGCTCTCCCACCTGATTCTGTAGTCACCAGAAACCTCAGGAGTAAACTTGATGTCCACAACAGTTGAGCCGCTGACAGTACCTGTGCTGCCGTTCACATTAGGATTGTTATCAAACATCTGCAGCATGACATCCTCATCGTTCTCGTTCAGGATGCGGAACCTGGTCTTGCCGCTGCCCTTCCACATAGCGGTGTTGAAGTGGATTCTGTACTCCTTGCCGGCAGTGAGCGTCAGCATGTGGTCTTCAGTGCTTCCGTATTCCACATAGCCCTCACGATAGTAGAAGCCCTTGGTGAAGTCGCCACCAGCGAAGTCGAACATACGCGAACCGCTGCTATAAGAGGTTCCTGACGGACGCTCCTCTGTTCCGAAGAGTGCGAAGAAGCCTTCAGGTATGCCACCAGCAGCGCAGTTGGCGAAATAAGACTCAGGAATGAGGTCCTCAGGAACGTCGTTGGGATCATACTCAACCTTGCCAATGCTCATGACAAGCGTGGTGTCGCCGAAGATTTCGTCGGCGAGACGCATCTCAGGATAGATCTTGGTAATGTTGAGTGAATACTCGCCAGCTGTGAACGCACCCTCGTGTGTCAGCACGATGTCGGTAGCAAAGCCCGTTGCAGGCTGCTTGGCCAGAGGCTGTTTGTTGATGGTTGCCACGAGAGCCTCGCAGTCAACGTTCTTGTCGAAGTGCAGCTTGAACTCCTTGATGTCAAGAGGCAGGTTGAACGAGCCGTTCTCGGGGTCGGCAACCAGCAGTGAAGGAGTGAGGAAGTCGTAAGGATAGCCCTCGTTGTCCTCAATGTCGGTGTTGTGGGTAGCCTCCTCATCAACGAAGCTGTTCACGTCGCCGCTGGGGCCACTGGTATAGATAAGGTGATAAGCCTCGTCAGTGGGGTTGATGAAGCTCACCAGCACCTCGTCGTTGTCTTCGACAGCCTCCTCGAGGAAGATGTAGAAGCGTCCGTCAGCAAAGCCCTCGACAGAGTAGAGCTCCACGGCCTTGCCATTCACCTTCACCGTTGCGCAGTCCATGGGGAACATCAGGCGGGGCTTGCCACCCTTCTTCACCAGGTCGGGCATGTTGGTATCGAAGCCGAAGTCGACCTGTACGACGTCGTTGCTGAACTCAGCCGTGGTGCCATACTTGTAGACCTCGAAGTTGATGTTGTCGAAATAGAATGTGTTGGCATTTTCGCGGTCCTTGTTCAGGTCGAAGGCAATGCTGCGCAGCTTGTTGGCCTTGGCGGCATCGATGGTGCCCTCAGCCTTCACTGTGGTCCAGTCAGAAGCGAAGTCAATAGCCTGGATGATGCTACCATCAAACCACTCACGGGGTGCCTGATGGCTACCGCCGCCAATGCCACTAATGGGATTGTCGGCCCTTACATCCATGGTGAAGCGCCACTGTGTGCCTTCGGGCAGGTCCTCACCAAGCTTCACGAAGAACTGTGTTGCCCAGTCCTCGGTGGCACCAGCCATGCTCTCGATGACGATGGCACGCGACTCGTTGACACCGGCACCGTCGACGATGGTCACGTCGTAGACAGCAGGATCAGCCACGGCGTTAATGGCCTGTGCGAACGAAGACACATCCTCGCCCTCCAGGTTACCATTGGTGATGATGCTGGTCCAGCCTACCTGCTTGGCCTTGCCCTGGCGCTCTACCTCCATGCTAATCACGGTGACATTGGCCCAGTTGGCACCTTTGATGGCGTGCAGGTGGGCATAACCCTTGTCACTCACCATCTGCTTCAGGTCGACGGTGTAGATGGTCTCACCTTCTTCCTCGCCAGCCTCGCTTTTAAAGTACTTGGCGCACCAGCCGCCACGTGTGCTGTCGATGAGGTGCGACTCAGCCTCGTTGTCGTTGAACTGGCCCTCGTCAACGTCACGGTTAAAGAGGAAACGCGGTGTGCCCTCGGTAACCACGACTATCAGCTTTGAATAAAGCGACAGGTCAGCGTAGTTGATGACCTGCGAGTCACCGTAAGGCTGTCCGACTGATTCGCCAATGTGCCAATCGCAGGTAGCCTCGCCTGTTGGGCTGGCATTCACCCAGCCGTCCCATGAACAGAAGGGCACCTCCTCCAAGGAAATGCGCTCGCCTGCATTCATGGTGGTCACGCCCAGCATCACCAATGCCAGGGTGAGAAACATGCGGAAAGTTTTTCTCATGTGCATAAAAAGATTTAGTTAATAAATATAATATGGTTAATCATGTTATTCGCTTCAATCACCATGCAAAGTTACGCACGTTCACGCGAAATGGCTTTATTGTATGTTTCATTGTGTTTTTTATTTGTTTAAAAGCACCTGAAACACTTGGTTTTAACACAAAAAAGACCGTGGCAGTCATTTCCCGGAAGAAAAGACCGCCACGGCGTAGTTGTGTTTTTTATAGAAAGATTTATTTCATCATGACCTTCTTGCCATTCAGGATGTAGAGGCCCTTAGTAGGCTGTGCCACGCGACGGCCCTGCAGGTCATAGTAGGCACCGTTCTCCTTCGTCGTGGTGACGGTCTGGATGCCAGTGTAGGTGTTGTCAATCACGGCATCGATGTAGTAGAGATGGCAACCGTTGGTGTTGTGCACCACCACGTCAACTACCTTAGCAGTCTCATCGCTGCTGGTGATGGTCCAGGTCTTCTCAGCGAAGGTGGTGGGAGTGAAGGCATCGCCAAACTTCTCACCATTGATCATCAGCTGGATGCCGCGAGCCTCGGCGGGCTTGTGCGACTCAGCAGCGATGACGAGCTCAGAACCGACCTTCACACTCTTGATGGTGAAGCAGTCCTTTTCCTTGCCACCCAGCCAGAGGTATGAGGGGCCTTCGTAGGTACCCAGAGAGGTTTCAGGATAGTTCACGGCAATGGCCAGCGAACGGGCTCCGCCGTAAGTATTATCGAACACCAAACCCTTCAGCTCAGCGATAGCCTCGCCATTAGCAGTGGGCTCAACCTCGCCACCGACATACCAGAAGCAGTTGTTCTTAGAGGCATCATAGGTGGTACACTTGTTGTCCTTCTCATGGTCTGACCAGAATGCACCGTTCATCGTGCACTTCGTCTTGCCCTCATTTTCAGGATCGTCTTCCACCGTCACCTTGGCGGCCTCGGCCTTCAGGTTGCTAATGGTTGCATCGCTCCATGCGGTGAAGTCCCAAGTGTGCTTAGGAGCCTCGGGTGCCTTGTAGAGGTACATGCCCGAAACAACCACATTACCACCAACAGTCTTAATTGCGTGCAGATGAGCGTAGCCCTTATCAGCAACTAACTGAGCCAAATCGACGGTATAGACATCTCCATCCTGAGAGAAAAACTTAGCATGCCATGAATTTGCATCACCCTTAGTGTTGTCAATAAGGTGAGACTCAGCTTCATTCTCATTCCACTGACCCTCGTCAACATCTCGGTTGAGCAAGAAACGCGGTGTACCTCCCTTGGAAACGATTTGAAGTTTATCGTATTCTGAAAGGTCGGCAAAAGCAATCACGCTGCCATCACCATAAGGCTGACCCGTGGATGTGCACAGATCGTACGAGCAACCGGCTTGCTTACCCTTCACTGCGGTTGCATCCCAACCAGTCCAGCTGAACA
>JAEEGL017160829.1_pt1 | contig 10184 bp, 8 predicted proteins | sample 9134231 | NCBI WGS metagenome assembly JAEEGL01 (sample SAMN16246548, study PRJNA631951) | gut metagenome | biome: gut microbiome; feature: rumen; material: fiber-attached | host: Bos | place: Iran: Karaj | collected 2018-10
AGTTTTTTCCAATCATAACAGACCGGGAAGAGGTGTGTCAAAGCTTACGGCGTTTATGGGCGAAACTGCAATACAATCAGTGAAAAATGCGCGGAATCAACTGTTTCTGTCTGATAAAATAAGATAAACAGAACTGTCCATGACGACTGCAAGACACAGAACAGGAGAATGATGATGAAAGATTATGCTGCGGGCGGTTTTACGCTTCCCGGTGAAGCAGGCTATGAGCAGCTGACGCTGGAGATGGCAAGAAAGTGGGGCGCGGATGTCATCCGCGATTCCGACGGGACCAGGCTTTCACCGGAAATTACGGAAGCCGGTTACCGGATCTATTCCACGATCTGCATTATCAGGGAGCATAACGAATTTGCCCGTTCCCATCCAGACGCGCAGCAGCAGACTTTCCTGTTTTCGGAGCCGCAGACAGCAGTTTCCGAGACGATGGTGATCCATCCGCTGGACGGATACTTTGAAGAACAGTTTGAGCTCAATGATACGCCGGAAGCCATGGAATACTGGCAGGTCTGGGACCGGACGGAAGACAGGCTGCTTTCCGCCGGAGACTGGGAATACGCGGAGGGACAGGTCACCCTGCGCCGCTGCGTGCCGTATCACCGGTATTCCGTCTCCTTTCTGGCCTGGCGGATCTGGGAAGAGATCAACATGTACAACCACACGACCAACCACTGGCAGAGCGAGCATCTGCGACAGCTGGATCCGCGCCATCCCGAAGCGTGGGAGTACCTGCAGGACTGGCTCCGGAACTGGTGCGTGAATAATCCGGACACGAATGTAGTCCGGCTGACCTCCCTGTTCTACAACTTTGTCTGGATTTTCGGAAGCGATCTGCGCCGGCGCAGCCGGTTCGTGGACTGGGCCAGCTATGATTTCACGGTCAGCCCCGCAGCCCTGAAGGCGTTTGAGCAGGAATACGGATACGCGCTGACGGCGGAGGACTTCATCAACCGGGGGAAACTCCAGGCGACACACCGGCCGCCGACGGACCGGAAACGGGATTATATGGATTTTATCCAGCGCTTTGTGGCGGAAAAAGCCAGAACACTGGTGGAGATTATTCATTCCTACGGCAAGGAAGCCTATGTCTTTTATGACGACAGCTGGGTCGGCATGGAACCGTACGGCCGTTATTTTTCCTCCATCGGTTTTGACGGACTGATCAAATGCGTCTTTTCCGGCTTTGAGTGCCGGCTGTGCGCGGGCGCAGAGGTACCGGTGCATGAACTGCGGTTTCACCCGTACCTGTTCCCGGTGGGCCTGGGCGGACTGCCCACTTTCTCGGAAGGCGGACATCCGGAAAAGGACGCGGAGGCATACTGGCTGCATGTGCGCAGGGCGCTGGCCAGACAGTGCGTGGACCGGATCGGCCTGGGCGGATACCTGCACCTGACCATCGGGCAGGATGCTTTTAACGATACCATAGAAAGCATGGCAAGGGCATTCCGGAGACTGAAGGACCTTCACAGCCAGGGAGCTCCCGCGGAGCTTCCGGTGACTGTTTCCGTGCTGCATACCTGGGGCGCACTGCGCTCCTGGACACTTTCCGGCCACTTCCACGAAACGGACGGGAATCCGCTGATCCACGTAAACGAAGCGCTGGCCGGCTTGCCTGTGCGCGTGAGGTTCATCCATTTTAACGACGTGAAAAAGGGAGTTCTGCGGGATACAGATGTGTTGATCAATGCCGGAAAGGCGGGAGACGCCTGGAGTGGCGGCGATGCCTGGCAGTGCCCGGAAGTTGTCAGCGAGGTGACCCGGTTTGTGGCGGAGGGAGGAAGCCTGATCGGCATCGGCGAGCCTTCCGCGGCGGAGGGAGGAGACACGCGCTTCGCCCTGGCACACCTGCTGGGCGTGGACCGGGATGACGGCTCCTACGCCTGCCATGCTCCCTGGGAGTTCACGGAGCAGACTGCACCGTTCCTCACTGCCGGAAAGTATATCGGAAAGACGGACGGCATCCGGCTGAAGGATCCGGACACGCAGGTGCTGCAGACCTGCGAAGGCACACCGGTGCTTACGCTCCATTCCTTCGGAAAGGGAAAGGCGGTCTATATGGGCGGCTTTACATATGCCCCGGAGTCTGCCCGTATGCTGCTGGAAATGCTGCTGTATCTGACCGGGAAAGAGGGAAACATTGCCGGAATGACCGATCAGGTACAGGCGGAATGCGCCTGGTATCCGGAATCGGAAACACTGGTGGTCATGAACAACGGAGAATGTCCGCTGGACGTACAGGTATCCCTGCCTTCCGGAACAGTCCGGGTGCATACGGAACCTTTTGAAATGAAGTTTGTCTGATGACTGCAGGGAAAGCTGCACAGAGAAAAGGAGACCGGTTCGGCTGAACCGGTCTCCTTCATTATGACAGAATCCTGTCAATTGCGACGAGCTCTTCCTCGCTCAGGGGCGGGGCATTGAGAACCGCCAGGTTATCGGTGATCTGTTCGGGACGGCTGACGCCGATCAGCGCGGAGGTAACCACGCTGTCCCGCAGCACCCACTGCAGAGCCAGATGGTGAAGCTTCTGTCCGCGGCGGTCGGCAATCTCTTTCAGGGCGCGGATTTTCCGCAGGTTGTCCTCGGTCAGACTGCCCGGCTTCAGGAAACGGCCGTCTGTTTTCATCCGGGAATCCTCCGGAATGCCGTTCAGGTATTTGCCGGTCAGCAGTCCGCCGCACAGAGGCTGGAACGCAATGCATCCCACGCGTTCCACGCGGAGAACTTCGGTAAGCCCGTTTTCGATCCGCCGGTCCAGCATGGAATAGCGTGGCTGATGAATCAGGCAGGGGGTGCCCAGCCGCTTCAGTTCTGCGACAGCCGCCCGGGTTTGCTCCGGACTGTAATTGGAAATGCCCACATAGAGCGCCTTGCCGCTGCGGACAATCTGATCCAGCGCGCCCATGGTTTCCTCAATGGGAGTCTCCGGATCCGGCCGGTGATGATAGAACAGATCCACATAATCCACATGCATCCGGCGAAGGCTCTGATCCAGGCTGGAAATCAGGTATTTCCGGCTTCCCCAGTTGCCGTAGGGACCTTCCCACATGTCATACCCGGCCTTGGTGGACAGGAACAGCTCGTCCCGGTGGGACCGCCAGTCCGTATCCATATGTCGGCCGAAATTGCTTTCCGCGGCACCATAGGGAGGACCGTAATTGTTGGCCAGGTCGAAGTGGGTAATGCCGTGGTCAAAGGCGGTGCGGAGTATGGCCTGCTGTACGGGGAAAGGCGTCAGTTCGCCGAAATTGTGCCAGAGGCCCAGGGAAAGCAGGGGCAGCAGAACCCCGCTGTTTCCGCAGCGGCGGTACTGCATGGCCTGATATCGTTTTTCATCCGGAATATACATGAAAGCCTCCCTGTCTGAAAATGCCGGAGCCTGACGGCTCCGGCGTGTCTGTCCGGTAAAGGTCGGAATTACTTGTGTTCCTTGTTGAGCAGGTGGGTGGAGTTGCCCGCTTCATAAGCGGCTGCACGCTCCTCGGTCACTTCACCGTACCCGGCATCCATGTACTCGGCGGTAAACTGCTCATACAGAGCGTCGAATTCCTCGGGAGCGCACATGGTCAGCTTGTCGCGGAGTTCCTTGTATTTTTCAACCAGAACGGTCTGGTATTCCGCTTCTGCTTCCATGGAGACGGAGAACAGGGCGTTGGCAATGGCCCAGCCATTGTCGCGGATGGCGACCTTGGCGTTGTACCAGGCAATCACGTCTTCGGTGAAGTCCTGCGGCAGGTCGTGAGGCATGTTGTTGCTGATTACGTCCTCAATGGTACCGGCCTGGCGGGCTTCAATGGTGATGCACCAGTAGTCCTTGTTGTTGTTGAAGCCCAGCTTGTATTCGCCGTCGTAGTCGCTGACGCTGACGGGCAGGTTATTCTCATCGTACTTATAGGTTTCACCTTCAACGCCCCACTGGAAGTTGAACAGGTTGTCTTCCTGGGTCAGCCATTCCATGTACATCCAGGCAGCCTTCAGCTGATCTTCCGTGGCGTCCTTGGAGAAGCCGATCATCATGCCGAAGGGGTTGTCGGTCCGGTATCCGGGATTGGTGCCGGTGGCTTCGTCGATTTCCGCGGAGACGGGGGCGATAGCCAGTTTGGCGTCGGGATTTGCTTCATAGAAGGCAGTAAGCCAGTCCATGTTGGCAGAGATGTATCCGGCGTAGGAATAGGTCTTGCCGTTGATGAAATTGGTCTTTTCATCCTCGGTCCCGGTCAGGTAGTATTCCGGATCGGTGAGACCGGCGTTGTACTTGTAGTTTTCGTTCTTCAGGAAGAGCTTGTTGGGTTCCCAGCCCAGGGAAGGAATGTTGTAGTCGCCGTACATGGCCCATTCTTTCTCATCCAGGGGCCAGGTGCGCCAGGCATAGTTCTGGTCGGAACCGACGCCGGTTACCATGGAACCGCCGGCGGGATGCTCGGCAATGCCGGCTTCCTTGATCTTCAGCATGGCTTCGTTGTAATCGGAGACGGTCACCGGAATATGATCGTAGCCGATCTGATCCAGCCAGTCTTTCCGCACGAAGGTCTGGAAGGTGTAGGAAGTGTCATAGTAGGGACGGTAGGCGGCGACGAAGTAGGTTTCGCCGTTGATCTGGGTGTAGGTCAGCTGGTTGTTGGATACCATCCGCTGATAGTAGGTCGGCGCAACCGCGGCGAAATCGTCCATGCTGAAGGTGGTCAGGTATCCGTCCGCCGCCCACTGGGTGACCTTCGGATAGTCATATTCCATCAGGACGGTGGGCAGATCATTGGCGGCTGCCAGCATGGAATACTTGGACATAACGTCGGAACGGGGGATGCCCACGTAGTTCACGGTGATGTTGTACTTGTCACCGAAGTTTTCCTGGATCCATTTGGTCCAGTAGTTGCTTTCCACGTTCGGCACGCCCGCCTGTCCGCGGTCATACACCGGAATCGTGATGGACACGTTCTCGGCAAAGGGTTCCCAGTCTGCAGCTTCCGCCGCGGCCATGGGGAGGAGTGACAGCATCATCACGGCTGTCAGCACCAGCGCAAGGATCTTCTTCATAAAGGTTTCCTCCTTTTTATATTTCCAGAGCAAATCGCATGCTCCGAGATCCGGGTGGAGATTGAGGCTGAATTCACCTCTTTTGATATTTCTGTCACAGGCAGTCAAAAGAGGTTCATCCCTTGACAGCACCGACCATAACACCCTTCACAAAGTATTTCTGCAGGAAGGGGTAGACGCAGATGATCGGCAGGGTGGCAAACATGATACAGGCGGCCTGGAGTACCTCCGGGGTACTGGTGACCTCGATGGCTTCGGAAAGGGTCGCAGTCTGAGCTTCGGTAGCGGATGATACCAGCTGGTAGAGCTTATACTGGATCATCTTCAGGCCTTCTTTGGTGATGTAGTACTTGTTATCGGCGTAGGCGTTCCAGCGGCCTACCGCATAGAACAGGGACAGGGTCGCAATGATGGGCAGGGACAGGGGGAGAACCACCCGGAACAGGATCTGGAAATTGTTTGCCCCGTCCAGGAAGGCCGCCTCCTCCAGACTGTCCGGAATGCTGGACTGGAAGTAATTCTTCATGATCAGCATATTATAGGCGGAGTAGATCAGCGGCAGGATCAGCACCCACATGGTGTTCAGCATTCCCAGATCCCGGTACAGCAAGTAGGTGGGGATCAGGCCGGCGTTGAAATACATGGGAATCATCAGGAGGACCGTGAAAAAGGAACGTCCTTTCAGTCTCTTCCGGGAGAGCGGATAAGCGGCACAGGTACAGGTGATCATCCCCAGGATTGTGAAGATGACCACCACCAGGACGCTGTACAGGAAGGAATGCACCAGGGTGCCGTCCTGGAAAATGGATTTATACGCGTCAAAATTCAGACCTTTGGGCCAGAGCACCACAGCCTTCTGCATGACGGCGGTGTTACTGGAAACGGATTTTGCCGCCAGGTGGATAAAGGGCAGGATGCAGGTGAGGCACAGCACTACCAGGATGAAGATGATCAGGAGATCCGCAAAGTTGAATTTGCGGATTGCGTGGGAACCGTCATTGATCGTATCGTACTCTTTTACTTTTCCGGCCATCGTTCCCACCTCCTCACAGCAGACCGTCTTCGCCCATCATCTTGGCGAAACGGTCACTGATCAGCACCAGCATCAGCCCTACAAAGCTCTGGAAGAGACCCACCGCGGTGGCCATGCTGAACTTGGAATTGGCAAGGCCTTTTTCATAAATATAGATAGCCAGCTGATACTGGTATTCCCGGACCTGGGAGTTGGCGAAAACATCCAGACGCTCGAAATTGCTGCCCATGATCCGGCCCAGGTTCATGATCAGGAGCACCACGATGGTGCTGCGGATGCCGGGAAGCGTAATGTGCCAGATGCGCTGCATGCGGTTGGCGCCGTCGATCATGGCGGCTTCGTACAGTTCCCCGGAAATGCCGGTGATGGCGGCCAGGTAGATGATGGTCCCCCAGCCCATGCCCTGCCAGACACCGATGAGCAGATAGGTAGCAGCCCAGTGGTTCAGTTCCGTCAGGAAGGGAATGCCGTTGCTGATCCAGCCCCATTTCATCATCAGGATATTGACGATGCCGGTGCTGGGCTTGAACAGCTGGTAGGCAACCGATCCGATGATGACCCAGGAAAGGAAATGAGGCAGATACAACACAGTCTGCGTTACCTTTTTGAAACGGGGGAACCGCAGCTCGTTCAGCATCAGCGCCAGCACAATGGGCATCGGAAAGCTGACCGCCAGATCCAGAATATTAAAGACAATGGAGTTTTTCAGCGCCCGCAGAAAATCCTTATCCCGGAACACCTTCGCAAAGGTCTGAAGCCCGACCCATTTGCTGCCGTCATAGCCCTTGGCGGGTTTATAGTCGTAGAAAACCATGCGCAGTCCAGGATAGGCACCGTAATTGAACAGAATTACCAGCGCAACAGGAATCAGCAGCATCACATAGAGATGCCAGTCCCGCTGCAGGGCTTTTTTCCAGGATGTTCTTTCCCTGAGCGAAGGCGCTTTGACCTTTCCTGCTTCCATACCACGTTTCTCCTCTGAGACCCTCCGGGCCGGTTTTCCAGTAAGCGTTTGTGATTTGTATGATCCTGTGCGTTCTTATCTTCATTATAGGGGCAGCGAAGCGCTATTTCCACTCTGTTTCCCTTTAAAACTATGCAAAAACGACCATAAACCCCGGCGCCTCCTCAAGGAAACGCCGGGGTTCAGAATGGCTGTTCTGCTTTGAAAACAAAGGGTTTACGGAGCATCCTGCGGGAGATCCTCCGCCTCGGTCCAGCCCGTAAAAGTGAGCAAAGACGGCTGCAGGCTGTCGCCGGAGGCTTTCCGCCATTCCCGCGGAGTGCTGCCCAGCGCCTGGGAAAAATGCCGGTTATAGCTGCTCAGGGAATTGTAGCCGACCCTGTCGGCTATCTCTGTAACGGACAGGGCGGAGGAACGGAGCAGCGTACAGCTTTTCAGGATACGGGTCTGGTGCAGGAAGGAGAGGGGAGAAGTTCCGATCTGCTCCCTGAATAAGCGCCGGAAGTGGGTGGGACTCAGGTGGCACAGGCTGCTGAGCACCTCCTGGGGAAAATCCAGCATGTAGTTTTCATGGATATAATCCAGCGCGGGAGAAATGACAGACATGTGCGGATCCCGGACATCCTTTTTATCTTCGCGGCTGTAAACCCGCAGCATACCGATGAGCAGCGCGGTGCACAGGCTCCGGACGCAGGTGTGGTATCCGGGAGCCTTGCGCTGCATTTCCTCAATAATTTCCTCCACCAGGGACCGGAACCACGGCTGGTTTTCCGCATGCAGCAGGAGACGGCAGTCGGAAAGAAAATGCCCGGCGTCCTTCAGGCCGCTGTGCTGCCGGAGGGCAGAGGGACCCAGCAGGGTATCCGCATCCAGGAACAGATAGCTCCACCGGCTGGCCTGCCCGGGATCGGACCAGGTGGTATGGGGGACATTCCGGGCAATGCAGGTGACATCCCCGGCGGTAAAGTGAACCTGCTGATCTCCGAAGACCATGGTTCCCCCGGAGGAATGGCAAAGGCCGATTTCCAGGCAGTTATGGATATGCAGATGCTTGCCGGGCACAGGACTGATATGCCACCGGTCCCCGGTGAGAACGAGGATGGGGAAATCCGGAGGCAGCTCGTAGTTCCGGTATTCAAGAATCTTGCGCTTTGGACGTGCCATGCAGTGTTTCCTCCGACCTGGGTTTATTCCATCATGAACATCATCCGGAGTTTCGGCTGGGCGCCGGTTTCCGGATCCATCACCAGATCCAGCACATCCTCCATATAGTCATTCCATTTGTCGACAATGGGGCTGTCGGCCTGGGTCTTTTCGGCGAATCCGATCCCTTTTTCACATTCATAGTAGCCGAACACATCCCGGCCGTCGCTCCAGATGGAGTAGTTCCGGATGCCGGCTTCTTTCAGCAGGGCCAGCATTTCAGGCCAGATTTCATCATGCCTGCGCTTGTACTCCTCCTGCATTCCGGGCTTGATTCGTCCTTTCCATGCAAAACGTTCCATCATATCTATCCTCCTGTGAGTTTTATGGCCTGACGCGGGCGCAGGACGCGCGTTCCACCAGTTCCCAGTCCGCGGTTTCCTGTTTGTCCTCCCCACTGAGCAGCAGCTGAACCGCCCGGGCGCCGGTGCGCTGCTGATGCGTGTTGATGCTGGTCAGCGGAGGGCAGAGATACGGCGCGCAGAAAAGATCGTCGCAGCCGATTACGGAGAGCTGATCCGGAACGGAGAGGCCGCGGCTGCGGGCGGCGGCCATACAGCCCATGGCCACCAGGTCGTTCAGGGCAATGACCGCACTAGGCCAGTATTCCGGTTTCAGGGAATCCAGCATTTCATTCAGGGCGGCGGTGCCAGCCTCCGCGGTTCCTTTGCAGTAGATCCGGTAGGAGGCGGTGAAGGGCAGGCGCGCGTCACGCAGTCCGCTTTCATATCCCACATCCCGGCGCAGGGGATCCCGATCCTCCTCCACGCCGCCGATAAAGGCAATTCTTTCATGCCCCAGACCCGTCAGGTACCGGACGACCTCCCGCATCATCGCCGCCGAGTTATTGGTGACAGCGGGGAAGTCATAGGAGGGCGGCACACAGCCAATCAGAACGACCGGCATATACTGCCGCAGATCGCGCAGCGCGGAAAGCACCTGGACATCATGGTCGGGCGGCAGATATTCGACGCAGACAATCAGTCCGTCCAGCCGGCGCTCCGCCAGCATGGCGGCAGGATTGTATTCCCGGGTGTCCAGGCTGGACCAGGGGAAAAGACTCATGGTATATCCGAGGGAACGGGCTTCCTCCTGGGCACCGGTGAAGATCATGGCATAGTGGGGATTCAGCAGCTTCGGCAGGATTATGCCCAGAGAATGGGTGGTCTTGCTGGTCAGGCCCCGGGCAATGGAGCTGGGCCTGTAATTCCGGCGGTCTATGACCTCCTGGACCTTTTTCCGGGTGGCCGCGGATACATTCGCTTCCCCGCGCAGAACGCGGGAGACCGTGGCGATGGAAACGCCGGCATCCGAGGCAATATCGTAGATCGTGATATTTTCGCTGCTCATTGTATTCCCCCATATATGAAAACAAATTCTATAGGATTATATCACTTCTTCAGTATATGTAAGCGCTAACATTATAACGAATGTTTTCCGTCAATGCAAGGCGGTAATATATATTTTGGCAAAATTTGAACATGATATTGACATTCATTAAGGTTAACCCTATAATGTAAGCGCTATCATAAATGTAAAAACAATAAGCAGGTGATCTACCATGAGTGAAACGTACCGTCAGACAGCAGAACGGGTTCTGGGAATGCTGCAGCGCGCGGACGGGAATGATCCGTCCCGCGGGCATCTGACAATGAACAACTGGGAATGGCCGACCGGGGTCGCCCTTTACGGGATATACAAAACGTATCAGCAGAGCGGGGATTCCAAAGTGCTGGATTATCTGACCGGCTGGTACGACGATATGCTTTCCCGGCCTGAAAAGCCGCACCGCAACGTGAACACAGTGGCGCCGGTACTGACTCTGACCTGTCTGTATGCTGAAACGAAGAACGAAAAGTATCTTCCGGAAATCGAAAGCTGGCTGGAATGGGTGCTGCGCGAGATGCCGCGCACGGAATACGGCGGCCTGCAGCA
>JAEEGL010101231.1_pt1 | contig 10183 bp, 13 predicted proteins | sample 9134231 | NCBI WGS metagenome assembly JAEEGL01 (sample SAMN16246548, study PRJNA631951) | gut metagenome | biome: gut microbiome; feature: rumen; material: fiber-attached | host: Bos | place: Iran: Karaj | collected 2018-10
CCTTGATTCTCGGGTCAAGCGCTGCAGCGTTGATCGCCATTCCACCAAAACCGCAGATTCCGATGATGCCGATGCGCTCAGGGTCGACCAGGTCACAGGTGGAAAGGAAATCCACCACCGCTAGGAAGTCCTCGGTATTGATGTCCGGCGATGCCATCCTGCGTGGCTCTCCGCCGGACTCACCGGTGTAAGAAGGATCGAAAGCGATGGCCAGGAACCCGCGCTCGGCCATGTGCTGGGCATAGAGGCCGGAGCACTGCTCCTTAACCGCGCCGAAGGGGCCGCTCACCGCGATGGCGGGAAGCTTGCCTTCCGCGTCCTTCGGAACATACATATCGGCCGCCAGCTCGATGCCGTAGCGGTTGTGGAAGGTGACCTTGCTGTGGTTCACCAGTTCGGACTTGGGGAAGGTCTTGTCCCACTGCTGGGTAAGATTCAGGGTGCTCATATTCTCATTCGTTTTTGATTGGCAGGCAAGCAGCATCAGGGATGCGGCAAAGATGCTGAGGATAGATTTTTTAGTCATATCATTGTGGTTTGATGGTGCAAAGATAGGCGGTCTGACTGAGATTCTTTTACCGATTTTTGCCGGATTTCTACCAATATCGCAGAACTTTGCTTATTTTTGCGGAAATTCATACCCTTATCGGCAATATGAAGAATATTCTGCACGTCTCAAATCCCAATATTTACGCCCGCTTCGTAGGAGCACAGGAACTGCACCCTTTGGTGAGTGTCATTCACTACGATGAAGTGTCGCCATTCCGCTCCAGCCTGAACAATTACGGTGTCTATGGCCTCTTTATCCAGAAGAGTTTCCCAAAGAATCTCACCTACGGTATGAAGATGTTCGATGTGGCGGATGGTTCCATCATCGCCGTGGAGCCGGGCCAGATAGGCGGAAAGGAAGACAACGGCGAGGATCTTTACATCAGTGGATGGGTATTGCTGTTCTCGCCGGAACTACTCCGTGGGACGGACCTGGAGGCCAAGATGAAAGACTATCAATACTTTTCCTATTTCGCCATCGAGACCTTGAAAATGGAGCCCGCCGAATGGGGCCGCATCACCCAGCTCCTTACACAGCTCAGACACGAACTGCAGGAGAACGAAGATTCTCCGGCACTGAGGAACGTCATTCTGGGATACATCCGACTTATCCTGGAATACTGCCAGCGCATCTACCTGCGCCAGCTCTCGCAGGAAGACAAGACCTCCTCAGACATCCTCAAGCGTTTCCACAACCTGCTGCGGGAATACTATCTGGACGGCACGCAAATGGATTTCGGCGTCCCCTCCGTCCAGTACTGCGCGGAGCAGCTGGCCTATTCACCCCGCTACCTGGGTGACGTGATCCACAAATCCACTGGCGGCACAGCCATTGGCTACATCCACTCCTTTTTGATTGAACAAGGCAAGAACCTCCTGATGAACGGCCACAATATCAACGAAGCCGCACATCTCCTGGGTTTCGACTTCCCGCACCACTTCACCCGCCTATTCAAGAAGGTGACAGGCATTACGCCCACGGAGTTTCTGGGGAAGTAATTAGATAGTCAAAGCTTCTTCATTTCCATTAACCGCCGGCTCAGTTCTTTACTGGCAGCATGCCTCCCAGGATGGTGAAGGCGCGGTCTCCGCTGGCGAAGGTGCGGCGCTGTACCTTCTTCGCCGGCTTGATCGGCAAATCTCGGGTGCAGAATCGACCTGTTTGCACCCCGCCGGGCACAGAATGGGGTGCTGGTGTGCCCGGGAAACGGAAAAACAGGCTCCCGGGCACGGAAAAGGCTTCCAGCGTGCCCGGCAGCAAGCAACGGCGCAGATAAACGAGAATGTATCTTATTCTTTTTTCGGAATTCAGTTCGATGAATTCCGGTTTATCGAATCAAATATAAGCTTTTTGACAAAATGTTTAAAGGAAAAGGAGGCCTTGATTATTAGTCAATCGGGGAGAAATCTTCCTTTCCTACTCCGCACATCGGGCAAACCCAATCTTCGGGAATGTCCTCGAAAGCTGTTCCGGGGGCAATCCCGTTGTCGGGATCTCCCGCAGCCGGGTCATATTCATACCCGCAAATCTCGCATACGTACTTTTTCATATTGACATGGTTTTAGTTAGTGTTACCACGCGAAGATAATCATTTTTCGCACGCCAACCAAGAGGCCGCCACACTCCGGCATAGCCTCCGCGGCTGCGCCCTTGTTACTTCTTCTTTTTTGCCCAGGTGTTGGCGAGGACGACCGCGGCGACGGACAGGACAATGATACAGATAAGGAAGACGTCCGCGGCCAGGTCGCTCTTCATCAGAAAGAGGAAGAGCAGGCCTGCGATGGCAAAATGGAAACAGGCCACGATGAGCCGCAGGCGTTTGATGTCATAGTGCTTCTGCTTCTCGGGGGAGGAGGTGTTGTAGCCGGCGATGAATCCGTCGCATTTGCCCCGGAGATAGCCGATCCCGAACAGGGTCGTAATGGTGGCGAGAATGATAATCCAAATGATCATATGCAATGCTGATTAGTCGGTGGGGTCCAGCTGGAAAATGGAGTCGACGGGCTTGCCGAAGTGGCGGGCGATCTTGAGGGCCAGGACGGTGGAGGGGACGTATTTGCCGGATTCGATGGAGTTGATCGTGTTGCGGCTCACGCCGATGGCGTCCGCCAGCTGCTGCTGGGTGATGTCGAGGATGGCACGCTCGACTTTGACGGTGTTCTTCATGGCGGCTACTGCATTTTGGATTTCACGAGCAACACCTTGAAGGTGAGGAAATACACAATGAAGAGCAGCAGCGGAAGCACGATGAGGAAGAACTCGCTCAGATACATACTGAGGGTGTCCTCTGCCTGCGAAAAGAGGAAGCCGGGCCTCAGTTCAAGGACGATGCTGATCAGGATGAGAATAACAAAGAATACATACCCGGTGATCCCGGCGGCTTTCAGGCGGTAGGAGGAAATCATCTCGTCTTCCACCTTCTCCTTTGACAGGCAGATGAAGAAGAAGGCAAGCAGGGTCGTGAAATGGGTGGCCTTTGCGAAGTACCACGCCCCATCGATGTTGTGGCGGAAAAACAGCACATTGACGATGAATGAGATCAGCGACAGGGCCACCAGCCACCAGCCAATCTTCTGGCAGGCGTGCGGCATGAGGATGCTTTTGGGTTTCATATCGGGTGCGTTTGATTGTTTCTGTTGCAAAGGTAAGCAAACTTTTCTTAATGACAAGTAAACTTTGCAAAAAATAAAACAAACTTGTCCCTACTGTAGCCGATGGCTGTTATTTCCAGGAGAAATTCTCCCGTCCGGCGCCGACCTCGAAGTGGTACTTCGCGATGCCGAGGTCGACGACGGTGTAGCCGACCATGGAGAAGAGCGCCCTGGCCTCCACCGCATGGCCGGGATGCAGGATGAATTTGAATTTCTGCTGGTTCACGGCCGTGGGGGCCAGCATCGCCGCCTCGATCCCGGCCCGGAACCAGTCCGGCGCCTCCCCGTCGGCCTCGAAGAACTCCGAGGCTGCTTTCTTCTGCGGGTGCCGAACGCCCTGGATTTCCCCGTAACCCAGCGAAACGACGCAGTGGATGATGTCGCCCGGGCGCAGCGTGAAGGCCCCGGGGACCTTCCTGTACGTGAGGCCCACCCAGCAGGTGTTCAAGCCGAGGGTCTGGGCCAGCAGGACCAGTTCTTCGCCGTAGTAGCCCACTTTCTCCTCGGTATCCTTCCCTTTGGGGCCAGCCAGGACCAGGTAGTTCTTCACCCCGGAGAACTGCCCGTAGGTGGAGATGAACAGGCCGGAGAAGGCCTTGGGCTCATCCAGCACCAGCTGGAAATTCAACCCCGTCTCCGCGTTGATGCGCTCGATGGCCGCCCGCAGGCTGGCCGCCTTGGCGATCTCGATCGGTTTGTCCAGATACTTCCGCACGGAATGCCGTGCCCGGATGGCTTCAATGAGTTCCATATTGCCTTGAGGTTTATTTCAGCGCGGCGAGGGCGGGGAACAGGTACTTGTAGATCAGGTCCTGTTCGGCCTGGAGGTTGGCGGAATCGGCCGTGCAGGCGATCACCGCGTCGCTGTCCGGAATGATGATGATATACTGGCCTCTGGCGCCGTCCGCCCGGTAGGCGTTGTCGGGGCAGCGCCACATCTGGTAGCCGTAGCCGAGCATGAAGGTGCAGTTCTCCGGGGTCAGGCCCCGCTCGGCGGCATTGTCCGGACGCGTGCCGGAAGGGACGGACGGGACCTGGTATTTGGAGGCTTCCTCCACCCAGGCCTCGCTGACCAGGCGCTTGCCGTTCCAGACGCCCTTCTGGAGGAAGAGCTGGCCGAACTTGGCCATGTCCTCGGTCTTGAGCTGAAGGCCCCAGCCGCCGGCATTGATGCCCTGCGGGCTTTCTTCCCATTCCGGAATCGCGATGTGCAGCGGCTCGAAGAGGCGCGGCGTCAGGTAGTCGAGCACCTTCTCTCCGGTGACTTTCTGGACGATGGCGGAGAGCATGTAGCTGCCGAGCGAATTGTAGTAGTACCAGGTCCCCGGTTTATGCACGAAGGGATGCGCCAGGAAAGCGGCCACCCAGTCTTCGCCGCCCCGGAAGTTGGGTGACGACTCCTGCCCGCAGTTCATCGTGAGCAGGTCGTGGACCGTGACGGCCTTCAGGTTGTCCGGGACTTCTGCGGGAAGCTTGTCGGGGAAGAAATCGACCAGCTTGTCAGTGACCTTCAGAAGGCCCTCGTCCACGGCCATTCCGACGGCCGTGGCCGTGAAGGACTTGCTGACGGAATGCATCGCGTGCGGTTTGTCCGGGGCGGCGTCGCCGTACCAGGCCTCGTACAGCACCTTGCCGTGCTTGAGGATCATCAGGCTCTCGAAGCGGACGTCATCGTCGGCTTCGTCGCCGGCCAGGACGGCATCGACCGCCTGCTGGATGGATGCCGGGGTCGCGGCGCGGGGAAGGTCCGTGATCTCTGTATCCGCACCGCAGGCGGAGAACAGGAAGGCGGCGGCAAGGGCCGCGAAGAAAAACAGGGCTTTGGATTTCATTTTCGGGTATGGATTGTGATTATTTCAGCATGGCTTCACAGCCCTCCAGGATGTCCTGGAAGGCGGTTTCGAAATCGCCGGTGTACCAGGGATCCGCCACGTCGCGGCCCTTGCCGGCATAGGACATCATCAGGTGGACTTTGCCTTCGGGGTCTTCCGGGATGATCCGGCGGAGCCAGCGGAGGTTGGAGGCGTCCATGCAGATGATGCGGTCGAAGCGGTCGTAGTCGGCCCGGGTGACCTGGCGGGCCCGCTTGCCGGCGTCGAATGGCACGCCGTGCTGCGTCAGGCAGCGCTTGGCGGGGGGATAAATGGGGTTGCCGGTCTCTTCGGTCGAGACCGCCGCAGATTCGATATAATATTGATTCTCCAGCCCTTTTGCCTTGACCAGGGCTTTGAGGATGAATTCCGCCATGGGGCTCCGGCAGATATTGCCATGACAGATGAACAAAACTCTCATACGGACAAATATAGCAAAAGAATTGTATCTTTGCGATTATGAAACGACTGATTATGACACTCGCCGCAATGATGCTGACTGCCCTTGGCGCCGGGCTCTACGCCCAGACGCCCGAGGAGGAGGAACTCGACCGCAAATATGCCGCATCCCTGCTTCAGCCGGGGACGGCCGCCCCTGACTTCACCCTCAATGACCTGTCCGGCAAGCCGGTCAGGCTCAGCGACTTCCGGGGCAAGACGGTGGTGCTCGTGTTCTGGGCGTCGTGGTGCCCGGACTGCCGGGCGGAGGTGCCCCAGCTCAAGGAGATGTATGCGGCCGCCGACCCGGCGAAGGTCAGTTTCGTGTCCGTCTCGTACGACCGGGAGTTCGATGCGCTGAAGCAGTTCGTGGCCGAAAACGCCCTGCCGGGCGTCCAGCTCTTCGACCCTGCGGGGAAGAAGGATTCCGCGCTCGGCGCGGCCTACGGCGTCCAGTGGATCCCGTCGCTGTATCTGATCAATCCGGAGGGCAAGGTGGCCGTGTCTACGGTCATCGCCGCCAAGATCGCCGCCGCCCTGACGGGCAAGGCGGCCACCAGTGTCCTGCTGCCGCGGAACCTCTGCACCGACGAGAGCTGTGCTCTCTGACTATAATCCGATCATAGCGCGGATCGGCTGGCGGGTCTCCATGAGGGGCTCGCCGATCACGCTTTCGCAGACCAGGGTGCGCAGGAGGGCGTAGGGCCTGACCTGCTCCTCCACCTCCTCCAGGGGGACGTCGGGGCCGAAGTATTCCGGCACGAAGGCCTCCCAGAAGGCCCTGGCCGTGGCCACGTCGATGTGGTACAGTTCCTTCGACAAATCATCGGGAATCCAGCACGCCTGCAGCATGAAGATGCCCAGGTCGAACAAGGGCGTGCCCGTGCAGAAGTCGCTCAGGTCAATCAGATACTGCCTGCCGTCCTCGGTGAAGATGACGTTGCCGTGGTGCAGGTCTCCGTGGAGGGCCGTGTCGGCGTCGGGGAGGCCGTCGATGAAGCGCATGAGCGCGTCCAGCTCTTCCTTGGACAGGAAAGGATTGCGCGCGATCGCTTGCTTGTATTGCTCCTTGGCGGTGGGGAACAGCCCCGGCCCGGGCTTCAGGGCGTGCAGCTGCCTGCACACCCGGGCGAAGTCCGCGGCGTATTGCTTCAGCCACTCCGGATGCTCGCTGAGGGCCCTGGCGTAGGATTTCTTGCCCACGATCCGCTTGAAGACGATGCCCAGGCGGCCGTCTTCGGCCCGGACCAGCCGGCCGGGCTCCGGGCAGGGCACCCCGATGCGGTAGACCTTGGAGGCGCGGGCGTATTCTTCCAGTGCGATGGGCTCCAGCTCGGGCGGATAGAGCTTGAGCAGCACGTCCGGGTCGGTCCGGTGCGTGTAGCTCTCGCCGAGCTTCCCGCCGCCGGAAAGCTCGTAGTCATCCAGGCGGATGACGGGATAGTCTGCGGGCATGGCGCTCAATGCCTAGCGGAGGACCTGCGTGAACTCCGGCGCCTGGCCGTCCAGGGCCACCACATAGACCTTCATCTCGGGTGCATTCGGCATGGCCGGCATGCCTTCACGGGGCTTGTCGACGGCGGTGAACAGGTATTCGGTGCCGCCCTGGATAAGGCGGGACGCGGCCGTGACGGCCTTGGCCTGGATCATGGGATAGGTCCCGACGGCGGCGTCAAAGAGGGCCGATTCGGCATCGCTGACCGGGTGCGGGGCGGAGAAATCGTCGTATCTGACATATTCGCCGTCGATGTAGCCGCCTTCCTTCAGGAAACGCTCAACCTCCTGCGGCATGGCCGCCAGCCGGGCGGCGCGGACGCCGTAGCCGGGCAGGATCTCGGCCTTGGGCAACTTGGCCTTCAGGTCTTTGACGCTCGAATCCAGGCCGCCGCTGCCGAAGGTGCAGAAGGGCACGATCTTCTTGCCGCTCAGGTCCACCTGGTCCAGCCAGGCGGCGATGGCCGGGGCATAGGTGCCGCCCCAGATCGGGTAGCCCAGGAAAATGACATCGTATGCGGCAAGGTCGGCTTTGATCGGCTTGACGGTGGGGAGAACGCCTTCCTGGCGCTCGCGTCCCCAGCGGGCGATGGTCTCCTGGTAGGTCCCGTCATAGGGCTCCTCGAGGACGAAAGCCTCGATGTCCGCACCCGTCAGCGTGGCAATCTGTTCGGCGACGGCCTTGGTGTTGTTGGACTGGGAATAATAGAGGACAAGCGCCTTGGGGGCCTTCTTGCCGGTGCACGACAGCGCCAGGACGAGCGTGGCGGCGATCAAAAGAATCTTTTTCATGGTCAATACACGTTATTTTGTTACAAATATAATCATTTTTCCAGCGTCAGGATCATCTGCACGACTTCGTTGTAGTTGGCCATCCCGGAGCTGATGCGGTTGCCCTTGAGGAAGAGGTTGTAGGCCCAGCCCTGGATGCGTCCGAGCCAGGGCGAGAAGCGCTCCGCCCAGTAGTCCTGCTCCTGCTGCAATACCGCCCGGACCTCCGGGCGCACCGTCTGCTGCCAGGCCTTGTAGTCCTCCTCCGGCAGCGCCGAGCGGGCGTTGCGCATCACGTAGGGGAGCAGGGACTGGAGGGCGGCGTAGCGGATCTGCGGATCCGCGGAAGCCCGGCAGGCCCGCCAGGCCCAGTAGTTGGCCTCCGCCTCGCTGCTCACGCCCAGCAGGTGCGACAGCTCGTGGGCATAGACGGAGGGGTACTGCCGCGGGGGGATCTCTTCGTTGATCTGGATCTCGCTGACGAACGGCCCGACGTAGCCGCTCACGCCGACGGCGGAATACAAGCGGTTGAACAGCAGCCGCTTGGGTTTCTGCCAGGGCTTGGGTTTCGCCAGGCCCCATTGCGCGGGAAGCGCCTCGTAGAAGTCCTTGACTTCCTGCTCGAAGCGCGCCTTGTCCAGTTCGCCGAAAGGCTGGTAGCTGTCGTTGAGCTCCTGCGTGAAGTCCTCCAGGAATGCCCGGAAGCGCTGCGCTTCGAAGCGCTCCGGCTGCCTGCCGGCGCGGTCGTAGATGCTGCTGCGGAAATAGTTGATGCCCCAGCCGGCGTAGAACCAGACCGCGATCCATAGCAGCAGGCTAATCAGCGCCGCCCAGCGCTTCCGGATGCGGATCAGGTAAATGACTGCCAGGACGGCGGCGCCCGCGACGATCCATTCCTCGAGCGATACCGGCAGGCGGGCGCTCAGCCAGGAGGCGGCGGCGGACCAGGCGGGGTAGATGTGCAGGGCGTACCAGTCGGCCCATCCGGTGTTGGCGCGGCACAGCAGCACCACGCCGAGCAGCACCGCTGCAATCAGCGCAGACAGGAGGGATTTGCGGGTCGATGGAGCCATAAGGCATTCAGGATTTGCCTTTCGCAAAGATAATTTATATTTTTGCATTCTTGGTAGTTTGTATTATCGAAAATGGATAATCTGGAGCAGATAAGAGAGCGGATCGACGGGGTCGATGCGCAGATGACTTTGCTGTTCGAGCAGCGGATGGAGCTGGTGCGCGAGGTCATCGCCTACAAGATGGCGCACGGCCTGGCCATCGGCGACCCGTCGCGGGAGGAGGAAATCATCCGGCGGGGCGCCGCCCGGATCTCCGACCGCGACATCCGGGAGTATTACGTCAGTTTCCAAAAGGAAGTGATGGCGCTTTCGCGCGACTGGCAGCGCCGGCTGAGCCGGGGACTGAAAGTGGCATACAGCGGCGTCCCCGGGGCTTTTGCGTATATCGCCGCCCTGCGCCTGTATCCCGGCGCGGAGCTGGTCGCCTTTCCGGAATTCGAACAGGCTTATCGCGCCTGCGAAGAAGGGGAGGCTGACGTGGCGGTGCTTCCTTTCGAGAACAGTTCCGTAGGCGAGGTCTCGTCCGTGACGGACCTGATGTTCTCCGGCTCTTTGTATATCAACCAGGTAATCGAGGTCGAGGCGGAGCAGAACCTGCTTGGATTGCCCGGGGCGGACAAGGCTCGGGTCCGCAAGGTTTTCAGCCATCCCCAGGCGCTCGCGCAGTGTGCGGATTATATCCATCATAATGGTCTGGAAGCCATCGGCCTGTCCAATACTGCGACGGCTGCCAAGCAGGTGGCGGAAATGAAGGATCCCACATGCGCCGCGATCGGAACGGCCGAGGCGGCGACGCTATATGGCCTTGAAATCCTGGAGCCCCGGATCAATTCCAGCCGTACGAACACCACCCGTTTCGCGGCGTTCTCCCGGATGCTTCGCCTGGACACGGAGAACAAGCGCAAGATGGGCAAGCATTTCATCCTGATGTACACGGTCAAGAATGAAGCCGGTGCCCTGGCACAGACGCTTAACATCATCGGAGCCCACAATTACAACATGTGCAACCTCCGCAGCCGTCCGATGAAGGAGTTGCTTTGGAATTATTATTTCTTCGTCGAGCTGGACGGCGACGTGGCGACGGATGAGGGTAGCAGCCTGCTGCACGAACTCTCCCCGTTGTGCGACCGCCTCAAGCTTGTCGGATCTTTCTATACCCGTTAGCCATGAAGAATTCGATAGGCAGCAGCGTGATCCTGACGGTCTTCGGCGAGAGCCACGGACCGGCCGTCGGCGTGGTGCTGGACGGCCTCTGCCCGGGCCTGCCGGTGGACGAGGCCGCGATCGCGGAGGCGCTGGAGCGCCGCCGCCCGTGCGGCCCGTCCGACACGGCCC
>JAEEGL010158899.1_pt1 | contig 10183 bp, 7 predicted proteins | sample 9134231 | NCBI WGS metagenome assembly JAEEGL01 (sample SAMN16246548, study PRJNA631951) | gut metagenome | biome: gut microbiome; feature: rumen; material: fiber-attached | host: Bos | place: Iran: Karaj | collected 2018-10
AGGCTGAAAAGGCTATGAACAGCGTTCACGATATTCTCAATACTCCTTACGGTGCTAAGCTCCTCGAGCCGCCTTACAAGTACCACCACTTCAAGGGCGCTCTCATGCAGGTGTTCAACCTTGATACAAAGGAAAACGGCGGTATCTTCTCGCAGTCACAGGGCTGGCTGATACTCGCTGAGGCTCTCCTCGGTCACGGCGACCGCGCATTCGAGTACTTCCTCGAGAGCTCGCCTGCCGCTATGAACGACAAGGCTGAGATACGTGTAATGGAGCCGTATGTTCACGGTCAGTTCACAGAGTCGAAGGCTTCACCCTACGAGGGACGTTCGCACGTTCACTGGCTCACAGGTACTGCATCGACTGTTATGGTCGGCTGCGTAGAGGGTATCTGCGGTATGCGTCCTGACCTCGGCGGACTCGCTATTTCGCCTTCTATCCCCGCTGAGTGGGACGGCTTCAAGATAGTTAAGAACTTCCGCGGCAAGAAGCTCAATATCAGCATCGACAACTCCGCACACGTTCAGTCCGGCGTTAAGGAGGTCATCCTCAACGGCACTAAGCTCGACGGCAATTACGTTCCTGCCGACAAGCTCGCAGACGTTAACGATATCAAGGTTATCCTTGGTTGATAATGGCTAAAAAGCCGCCCGAAGGGGAGCCCCCTTTGGCGGTTTCGCAGGATACCTGATATGAACCGTAAGTTTACGGCTCGGTAGCCCACAAATTCCGCTAAGGGAAGCACTCTAAAGGGCGGCTTTGCTTTTACGGTAATAAAGACGGGCGGATAATATCCGCCTATACAAAAATGTTGATATACCAAAAACGTGTAGGGGCTGATGCCCACATCAGCCCGTAAACACATGATAAGGTATTTGAGTGGGGCGATGCCTGCATCGCCCGCGAATTTTGTTTTATATTCAGTTCAATGCCAATAAAAAAGACGCCTTTAGGCTGCTCTCCTTAGCGGAAAAAGCGGGCTACCGAGCCGTAAACTTACGGTTCATATCAGGTAACCTGCGAAATCGGCTAAAGGGACACCCTTTCGGCGTCTTTTAATTATTCGGCTTTTTCCGGTTCTTCTTTCTTTTCGGGAGCTGCTATCTGAGCGACAGAGCAGCCTGCAAGAGTCCAGAACATCGGCGCAAATGCGGTGTTGCTGCAGCCGATGAAGAATATCAGCATTCCTCCAAGTGTGAGGACGAATATGCACTTCCTTCTCCAGTCGCCCGCTTTGGAGTTCTTATAGCCGATGAAAAGCACCGGCAGAAGCACTGCGATAAGCGCTATGAGCGAGGGAATTCCGCGTGTTGCGGCTGTGTAGAGATACTCGTTGTAGACCTTGTCGAATGTGCCGGAGTTCTGGATCACCACGCTTTCAACGGAGACTTCTCCATCCTCCGGAACATAGTCGCCGTAGGTGTAAAGCTGCGGGAAAACGAGCTGGTCGGGACCTGTTCCGGTGAGCTTGTGCTGCGAGATGATGTTTGAGGTCTTGCGGTTGAGCGTATAGTAGACATCGTAGGTGTCGTCAATATCGACCTTCTTCGAGTCGGGAGCACCCGATGCGGAAACTCTGTAGTAGGCATCGGCAAACCAGAGGATACGTCCGTCGTAGAGCCTGTAGCTGTCGAGAGTTCCGATGATGCCGGCGTTTACGATGATAACGGCTGCTGCTGCGGAAGCTATGACTGCAAGCGGCGCGAGCAGATTTGCCTTGTTCACCTTGGCTGCGAAGACTATGACAACTGCGGCAATGACTGCGAAAGAAGCTCCGCATATGCCGATGAATGAGTATGTGAACATCATCACGAATGAGAAAAGACAGGCGGAAGCAATGTATATGAGCTTCTTTGCCTTTTCCTTAGTGCAGACAAAGGCGATGAGTGCGGCGGTGAGCGAGAATGTCAGCGTCATTGCAAGAAAGAGCGGCGACTGTGAAAGTCCCGATGCGGCATTTGCCTGTATTTCGATAGATATCATGCGGTAGTGGCTCAGCTTGCCTGTGAATATCTGTATGAGTCCGAAGACTGAGTTGAGGATACCCACTCCGACAAGTCCGTTTATAACGGTGCTGAAAGCCTTGTCCCTGCGCAGTGAGGCGGCTGTTATGAAGAAGCAGCCGTAAAACGCAATAGCGAGAAGTCCTTCGCCTCTGCCGTTGTAGCCGTAGAACGCGATGCCCTTGTCGTAGGCGTTTATCAGCGATATCACGCCCCATGCGAGCATTGCTCCGAATGCACTCGCCGGAAATACGAGCTTGCCGCTGATGTATTTCTTCATCAGTGCGATTATTGCGATTATCATGCATATAACGCCTGATACCGCAAGTCCGGCGGCTGAGAGAACGTACAGTCCGCTGTCGTGTGCAATGACCGGTATCGCAGTTGCGACGGAGGTCGTGAACAGTGCTGAAAGCATTCCGAATGATGCCATTTTTGCGTATTTTTCCTCGGTAAGGTTGAGGATAAAGTTCGATTTTTCGCTTGAATTGAAAAGCTGTTTAGCCATGACAGCACCTTTCTTTCATATAGTATCTGATAAAACAAAGCTGCGGACGGGCTACGTCCGCAGCTGACTGCTTATTTAGCGTAGTCAGTAACTCTGCTCTCGCGAATGAGATTGACCTTGATCTGACCGGGATAGTCCATTTCGGTCTCAATCTGCTGGGCGATCTGTCTTGCGACGAGTACCATTTTTTCGTCGTTGATAACTTCGGGAACGACCATGATGCGGACTTCACGTCCTGCCTGAACTGCGAAGCACTTCTCAACGCCCTCGTAGGAGGTGCATATCTCTTCAAGCTTCTGGAGACGCTTGATGTAGCTTTCGTAGTTTTCGCTTCTTGCGGCGGGTCTTGCAGCAGAGATAGCGTCGGCAGCCTGAACGATGCAGGCGATGACTGTTCTGGGCTCGACATCGTTGTGGTGAGCCTCGACAGCGTGGATTATCACGGGATTCTCGTTGTACTTCTTACATACGTCAACACCGATCTGAACGTGCGAGCCTTCGATCTCGGAGGTAAGAGCCTTACCGATATCGTGGAGGAGTCCGGCGCGTCTTGCAACGTTTGCGTCAACGCCGAGCTCGGAGGCGAGCACGCCGCAGAGCTTAGCGACCTCGATAGAGTGGTCGAGAACGTTCTGTCTGTAGCTTGTACGGTATTTAAGACGTCCGAGGAGCTTGATGAGCTCGTGGTTCAGACCGTGAACATTGGTCTCGATAACGGCTCTTTCGCCCTCCTGCTTGATGCGGTACTCTACCTCGCGGCGAGCCTTATCGACCATTTCCTCGATGCGTGTCGGGTGGATACGTCCGTCAGCGATGAGCTTTTCGAGCGCGATCCTTGCGACCTCGCGGCGTATCTGGTCGAAGCATGAAAGGGTGATAGCCTCGGGAGTGTCGTCGATGATGAGGTCAACACCTGTGAGTGTTTCGAGGGTACGGATATTTCTTCCTTCCCTGCCGATGATCCTGCCCTTCATTTCGTCATTGGGCAGGGGAACGACTGAAACGGCGGCTTCTGAAACCTGATCTGCGGCTACCTTTGCGATAGCGAGCGAGATATAGCTTCTTGCCTTTTCGTTGCACTCGTCCTTGAGGAGCTGCTCATACGCCTGTACCTTTACGGCTTTTTCGTGTACGAGGTCGTCCTCGAGTGTGCTGAGGATATATTCCTTAGCCTGATCTTTAGTGAATTCTGAGATTCTCTCGAGAATATCCATCTGAGACTTCTTTATCTGCTCAGCCTCCTTGAGTTTTTCGTCGGCACTCTTTATCCTCTGATTGAGAGTATCCTCTTTTTTCTCAAGGTTATCGGTTTTCTTATCGAGATTTTCCTCTTTTTGCTGCATACGTCTTTCCTGACGGGACAGCTCTGCTCTGCGATCCTTGATCTCCTTATCCGCCTCACTGCGGAGCTTATGTATCTCATCTTTAGCTTCGATGAGGGCGCTTTTCTTTTTATTATCCGCGTCCTTTTCAGCATCCTCGACAATGCGGGCAGCCTGCTGCTCAGCCGAGCCGACAATAGCCTCGGCGTCGTGCTTACGCTGCTCGATACCGGCGCTTACGCCTTTTTTGTAGAAAAGAGCGTATCCGATACCCACGCCCACGGCGAGAGCTGCGATGATGAGAGTTACAGCTATAACAGGATTCATACAGTGCATTACCTCCTTTTTTAGAATTTAGTTTGTATCATAAAACTTAAATTACTACTTTTAAAGGCGGTAAATGCCGCATTATTTTATTCATTTGTAAAATATATTGATAAAAGTTCCCCAAGGGGAAATTCCCGAAATATTGGACATATAGTCCGTTATTTGTTCATATATCACATTATCCGCAGGAGTTTTTTGTATATATCACCGAGCGGAATGATTTAAAACAAAGCTGCAATTACTGCCAAAAAGTAATATTTCTGCAAATAAATACAACATAATTATTATACACTTTTTTTTAAGCTCTGTCAATAGAGAACCTGTCATTTATTGCTGCTGTGTTAAAAATAAATAATAAAACTAAAATCCTGAGGGGACTTTTTTCTGCACCGAAACGTGTTTTTGTGAAAAAATGGTTGAATTTTTCGTTTGCATATGTTATACTATTAAGAGTATTGTTTTTTTCTAAAGATTATTAACAGTCAGGAGCAATGTTATGTTTAATACAGATCTATTAGTTACTCTTTCTCAGGCAGAGGTCGAAAATACCAACCTTTTCCCGTTCCCATTCGGTATGCATATCACTTTTGCGGTGATATCCCTGTTCTTTTTCGTGTACAGGTTCTTCACCGACAAGAAACCGTATCAGATAATTTTCGCCGTTGCGGTACCGCTCTCGCTCACGCTATGGGCTTCCGAGAGCAGAAAATGGTTCTATATCATCGGCGCAGTAGAGCTCGTATTGCTGCTCGCTGCATTCATTTCCACCTTCTTCTTCAAGAGCAAGCCCGAGGTAAAGACTGTTCCGGCAGCTCCGGCAAAGGCTGAGGCTCCTGCCGCTGAGGAAGAAGCTCCCGCTGACGACAAGAGCGAGGAATGAGCCATGAAAATAGCAGTTCTCGACTGGTACACCGTAAGCGTAAGCGGCGATATCACTACCAAACAGCTTGAGCAGTTCGGCGAGGTGAAGGTCATCTCCCTCACAAAGCCGGAGGAGACTGCCGCCAATATCGGCGACGCTGATATCGTTCTCTGCAACAAGGTACTTATTAATAAAGATGTAATGGACGCTTGTCCGAATATAAAGTACGTCGGACTTTTCGCTACCGGTTATAACAACGTAGATGTGGAATATGCCGCACAGAAGGGCATAACCGTCTGCAATGCGGGTCAGTATTCGACCAACGCAGTCGCTCAGCAGGTTTTCGCCTATATCCTCGACCGCTACAGCCGTATCCGCGACTACGACACCGCCGTTAAAGCCGGCGAGTGGGAACGCTCTCCCGCATTTTCGTATTTCCCGATACCAACGGCTGAGCTCGCGGGTCAGACCCTCGCGATAGTCGGCTACGGCTCTATCGGCAGAAGAGTTGCCGGGCTCGGAAAGGCTTTCGGCATGGATATTGTCGTCAGCACGCGCACAAAGCCCGCAGATTGCCCGTACGAGGTGACTGACGTCCTCACAGCGGCTGAAAAGGCTGACGTTATAACCTTCCACTGCCCGCTCACCGAGCAGACAAAGGGTCTTGTCAGCAGCGAGCTTCTCTCCGTGATGAAGCCGACTGCGACCCTTATCAATACCTCCCGCGGACCGGTCGTCAACGAGGCTGACCTCGCGGAGGCTCTCAACAGCGGGAAAATTGCTGCGGCATATCTCGATGTGCTCGAAAAGGAGCCGATGTCGCCGGATACTCCGCTTAAAACAGCTAAAAACTGCACCATAACCCCGCATACCGCGTGGGCGGCTTATGAGACACGCCGCAGACTTGTTGATATCGTATGCGACAATATCAGGGCGTGGCAGAACGGTGCTCCCAAGAATAAAGTTAACTGAAAGAAGCATATAAATGAGAAATATTTCACAGAAAAAGCGAGTAGTCATCAAGCTCGGAACTTCTACTCTTGCCCATAAGACCGGCAAGCTCAATATCCGCCGCATGACTAACCTCGTCCGCGTTATCTCGGACCTGCATAATTCCGGCAGGGAGATAATCATGGTATCGTCGGGAGCTGTTGGTCTCGGCGCAGGCAAGCTCGGACTCCCCGAAAAGCCGAAGGATACCAGTATAAAGCAGGCTGTTGCCGCTATCGGACAGTGCGAGCTCATGCACGTTTATGACGATATGTTCGCGAAATACAGCGTTACCGTGGCGCAGATACTCCTCACGAAGGCGATAATCGACAATCCGAGCCATTGTGCGAACTTTAAAGTCGCAACGGAAACTCTCGTGAAAATGGGCGTTATCCCGATAGTCAACGAGAACGACACTATCGCTATCGACGAGCTCGAGCTCGAAATCGGCGAGAACGATTCGCTCTCGGCTCTCGTTGCAGAGCTCTCCGGAGCTGACCTGCTGCTGATACTCTCGGATATTGACGCGCTCTATACCGATGACCCGCGCTCGAATCCCGATGCAGAGCCTATCCGCGTTGTTGAAAGGATAACTCCCGAGATAGAGGCTATGGCAGGCGGAGCGGGTTCAAGTCTCGGCACGGGCGGAATGTCCACGAAGATAAACGCCGCGAAGATAGCTGCTGAGGCGGGTATCGACATGGTGATAATGAACGGCAAAGACCCCGAGATGCTCTACGACCTCTTTGAGGACAAGGAGATAGGTACGCTGTTCAAGGCTGGTAAATAATTATCTGTTCAGATTTGATAGAGGTGATATTATGAGTTATACACAGGATCTTGGAATAAAGGCAAAGGCTGCCGAGCCCGTTATCACAGGAGCCGGCACCAAGCAGAAGAATGAAGCCCTCGCGGCTATATCAAAGGCACTCATCGCCAATACGGAGCTCATCATCGCTGAAAACGACAAGGATATCAGGTTCGCGCAGGAGAACGGTATGTCCGAGGCTAAGCAGGACAGACTCCGCCTTGACGAAGCCCGTATCAAGGGCATGGCTAAGGGCGTTGACGAGCTTATCGCGCTCACAGACCCTATCGGTCAGGTCATCGACGGCTGGAGCCGTCCCAACGGGCTCAGGATCACACGTACACGAGTTCCCCTCGGTGTTATCGGCATAATCTACGAATCACGCCCCAATGTTACAGTCGATGCGGCGGCGCTCTGCCTTAAAGCCGGAAACGCTGTTATCCTCAAGGGCGGCAAAGAGGCTATAAACTCCAATATCTGCCTCGGAAAGATAATGCGTGAGGCTGTTGAGAGCGCAGGTCTGCCCGCTGATATCATTCAGGTAGTCGAGAATACCTCGCGCGAGACGACTGCCGAGATAATGAAGCTCAACGGCTGCATCGACGTCCTCATTCCCCGCGGAAGCGCTGGACTCATTCAGGCTGTCGTTACAACTGCGACTGTTCCTGTTATCGAGACCGGAGCCGGCAACTGCCACGTTTATGTCGACGCTTCTGCCGACCTTGACATGGCTGTTGATATCACCGACAACGCTAAAACTCAGCGTCCCTCGGTCTGCAACGCTATCGAGAGCCTGCTCGTACACAAGGACATCGCCGAGAAGTTCCTCCCCGCTATCGCTGAGAGGTTCAAGTCCCACAATGTCAAGATATACGGCTGTGACAGGACCCGCGCTATCCTCGGCGACGGTATCGAAAAGGCTACAGAGACCGAGTATGCCACAGAGTTTAACGATTTCATCATCGCGGTGAAGGTCGTTGACGATATAGATGAAGCTATCGCTCACATAAGAAAGTACAGCACACGCCATTCCGAGTGCATCGTTACAAAGTCGCTCGACGCGGCAAACAAGTTCCAGCATGAGGTCGATGCGGCGGCTGTATATGTGAACGCTTCTACCCGCTTTACAGACGGCGGCGAGTTCGGCTTCGGAGCAGAGATAGGCATTTCTACTCAGAAGCTCCACGCAAGAGGTCCTATGGGTCTCTCGGAGCTCACTACTGTAAAGTATCTTATCAGCGGAGACGGACAGATACGCTGAGCTGATATATTAATCTCAGGAGGTAAGCATGGATATCAGAAAAGATATTGACGATATGCTGAATAACCTTAAAGGAAACGAAGAGCCGGCGGCTCCCGAAGAAAAGCCGGCACACGTCATTCATACACACAGCGACCCCGTCGATTCGATGTCGGTGGACGCTCTGCTCGACAGTCTCATACACGAGAACGAGACTCGTTTGCCGGAGCCGGAGCCTGTCAGCGCTCCCGAGCCGGAGGCTCCCGCTCCTGAGCCGGAAAAGCCCAGAAAGAAGCGCATTGTTATCTCCGGAGAGCTGCCCGACTATGAGGCGATAAGAGCGGCTTCGCTCGAGCAGGACCGCCTTGCAGCCGAGAGAAGAGCTGCTGAAGAAGCCGAAAGACAACTCCTTGAAGCTGAGCGCAGAGCCGCGGAAGAGGCTGAAAGACAGCGCCTTGAAGCTGAGCACAGAGCGGCAGAAGAAGCCGAAAGACAGCGCCTTGAAGCTGAGCGCAGAGCGGCAGAAGAAGCCGAAAGACAGCGCCTTGAAGCTGAGCGCAGAGCGGCAGAAGAGGCTGAAAGACAGCGCCTTGAAGCTGAGCGCAGAGCCGCGGAAGAGGCTGAAAGACAGCGTCTTGAAGCTCAGCGCAGAGCGGCAGAAGAAGCTGAGAGACAGCGCCTTGAAGTTGAACGCAGAGCGGCGGAAGAGGCTGAAAGACAGCGCCTTGAAGCTGAGCGCAGAGCGGCGGAAGAGGCTGAGAGACAGCGCCTTGAAGCTGAGCGCAGAGCGGCGGAAGAGGCTGAAAGACAGCGCCTTGAGGCTCAGCGCAGAGCGGCAGAAGAGGCTGAAAGGCAGCGCCTTGAAGCTGAACGCAGAGCGGCGGAAGAGGCTGAGAGACAGCGCCTTGAGGCGGAAGCTCCGGCGTTTTCGTTCGAGGAGGAGATAAACGTTGTTGCCTCTGACAGCGGCGAGGACGAACCCTCCGTTGATGAGCTCATGGAGGCTGCTATGGCGGCAGTGAAGGGCTCCGACACCGAGACCGACCCTGTCGGCGACATGATAGATAATATCCGCGATGATGCTGAAAAGGCTATAGCGGACATGGATAATGACGAACCCGAAGAGGAGGCTCCCGCAGAGGAGACTCCCGAAGAAAAGCCTGAACCCGAGCCTCAGACTCCTAAGGGCAGGATAACCTCTACGCTTGAAAAGATAATGGCTGAAGACCCCGAGGAAATAATCGAGGAGCGCAGCGAAAAGCCCGAAGCAGATGAGGAAGAGGAGAGGACTCCCGGAAGCTTCAAAAAGCGCCTGTATACGGTGCTCGGAGTTGTATTCGCCATTCTTGCCTGCATAGGACTTGTCACAGTTATCACAAAGGGCGTAGGCTTCTTCGGCAGCTTTACCTCCGGCGATTCCAAGAAGGACGGATTCGCTGACGTTATCTATCCGACCGTTATCATGGATATCGAGTCCTTCGACGACCCGACACAGCTCACCTCCGACCAGGTCATCACGGCGGCTATATGGTCGATGATAATGTCCGACGGAGTTATGGACCAGTACGAAAAGACCTTCGACGTTGTAAAGGTGCCGTCCGTTGACGTTGAATCCTACGCGGTAAAGCTCTTCGGCGACGACCTCCCCGAGCTCACGCATACAACAGTCGGACCGGCTGAGTCGCGCTTCTATTATAATGAGGAGACAAAGTCGTACAACGTTCCGGTCACTCCTGTTACGTTTACATATTCGCCTGAGATAAAGTCCGTCACCAAGAACGGCAACGATTATACACTTGTGGTGGACTATATTGACGAGCTGCCTGAGTGGCTCCCCAAGACCTCTTCAAAGTCGGTGCAGTATACACTCGCCGGCACGAATGACGGCTACAGGATAAAGGCTATGAAGGTGCTCTCGGAATCGAATAATATCTGATAAAAAGGGGCGAAATGCCCCTTTTAAAATTTTTTTGAGAAATTTTCAAAAAATGCTTGACAAGTGCTTCATAATCTGATATAATATTAAAGCAGTCAGGTGAGCTTAAAGCTCTGCCCCTTGTAAAACCTGATGAAACTGCAATGCGAGTGTGCTGGAATAGGCAGACAGGCACGTTTGAGGGGCG
>JAEEGL011108200.1_pt1 | contig 10183 bp, 13 predicted proteins | sample 9134231 | NCBI WGS metagenome assembly JAEEGL01 (sample SAMN16246548, study PRJNA631951) | gut metagenome | biome: gut microbiome; feature: rumen; material: fiber-attached | host: Bos | place: Iran: Karaj | collected 2018-10
CCTCATCTTGAAAAGGAAATCAGATATATCCTGACTCATATGAGTGAGTTTTTGACTGTATATCCCTATACAAATGCCTGGATCCGGGCGATGAAAGAAGAAGGATACAAAGTCTATTTCCTGTCCAACTATTCGCATATCGCTTACGAGCAGACGAAGGATAACGCTATTTCTTTTATCCGTGATATGGATGGCGGCCTGTTCTCGTACCGCGAACAAATGGCCAAACCTGATCCCGCATTCTTCAAGCTCTTTTGCGAGCGCTATCAATATAAACCGGAGGAGATCCTGTTCTTTGATGATCTGAGAGACAATGTGCACGCATCGCGTATGCTTGGTATGCAGGGGATACGGGTGAACAGAAAAATGATGGAACAGGAAGTCAAATGGTACAAACTGACATCAGGAGGCAAGCGCGACATGTTAAAAGTCGTAAAATTCGGCGGCAGTTCTTTGGCGGACAGCGGCCAGTTTGAAAAAGTCAAAGCAATTGTGGAAGCAGAGGAGGGAAGACGCTATGTCATTCCTTCGGCGCCAGGCAAGCGCTCTGCTGATGACACAAAAATTACAGACATGCTCTATACCTGCTATGAAAAAGCGCAGGCAGGAGAGGATTATATGCCCCTTCTGGACTCGATCAAGGCGCGTTATGACGACATTGTCAACGGACTGGGCATTGATCTGGATCTGACAAAAGAGTTTAAGGAGATCAAAGATCATCTCTCTAAGCCCGATGCGCGCGACTATACCGCATCACGCGGAGAATATCTGAACGGATTGATCCTTGCAGAGTACCTCGGTATTCCTTTTATTGATGCCGCGGAGATCATCTGTTTTAACGCTGAGGGAGTCTATCAGGCCGGGACAACAAAACAGCTGACTGCAGCTGCTCTTGCAAATAATAAGAATGCTGTTATCCCCGGATTTTACGGGGCTGACCGTTCCGGTCAGATCCATACTTTTTCGCGCGGCGGATCCGATATAACAGGTGCCATTATCGCCGGTGCCGTAGGTGCTGATATTTACGAGAACTGGACTGATGTATCGGGTGTACTGATCGCTGATCCGGGCATTGTTGAAAATGCCTATCCGATCGATGTCATCACATACAGAGAGCTTCGTGAGTTATCCTATATGGGAGCAGCCGTGCTGCATGAGGATGCCATTTTCCCGGTAAAGGAAGCAGGCATCCCCATCAACATCCGGAACACGAACAAACCGGAAGATCCGGGCACATTGATTGTTGAAATGACTTGCCGTCCGTCTCCCTATGTCATGACCGGTGTCGCCGGCAAGAAGGGCTTTGTTGGCGTGACGATCGAGAAGGAGAGAATGAATGATATCGTCGGCTATTGCCGCGCCGTCCTGGGTGTATTTGCCCATTATGGTATTAATATTGAGCATATGCCTTCCGGTATTGACACAATGTCTGTATTTGTGCACCAGGATCATTTCCAGGAATTCGAGCAGAAAGTGCTGACCGAGATCAAATCGACGGTGGAATATGATCATATCGAACTTGAAAATGATGTGGCTTTGATCGCAGTCGTGGGCCGCGGTATGCGCTCTGTACGCGGAACCGCAGGCCGGATCTTTTCCGCATTGGCTCACGCCAATGTCAACGTTCGCATGATCGACCAGGGATCAAGCGAGCTGAACATCATTATCGGTGTTCACAATCAGGATTTCGAGACCGCTATTAAAGCTATTTACAGCATCTTTGTGGATGCAAAAAAGTCATAAATAATCCTTGACGCTTATAATATGAAGTGTTAGAATATTTTGGCATGGTCGCACGGCGGGGTTTATGTAAAGACATCTGATGAGCAGATGGCACCGTAGCCGGCGTAAGATAATAAGGAGGATGCGTATGTACGCAGTAATCGCAACAGGTGGTAAGCAGTATCGCGTAGCCGAAGGTGACGTGGTTCGTGTTGAAAAACTCGATGCCGAAGTCGGTTCAGAGGTCAAGTTTGATCAGGTCCTCATGGTCGGCGGCGACGCAGTTAAAGTCGGTAAGCCGTATGTTGACGGCGCCAGCGTGAGCGGTGAAGTGCTCGCACAGGACCGTTCGAGGAAAGTCGTCGTTTACAAGTATAAGCCCAAGAGAGGGTATCACAAGAAGAACGGTCACCGTCAACCCTATACTGAGCTTAAGATTACTAAGATTAACGGATAAGACGAATGCTTTACGCAACCCTCTACCACAATAGCAACGGCGAGCCTGTCGGTTATACATTGATCGGACATGCAGGCATGGCGCCCGAAGGACAGGATATCCTTTGCTCAGCTGTTTCCATGATGGGGATCAATACAGCGAATGCGCTTCGCACACTGACAGAAGATCAGGTGAATGTGGTGGAAAACGAGAGTGAAGCACTTTTGGATGTACGGTTAAAAAACAGACCGAGCGAAAAAGCAGCAGTGCTGCTGAGCGCATTTGATCTGGCCTGCCGTTCCATCCGTGATAATCGAGAGTATGATCCGTATTTTTCGTTAAAGAGAGAGGAGATCTGATCATGATGACATTGAATTTACAGTTTTTTGCCCATAAAAAAGGAATGGGATCCACGAAGAACGGTCGTGATTCCGAGTCAAAGCGTTTAGGAGCTAAGAGAGCTGACGGACAGTTCGCAAAAGCCGGCAATATCATTTACAGACAGCGTGGCACACGCATTCATCCCGGCAATAACGTAGGCCGCGGCGGTGATGACACATTGTTTGCTCTGGTCGACGGCATTGTGCGTTTTGAACGTGTCGGCAAGAGCCGCAAGCAGGTTTCGGTTTATCCGGCTGAACAGTAAAGAAACTAAAAGCTCTTTGCCTTTGAAGGCTTAGAGCTTTTTTCATGAGGTTGTATGATGTTTTCTGATCGCGTACAAATCAATATTCGTTCAGGAAAAGGCGGAGACGGTCATGTCAGTTTCCGCCGTGAACTCTATGTGCCCAACGGCGGCCCTGACGGCGGAGACGGAGGCAACGGCGGTGATGTGATTTTCGAAGTGGATCCGGGGATCAGCACGCTTGCTGACTTCCGCCATAAGCGTACATACGCTGCAGGAGACGGCAAAGAAGGCGGCAAGCAGCGCAGACACGGCAAGAGCGGAGATGATATCGTTCTGAAAGTACCCGAAGGAACGATTATCCGCGATCTGGAGACCGGCAAGATCATAGCTGATATGTCAGGCTCTCCCGGGTTGCGCAAGACTATTCTCCACGGCGGAAAAGGCGGTATCGGAAATATGCATTTTGCCACATCCGTCATGCAGGCGCCGCGCTATGCAAAGCCCGGGAAACCTGCACTGGAGAGGGCAGTCGTGCTCGAACTGAAATGTATGGCTGATGTAGGCCTGATCGGTTTTCCCAATGTAGGTAAGTCAACATTTCTTTCGCGCGTGACACATGCGCAGCCTAAGATAGCTAATTATCATTTCACGACACTTCATCCCAATCTGGGCGTGGTCGATTTCGGTGACCATCAGGACGGTTTTGTTCTGGCGGATATCCCCGGTTTGATCGAAAACGCTTCACAGGGTGAAGGTCTCGGACATCGTTTTCTGCAGCATATCGAGAGGACCAGATATCTGATCCATGTGGTCGACGGTGCTGGGATAGAGGGACGTGATCCATATGATGATATCTGCACGATCAATCATGAATTGAGCAGCTATAGTCCACAATTGGCCGAAAAGCCCCAGGTCATCGCTCTGAATAAAATGGATCTGCTTCCCGAAGTTGAGCGTAAGCGCGTCTCAGAGGAGCTTCAGGAGCGTCTTGGAGGAGATGCAGGCCCCAGGGTCTTTTGCGTCTCCTGCGCGACCTCAGAAGGTCTGTGGGACGTTCTGTCCTATGTCAGAGGACAGCTTGCTTCAATGCAGCAGGACAGAATCGTCTACGAGTCCGAATTCTCGCCTGAAGACGAACTGATCCGGGACGAACTTCCCTTTACGGTGACCAGAAAGAAAGGCGAGTTCTATATCGAGGGCCCGCGTATCGAGAAAATGCTTGGGTACACAAATCTCGAGAGCGAGAAAGGATTTCTGTTTTTCCAGGATTTCCTGCGCGATAACGGCATTAATGACGAACTGATCAGACTCGGTGTCCAGGAAGGAGACACTGTTCATGTCTGCTCTTATGATTTTGAGTACTATGAATAAAGGAGTACACGTATCATGAATGATTTGACATCCAAACAACGCGCTTTTCTTATGTCGATCGCATCAAAAGAAAAAGCCGTGATCCAGATCGGTAAGGATGCGCTGAGCCCGTCAGTCACAGATGCTGTCGATGAGGCTCTCGCGGCACGTGAAATTGTAAAAGTAGGCGTTCAGAAAACCTGTCCCGGTGATCTTCATGAAATCGCAGCTATGATGGGAGAGAGAACGCATTCAGTTGTAGTACAGGTGATCGGACGTAAAATCGTACTTTACCGACAGCATAAAGATCCTGAGAAGCGCATCAGGATCCCGATGTGAGATGAATAATAAGAAAGCACTGCGGAAAACCGGTATTCTGGGTGGAACATTCGACCCAATTCATAACGGTCATATTCAGATGGCGCTTACAGCAGCTAAAGAATATGGTCTGGATGAAGTATGGCTTATGCCCAACGGTTCTCCGCCACATAAAAATGACCGCCTGATCACAGCCAAACCGTCGGAACGGCTTGCGATGACACAACTTGCCATCGATGACTGCAGACAGGAAATGGGAGAGAAGTGTCCTCTTGTCCTTTGCGACTATGAGATCAAGAGACGGCGCACTTCGTATTCCTATGAGACCATGGAGCATTTCAACGATCTGTATCCTGACAGAGAGTTTTATTTCATTATAGGAGCAGACTCCCTGATGGATCTGACGCTGTGGATGAAGCCTGAGCGTCTCGTTAAAACATGCATCCTGCTGGCTGCAGTAAGAAGCGGAAAAGATGAAAGCGCTCTGGAGGAAAAGATCCGTGAATACAGTTCAGTATTGCCCGGTTGTGACATCCGGCTCCTGCATATGCCTCAAATCGATGTGTCAGCCACTGAGATCAGGCAAAGATTAAAGGAGAACCTGCCTGTGGATCATTTGATTCCGGCATCAGTGAATGCTTATATCAAAAAACATCCCTCTCTTTACGCATGACAGGATCAGTTTTATGATGAATATGGACCAGATACGTGAGGATCTTAAAACCAAATTATCTGCTGAACGATTTGAGCACACGGTCAGCGTCATGTACACGGCCGCTGCACTGGCTATGTGTTATCATGGCGATGTGCGCAAGGCACTTCTTGCCGGTTTGCTCCATGACTGTACTAAGTATATGTCCAGAGAAGAGCATATCGCCTTTTGCGAGAGAGCAGACGTGCCGTTAACTGAAATCGAAAGGCAGAATAAACACCTTCTTCACTCTAAAACCGGCGCTGTAGCCGCTGAATTGACATATGGGGTGACTGACAGCGATATTTTGAATGCCATCCGTTATCATACGACCGGAAGAGGAGAGATGTCTCTTTTGGAAAAGATCATTTTCACAGCTGATTATATAGAACCGACCAGGCGTGGTCTTAAAGGGATGGATGAAGTGCGTTCCCTAGCTTTTAGCGATCTGGATCAGTGCATATGCCAAATATCCAGAAACACACTCGATTATCTGCATGCGATCAAAGCGCCTGTCGATCAGAGAACACAGGACACATATGACTATTATAGCGTTAAATAATTAACATATTTACAAATATAACTGATTGTATATCTATGAAAGGAGAAAACAATTCATGGCAGAAACGATTGTTACTGAGGAACTGAAGGCCGTATACAGTGTACTGGATGAGAAGAAAGCAGAAGATATCAGTGTGCTGGATATAGGAGAATTGTCTACGATCGCCGATTACTTTGTGATTGCTACCGGTATGAACGCGAATCATCTTGATGCGCTTGTAGAAGCAGTCGAAGAGACTGTAGAGAAAAACGGATGGTCTATCAGACAGATCGAAGGCAAAGGAAAAAGCGGCTGGGTTCTGATCGACTGTCGTGATATCGTTATCCATTTATTCGATGCCAGCAACAGAACATTCTATGATCTGGCTCGTATCTGGAAGGATGCCAAGCAGGTCAATCCTCTCGAAATGGATGCATAAGAGAGTGGTAAGCTCGGAAATACCGCTGTCTGGATAGAGATCAATCTATACGACAAATACAGATTTTGCAAATAGATATAGACAAAATGAGCCCTGATATGGTAGAATCAGCCTGTCAGGGCTTCTATATATAGTTTTTCATTCAAAAAAGTGTAAAGTTATGAATAAGGATAATCAGACATATCATCAGCAAACTTATATCAATCACACTCTGCGTCTGCGCGAGATGCTGCGCACGCTTCCTCCGTTTGCGAAGGACTACTTCCGTTCGATCGAACCGCATACTTCTTCAAAGACACGTATATCGTACGCTTATGATATCAGAGTCTTCTTCAATTTTCTTTTGAGCGAGAATCCTGCGTTCCGCAATAAGACTATGAATGATTTTACGCTTGAGGATCTCGATCGGCTCACTGCACTCGATATCGAGGAATACATGGAATACCTTAAAGTCTATCGTCAGGAAGAAAACGGCCGCATCGTCACGAACACCGAAAAAGGCCTTTCTCGTAAAATGTCATCTCTGCGCAGTTTTTACGCGTATTACTTTAAAAAACAGATGATCAAGACCAACCCGACTGTGATGGTCGATATGCCTAAACTGCACGAAAAGGCTATTATCCGCCTTGAACCGGATGAAGTAGCTTCCATGCTGGATCTGATCGAAAAAGGCGGCGATAAGCTTAAGGGACAGGCTCTGGCTTACTATAAGAAAACCAAACAGCGCGATCTGGCCATCGCAACACTGTTGCTCGGGACCGGACTGCGTGTTTCGGAATGTGTCGGTCTAGATCTTGGTGACGTGGATTTTAAAAACAACAGCGTCAAAGTCGTACGCAAAGGCGGCAATGAAATGATCGTGTATTTCGGTGAGGAAGTCGAAAAAGCATTGACAGACTATATCGAAGGTGACCGGAAAAAGATCGAACCGCTAAAAGGACATGAAAACGCGCTCTTTTACTCCTTGCAGCGCCGTCGTATCGGTGTGCAGGCGATCGAGAATATGATCAAGAAATACGCGATCCAGATTGCACCTAACAAGCATATTACGCCGCATAAGCTGCGCAGTACCTATGGAACGACTCTGTATAAGGAAACCGGCGATATTTACCTCGTAGCCGACGTATTGGGCCACAAAGATGTCAATACAACTCGAAAGCACTATGCAGCTATCGATGAAAACCGCAGACGTCAGGCTGCCGGTGTCGTGCAGCTGAGAGAAAAAGAATAATTTCATACAAAAAAGCCTGTCAGCTCCCACTGCCAGGCTTATCTTCTTCTCTCCTTATGTTAAATATTTAACATTTATATCAGGTATTATATCTCTTCGTTACGTAGGCTTCGATCATTTCTGCAGTGCCGTCGATGCCAAGAGCACTTGTATTCAGGCACAGATCATACCCGGCTGCACTCCCCCATTTTTTATCGGTATAGAAATTATAGTAGGATGAACGTGACTTATCTTCTTTTTTGATCCTCTCTTTAGCCTGCTGAGTTGAAAGTCCGAAATGCTCAGAAGCGAAGGCCAGACGGTCCTCGTAATCCGCACACAAGAAGACTGTCGTGCACTCTTCCATCTCCTCAAGTGCGTAATCGGCACACCGGCCCAGGATCACACAGGATTCATTAGCGGCGATTTTCTTGATCGTCTCAAACTGAGCCAGGAAGATCTGCTGATTGATCGGCATTTCGCTGTAGGCATTGCCGGCATAATTAAATGAATAGGTGTCCATGACAAGTGAATACAGAAAACTGTTCGTCGGTTTCTCATCATGTGATTCAAATAATTCTTTTGAAATCCCCGACTCTTCTGACGCTTTAGACAGAAGATCCTCATCATACATTTTGACGCCCAGATCAGCTGCCAGCTTTGCAGCTACGCGCTGACCGCCACTGCAGAACTCACGGCTGATCGTAATGATGAAATGATTATCAGACATGCCATTATCCTCCTGATTTATCTTTTATGAAAGTGCATTAAGCTTACTGAGAAGATCTTCAAAATACTCTGGTAACGGAGCTGAAAATTCCATATACTGACCGGTGCCGGGATGAATAAAACCGATCGTTTCAGCGTGCAGCACCTGTCCTTCAATACCGAACGGATTTTTACCCGAGCCGTAAAGATCATCGGCAAGCAGCGGATGATGGATCGAGGCCATGTGAACACGGATCTGATGTGTCCGTCCGGTTTCAAGCTTAAATTCAAGTAACGAATAACCCTTAAATCTCTGTAAGACCTGATAATGTGTAACTGCAGTTTTACCTCTGTCAGGGCTGACAACAGATCTTTTCTTCCTGTCTTTGGGATGTCTTCCCAGATAGCCTCTGATCGTACCTGTTTGTTCTTTTGGGCAGCCGCAGACAACGCCTTTATAGATGCGCTTGATATTATGTTCTTTAAGCTGAGCGCTGATCGCCTGATGCGTCTGGTCGTTTTTGCACACAAGAAGTGTTCCGGAAGTGTTTTTATCGATTCGGTGAACGATACCAGGGCGCGCAACACCGCCGATTCCCGACAAATCATCACGGCAGTATGCCATCAGACCATTTACAAGTGTATCATCATAATGTCCGGGAGCAGGATGAACGACCATGCCTTTCGGTTTGTTGACAACAAGAAGATCCTGATCTTCATACAGAATATCTAACGGAATAGATTTAGGCAGGATCTCCGGTTCCTTTAGCTCAGGCAGCTCTAATGTGATCTCTTCTCCGCCTGAGAGAATATAGGATGCGCGGACTGTTTCGCCATCCACCTGTACCGCACCTGAACGAATCAGTTTCTGTATATAAGAACGCGTATAATCTTCCAGTTCTGTTGAAAGATATTTGTCTATCCTTTCAGGATCCCGGTTAAACTGAATGACCATGCTTCTTTTCCGATAAAAACACATAGATGATAACGAAAACACAACTGCAGGTAATATAGATGTCGGCTACATTAAACACCGGAAAATCAATCAGAGAAAAATAGATGAAATCAACGACAAACCCATGGAGCAGACGGTCTATAAAATTGCCGATTGCTCCAGCAGTCAGAAACGAGTACAAAAGCACAAGCGCCATACTAGCATGTTGTCTTTTGTAATAGGACACATAAAATACAGTGATCACCACAGCGAATAAAACGGTCAGAATAATAAAGAAAAGACGACTGTCTTTGAAAATACCGAATGCTGCCCCGCGATTTTCGATATAGCGCAGCTGCAAAACGCCGCGAATGAGAATGATATCATCATGTCCCCGCAGTGAACTGACAGCCCACTTTTTCGTCAGCTGATCCAGTAAAATCAAAACAGGAACAAACAGAACAGGAAGAAAAATACGTTTTCCGATGTAACTTGTTTCCAAAATTACCCTCTTTACCTTGAATTCTTATAAAACATAAAACGGTGCCATCCGAAGATGACACCGCATTCTTAACGTTCTATCTGCATCAGAATCTGCTGACAGGTGATGTCGTCAGAGAACCTCCTCCGAGCAGATCCTGCAAATCGCCGGAAATTTCTACATTAGGCGGCGTTACAAGGAAGATATAACTTGAGATCTTCTGAAGTTTGCCGTCAATTGCAAAAGCGGCGCCGGATGTGAAATCGATGATCCTCTGGGCAATCTCAAGATCAAGACCCTCGAGATTCAGAATAACGGTGCGTCCGGCAAGAAGCGTATTGATGATCTCACGGGAGTCATCCAGCTGAGTCGGTTTAACGACACATACCTCCATATTCGGAAGAAGACTCTTTGATGCGCGCATGGGCGTCACATTAGAGGTTTTACGGGCAGGCTCACGGGACAAAGCCGGCTTACGCTCGGGTTTTGGCGCAGCTACAGGCGGCTCATCTTCAAATTCGTCGTCATATCCGGTCGAACGCTTGCGTCCGAACAAACCACCTCTTCCCCGGGGTTCGTCATCGTATTCTTCTTCGCCTAAATCATCATCATAGTATTCATCATCATAGTCGTCATCATTCAGACGCATCATGTCCATAAATTTGTCTAAAACACTCATATTGGCCCGTTTCCTTCTACTGTGTTGAAGCTCCCCGCATCTTACA
>JAEEGL011308087.1_pt1 | contig 10183 bp, 9 predicted proteins | sample 9134231 | NCBI WGS metagenome assembly JAEEGL01 (sample SAMN16246548, study PRJNA631951) | gut metagenome | biome: gut microbiome; feature: rumen; material: fiber-attached | host: Bos | place: Iran: Karaj | collected 2018-10
CTTAGGGATCAAGATCGATGACGCTGCCAATAACTGCAGAGGAAAAGAGGCTGTTATCTCTACAGCAGATTCCAAGGTTAAGGTTCTGGCAGTTCCCACAAATGAAGAGCTTGCCATCGCAAGAGAGACATTAGCTTTAGTTTAATTAAGGATAATTATTTTGTTGACAAAGAAGTAACCTCCCTGTATAATGGTACAGAATGCTGGTTACAAACCCATAAGGGAGGTGTATTAGATGTCAATTTGTCCAAAGAATAAATCTTCCAAAGGAAGAAGAGACAGAAGAAGAGCAAACTGGAAGATGGATGCTCCGGCACTTGTTAAGTGCAGTAAGTGCGGCGAGCTTATGATGCCACACAGAGTATGCAAGTCTTGTGGTTCATACAACAAGAAAGAGATTATTTCAGTAGAGTAATTAAAAGCCCGCGAAAAACTTATTTTTCGCGGGCTCTTTTCACTAGGAGAATTTAATAATGTTAAGAGTAGTGGTTGACGCTATGGGAGGTGACAATGCCCCTGTATCCAATATCCAGGGAGCAGTGGATGCGGTTAATGCCAAAAGTGATGTTAAGGTCCTTTTGGTGGGCCGGGAAGAAGTGATCACTCCCGAGCTTGAGAAATATACATATGATAAAGAAAGACTCGTGGTTGTTAATGCCACTGAAGTAATAGAGACCGGTGAACCCCCGGTTAAAGCCATCAGAGCTAAGAAGGATTCCTCCATTGTAGTGGGGATGAAGCTTGTAAAGGAGGGAGAAGCCGATGCCTTTGTTTCGGCAGGTTCTTCCGGTGCCATCCTGGTAGGCGGTCAGGTTATCGTAGGCCGTATAAAGGGTATAGATCGTGCACCTCTTGCCCCCCTTATTCCCACAGCCAAGGGATTTTCCCTTCTTATAGACTGCGGGGCTAATGTAGACGCCAGACCGGACCATTTAGTCCAGTTTGCCAAGATGGGATCCATTTACATGGAGAATGTGGTTGGGGTTAAGAATCCCAGAGTTGCCATAGTAAATATCGGTGCTGAGGAAGAGAAGGGTAATGCCCTTGTTAAGGAGACATATCCTCTTCTTAAAGAGTGTAAGGATATTAATTTTACAGGAAGTATAGAGTCCAGAGATATACCTGCAGGCGAGGCTGACGTTGTGGTTTGCGAGGCCTTTGTGGGTAATGTCATCTTAAAACTTTACGAGGGTCTCGCCAAGACCCTGGTGGGCAAGATCAAGCAGGGTATCATGAGCTCATTTTTAAGCAAGATAGGAGGGGCTCTTGTTAAGCCGGCTTTGAAGGCTACCCTGGCTGAATTTGATGCCTCTGAGCACGGAGGAGCACCCTTACTTGGCCTTAACGGCCTTGTGGTGAAGTCCCACGGTAATGCCACCAGGAAGGACATTTGTAATGCGGTTATGCAGTGCATAAGATTCTCCGATGCAGAGATCAATGAGAAGATAAAGAGTAAGTTGGAATAGGAGGTCATTATGGAGTTCGAAAAATTACAGGAGATCATCGCAGGAGTTCTCAATGTAGATGTTAATGAGATCACACCGGAGACTACCTTTAAGGAGGATCTGGGAGCTGATTCATTAGATGTATTTCAGATCATCATGGAGCTGGAGGACACCTTCGGTATTTCAATTGAGAATGAAGATGCTGAGAAAATTGTTACTGTTGGGGATGCAGCTGAACAGATTAAGCTGGCTGTAGAGAACAAATAGCTGATCTCTTTGTTTAAGGGGAACGAGAGAAGGAAAATTAAATGCAGAATGAATATTTGCATAAGCTTGAAAGCGAAATAGGGTATAGCTTTAAAGACTTTAATCTGCTGGTTATGTCTATGACCCATTCTTCATACGCCAATGAACACCGCATAGACAAGCTTTATAACAACGAGCGCCTTGAGTTTTTAGGGGACGCCGTATTAGAGATTATCACTAGCGATTACTTATTTGCCGCATATCCCAAGCATCACGAGGGGGATCTTACAAAGATGCGTGCTTCCATAGTCTGCGAACAGACTCTGGCTTTAGCCGCAAATGATATTTCCCTGGGTGAGTTTATTATGCTGGGCAAGGGTGAAGAGAAGACAGGAGGAAGAGGACGCGCCTCCGTTATTTCCGACGCAATGGAGGCCCTGATCGGTGCCCTCTATCTTGACGGCGGTATTGAATGTGCCAAGAATTTCATTATCAAGTACATTTTGAAAGATATTAAGAATAAGCAGTTATTCTATGACAGCAAGACCATTTTACAGGAGATAGTCCAGAGTGATTATACCGGAGAACTGGTATATGTTGTTGTGGGGGAAAAGGGTCCTGATCATGATAAGCGTTTTATCGTGGAGGCTCGTGTGGGTGACCTTTTAATTGGTACCGGCCAGGGACGGACCAAGAAAGCAGCGGAGCAGGAAGCCGCCTATAATGCTTTGATGAAGAGTAAACGAGAGCAATAAAGAATAATAGGAAGACCGATCAGAGATCGGGGGAAGGCATGTATCTTAAGAGTATTGAAGTTCATGGATTCAAATCCTTTGCAAATAAAATAAAGTTCGATTTTCATAACGGAATTACGGGAATTGTAGGACCTAACGGAAGCGGTAAGAGTAATGTTGCTGATGCCGTGCGCTGGGTTCTGGGGGAGCAGAGAGTCAGACAGCTGCGAGGAGTGTCCATGCAGGACATCATTTTCGCCGGAACTGAGAACCGTAAGCCCCTTGGTTATGCTTACGTAGCCATTACACTGGATAATTCCGATCATTCTCTTTCAGTCGATTTTGAAGAAGTTACGGTTGCAAGACGAATCTATCGTTCAGGAGAAAGCGAATATCTTATTAACGGAGTGGCATGCCGACTTAAGGACGTAAATGAACTCTTTTACGACACCGGTATCGGTAAAGAAGGCTATTCCATCATCGGGCAGGGTCAGATCGACCGTGTCCTTTCAGGCAAGCCTGAAGACCGCCGAGAGCTTTTTGATGAAGCTGCCGGCATTGTTAAGTTTAAGAGACGTAAGAATGAGACTATTCATAAGCTGGAGAATGTTAAACTTAATCTCTCCAGGGTAAATGATATCTTAGCCGAGCTGGAGAACCAGGTGGGGCCGTTGGAAGAGCAGTCCAAGGTGGCCAGAGAATATCTGGATTTAAAGGAAGAACTTAAGAAGCTGGACATGAATATGTTCCTTATCGAGAACGACCGGATCAGGAAGGAGCTTGATGAGGGTGAGAAGGCCTTTAAGATCGCTTCAGATAACCTGGAGGATGTTAACGAGCAGTTTGCAAATGTTAAGCAGGAATACGACCGGATAGAAGAAGAATTATCCGATATCGGCAGTCAGATAGATACTTCCAAGGAGACCTTAAATGAGAATGCCATTGAGAAGGGCCGTTTGGAAGGCCGTATTGAGCTTCTTTCCGAGCAGATCAAGGGTATCGAGGCTGTGCTGGAGTCTGCGGCTGATCGTAACACCAGCTTAAAGAAGGATATTAAGGACAGGGAAGACCAGCTGGCCGACTACGAAGAGCAAAAGACCAAGCTTCTCTCTGACATCACTGATAAAGAGCAGGTAAGAGACACGGCAGAAAGCTATCTTGGCTCCGTTCTTGACGAGATCAAGCGTCTGGAAGGTTTAAATGAGGCTGCCAAGACCTCAATCCTTAAGATCGTTAATGAAAAGGGTATAGTTAACGCTAAGTTCCAGCGTCTGGATGAGAGGATGGAACAGGCCAATATCCGTAAGGCTGAATTGGACCAGCGTTTCCTTAAAATAAAGAGTGAAGAAGAGGAAAAGCAAAAAGCTCTTGACGAATACAGAAAGCAGCTGGAGGATGCATCCGCCCTTATCGTTGAGCTGGAGAATGAGAGAAATGACCTGCGAGGCGAGATTCGGGATGTGACCTCCAATATAGAGGATGCCCAGAGGGAATCTATCGAGCTTAACGGCCGTTACCAGAAGACCGAGACCAGGCTGGAATCCTTAAAGAATATGACGGAACGCTATGAAGGCTACGGCAACTCCATTAAGAAGGTAATGGAGCAGCGTTTCAATTACTCCGGAATTATAGGTGTAGTTGCGGACATTATTAAGGTTGACAAAAAATATGAGACGGCAATTGAGACGGCCCTGGGCGGTAATATCCAGAACATCGTTACAAATGATGAGAATACCGCCAAGGAAATGATCGAATTTTTAAAGAAGAATAAGCTGGGCCGTGCCACATTTTTGCCCCTGTCTTCCGTTAAGCCGGGACCGGGGATCAAGGATGAGTCCGTTTTAGAGGAAAAGGGGGTTTTGGGAGAGGCCCACACCCTTGTAAATGTTGATAAGAAATACTCGGATATAGTTAAATACCTGCTTCACAGAATGATCGTGGTAGACCATATCGATAATGCCATTGCCCTTGCTAAGCATGCAGACAGGTCTCTGCAGATCGTCACCCTGGAAGGAGAGTTTTTAAAGCCGGGCGGATCCATGACAGGAGGAGCTTTTAAGAATACCAGCAACCTCCTGGGAAGAAGAAGAGAAGTGGAGGCTTTGGAAGCTGAACTCTTAAAGATAAGCAAAGAGGGTGAGAAGCTTATTGATAAGATAGCAGGCTTTGAGAAGCAAAAGGAGTCTCTGGAGAAGAGGGCTGAAAGCCTGGAGAACCGCATCAAGGAGCAGTATATCGCCCAGAATACGGCTAAGATGAGCGTTGAGACCGCTGAAGCAGGAATAGAGCAGATCTCCATTGATAACGCATCCCTCATTTCCGACAGAGAAGAGATTAATGCCCAGATCATGGACATCAGGGACAGCAGGGAGCTTATCGAGCTTGAGATCGATATGGCCGAGAAGCAGAAGGCTGAGCAGGAAGCCCTAATTGAGAAGTATGAGGCTGAGCTTAAGAAGCAGGATCAGGAAGAACGGGAATACAACCTGAAGGTTTCCGGTATCGTTCTGGAGTATTCGGCATTGAAGCAGCAGGAAGAATTCTTAAATACCAATATCGGCCGTGTTACGGATGAATTGGAAAAATTACAGAGCGACCTGGAGAATTTCAATGCGGATGAGAATAAATCAAAGGCGGAGGCAGACAGCAAACGTATAGAGATAGAGCACGTTACCGCCGATATCGCCGCTATTGAGAAATCAAATGAAGATTTAAAAAATAAGATAGAAACCCTGACGGCGCTTCGAGATGAGAAGCGGGATGCCCACGGCAACTTCTTTGAGAACTGGAACAAGCTTGCCGAGCAGCGGACCGGTCTGGAGAAGGAGACCACCAGACTTGCGGCTCAGAAGGAGCGTCTGGAGGAGAACTTAAATAACATAATCAATTATATCTGGGAAGAGTATGAGATGACTTACAACAGTGTCCTTCCCTACCGTGATGAAAGTCTTGTAAACATTGCCAAGATCAAGAAGACCATTTCCGGCATTAAAGAGGATATCAGGGCACTGGGAGACGTTAATGTCAATGCTATCGAGGACTATAAGCAGGTTTCCGAAAGATATGAGTTCCAAAAGAACCAGCATGACGATATAGTTAAGTCTCAGGAGATTTTGGAGAGTCAGATCGTCAACCTGGATGAGGGAATGAAAAAGCAGTTTGCTGAGCAGTTTGTTATTATCAACAGGGAGTTTGATAAGGCCTTTAAGGAGCTTTTCGGAGGCGGTTCGGGAAGTCTTGAACTTGTGTCGGATGATATCCTTGAAAGCGGTATCAAAATAACTGCCCAGCCACCGGGAAAGAAGCTTACAAGCATGGAACTCCTATCCGGTGGAGAAAGGGCTCTTACTGCCATTTCCCTGCTCTTTGCCATCCAGAACATGAAGCCGTCGCCCTTCTGTCTCCTGGATGAGATCGAGGCGGCCCTGGACGACTCCAATGTAACCAGGTTTGCAAAGTATTTGAACAAGCTTACTGCCAATACACAGTTTATTATCATTACCCATAGAAGGGGTACCATGAACGCAGCTGACAGGTTATATGGTATAACCATGCAGGAGAAGGGAGTTTCAACTCTTGTGTCGGTTAACCTGATACAGGATCAGCTGGACAGAGAAGAAAGAGAAGCAAAAGAGGCATTAAAGAAATAATCGGCGAGGATAATATATGAGCGAAGAGAAAAAGGGATTCTTCGGAAGGCTTGTCTCCGGGTTGTTTAACGGGTTTTCCAATATAGATGATGATTTTTACGAAGAACTGGAAGAGAACCTCATTATGGGAGATATCGGTGTTCATACCACCGAGGCCATACTGGATAATTTAAAGGCTAAGGTTAAGGAGAACCACATAAAGGAGCCGGCTGACTGTAAGAAGCTTCTAATTGACGAGATCAAGGCCCAGATGAGGGTGGAAGAAAGCGCTTACGACTTTGAAAATGAGACCAGCGTTGTGCTTGTTATCGGGGTTAACGGCGTAGGAAAGACCACCACCATAGGAAAGCTGGCTATGCAGCTTAAATCCTCGGGTAAGAAGGTTATTATGGCTGCAGCTGATACCTTTCGTGCCGCTGCGGGAGAGCAGCTTGAGCAGTGGGCTAACAGGGCCGGCGTGGATATAATCAGCGGCCAGGAGGGGGCGGATCCTGCCTCAGTCATATTTGACGCCGTAAATGCTGCCAAGTCCAGAAAGGCGGATGTGCTCCTTTGCGATACAGCCGGAAGGCTTCATAATAAGAAGAATCTTATGGCTGAGCTGGGTAAGATTGATAAGATCATTTCCGGGGAGTTTCCGGAGGCCCACAGAGAGACACTGGTGGTGCTGGATGCCACTACAGGACAGAATGCCCTAGTCCAGGCCAAGGAGTTTTCAGAGGTGGCAGAAGTTACAGGCATTATTCTTACGAAAATGGACGGAACGGCAAAGGGAGGTATCGCTGTGGCGATACAGTCCGAGCTGGGTATTCCCGTGAAGTATATAGGAGTCGGAGAGACTATCGAAGATTTACAGAAGTTTGATGCGGATAGTTATGTGGAGGCGCTGTTTGACTATGAATGAATTGACTCTTGACAAATTTGAGGAGGCTGTGGAAGTTGTAATGCGGGTGACCAACAAGACCAAGTTGGTTTACAGTGATTATTTCAGCGACCAGTCCGGTAATAAGATATATTTTAAACCCGAGAACATGCAGGTTACGGGAGCTTATAAGGTAAGAGGAGCTTACTATAAGATAAGCACCATGACCAAGGCTGAAAGAGAGAAGGGCATTATAGCCGCATCTTCCGGTAATCACGCCCTGGGGGTTGCCTATGCAGCCAGACAGTACGGCATCAAGGCTACGGTCTTAATGCCTGCCACCACACCCCTTATTAAGGTTAATTCCACCAAGGACCTGGGTGCAGAGGTTATCCTCTATGGTAATGATTATGACGAGTCCTGCGTGGAGGCCCTGAGGATCGCAGAGGAAAAGGGACTTACCTTTGTTCATCCCTTTGATGACTTGGATGTTGCCTGCGGACAGGGAACTATAGCCATGGAGATCGTTAAAGAACTTCCTACTGTTGAATATATCCTGGTGCCTGTGGGCGGCGGCGGACTTGTTTGCGGAGTTGCTACACTGGCTAAAATGTTAAATCCAAATATAAAAATTATTGGTGTTGAATCTGCCGGAGCCAACTGCCTGGAAGTATCCTTAAAGCACCATGAAGTAACTGCTTTACCCGAGGTTAACACCATTGCCGACGGTACTGCCATGAAGTGTCCGGGAAAGACCATTTTCCCCTATATCGAGGAGAACTTGGACGGTATCATTACCGTGGAGGATTCGGAGCTTATAGTAGCCTTCCTTGATATGGTAGAGAACCACAAGATGGTGGTGGAGAATTCAGGACTTCTTTCCGTGGCTGCATTAAAGCACTTAGACGTGGAGGATAAGAAGATCGTATCTATCCTTACAGGCGGTAATATGGACGTTATTACCATGTCCTCCATCGTTCAGCACGGACTTATTCAGAGAGACCGTATATTTACTGTGTCTGTCCTCCTTCCGGACAAGCCGGGTGAGCTTACCAATGTGTCTAAGATCATTGCGGATGAGAAGGGGAATGTAGTTAAACTGGAGCACAATCAGTTCGTATCTACCAATCGTAATGCGGCTGTGGAATTGAAGATCACCATGGAGGCCTTCGGCACCGAGCATAAAGAGCAGATAATACATGCCCTCCGGGCTGGCGGCTACCGACCGAAGATCGTCATGACCATGCTATAAAAGGACCGTCCCCCTGTCATAAATGCTGTCAAGAAAAAATACTTGACAGCTTTTTTTTATTGGTATATTATATAGCATGTTGTGAGGTGAGGGCTATGGAGAATATTGTAGAACATACCATGTTATATGATTTCTATGGAGAGCTGCTGACCGACCATCAGAAGCAGATTTATGAATATTATCTGGATGACTATTCTCTCAGTGAGATCGCGGCGGAGGCCGGTATTTCCAGACAGGGCGTTCATGATCTGATCAAGAGATGCAATAAGATACTGTCTGATTATGAAGACAAGCTTGGCCTGGTAGCTAAGTTTGAGGCGGCGAGAGTCAAGGTGGATGAGATCCACAAGCTGGCCAACGCCGACGGGTCTCATAACAGTACGGTAAAAGAGATAGAGAGATTATCAGGAGAGATTTTAGAGGCGTTTTAAGATATGGCATTTGATTCATTATCTGAGAAACTTCAGAATGTGTTTAAGAAACTGCGCAGTAAGGGCAGCCTTACGGAAGAGGATGTTAAGTCCGCCCTGAAGGAAGTCAAGATGGCCCTTCTTGAAGCTGATGTAAGCTTCAAGGTGGTTAAGCAGTTTATCAAATCTGTTGAAGAACGTGCCGTAGGCGCTGACGTTATGAACGGCTTAAACCCCGGCCAGATGGTCATCAAGATCGTTAACGAAGAGCTGGTAAGCCTCATGGGGTCTGAGACCACAGAGATAGACCTTTTATCCTCTGACAAGGTTACTGTCATTATGATGGCAGGACTTCAGGGTGCAGGTAAGACCACCACCGTAGCTAAGATCGCCGGCAAGCTGAAGGCCAAGGGAAGAAGACCCTTGCTTGTTGCCTGTGATGTGTACAGGCCGGCAGCTATTAAGCAGCTGCAGATCAACGGTGAGAAGCAGGATGTTCCCGTATTCACCATGGGTGATAAGAATTCTCCCGTAGATATTGCCAAGGCCGCTGTACTTCATGCCGAGAAGAACGGCAATAATGTTGTTATTCTGGATACCGCAGGTCGTCTTCATGTTGATGAGGACATGATGAACGAGCTGATATCAATAAAAGAAAATGTTAATGTACACCAGACTATTCTGGTGGTAGATGCCATGACCGGTCAGGATGCGGTTAACGTGGCAGGTACATTTGATGAGAAGTTAGGCTTAGACGGTGTTATTATCAGTAAGTTAGACGGTGACACCAGAGGCGGTGCCGCACTTTCCATCAGGGCCGTTACCGGCAAGCCCATTTTATATGTGGGTATGGGAGAGAAGCTCTCTGACTTAGAGCAGTTCTATCCCGACCGTATGGCTTCCAGGATCTTAGGCATGGGTGATGTCCTCACCCTTATAGAGAAGGCTCAGACAGAGTTTGATGCTGAGAAGGCCAAGGAACTGGGTGCCAAGATCAAGAAGAATGAATTCGACTTCAATGATTATCTTGCCCAGATGGGACAGATGAAGAAGATGGGAGGCTTATCAAGTATCTTAGGCATGATGCCGGGTATGGGCGGTAAGCAGTTAAAGCAGATAGAGGATAATGTGGATGAGAAGAAGCTTGCCCACATCGAGGCCATCATTTTAAGCATGACCCCTCAGGAGAGAGCTAATCCCAAGCTCATGAATCCCAGCAGAAAGAACCGTATTGCCAGGGGCTGCGGTCTTGATATAGCAGAGGTTAACAGATTTATTAAGCAGTTCGACCAGACCAAGAAAATGATGAAGCAGCTTCCCGGAATGATGAAGGGCGGCCGCAAAGGAATGTTTGGCGGAATGGGCAAACTCCCTTTCGGGATGTAATATATAGCTAATAATTTTTAGGAGGTGAGAAGACTAATGGCAGTAAAGATCAGACTTAGAAGAATGGGACAGAAGAAGGCTCCATACTACAGAATTATCGTTGCAGATTCAAGATCACCAAGAGACGGAAAATGTATCGAGGAGATCGGAACATACGATCCCACTAAGGATCCCAGCGTATTTAACGTTAACGAGGAA
>JAEEGL012073493.1_pt1 | contig 10183 bp, 9 predicted proteins | sample 9134231 | NCBI WGS metagenome assembly JAEEGL01 (sample SAMN16246548, study PRJNA631951) | gut metagenome | biome: gut microbiome; feature: rumen; material: fiber-attached | host: Bos | place: Iran: Karaj | collected 2018-10
AATCCAAAAACAAAATAGCTATCTTCTATTTTACTTGAATCAATATAAATACCATTACCAACTTTTTCTATCATACCTTTTTCTTTCATAATATTAAGATACATTCTATGAATACCAAGATTAGATAGTTCTTTTGAAGTAACATATCCATTATTCATTTCCATAATAGATTCAATAATTTCTATATTACTTTGGTCTTTAAATTCTTTTATTGACATCCTTTCCATAAATATTCCTCCTTGACAAATCTAATGAAATTATAACATTTATCATTAGTTTTGTCAAATACTATAAAAAAGAATTGGAAGTGTTTTTCCAGAACTTAGTAATTTTACCTACTTTTGGAAATTTATTTCCAATACTCTTAATAATCAATTTTTATGCATTTTTTTAAATTTACGTACCTAGCTTAGCACCTAAAATAAATCAATATGCATTTTGTCCTTTATTTTCAACAAAATATAAACTATTTGCTTTCTTCAAGGGAAAAAGAATACCCTGCTTTTTTGTCATATTTTTCATAATTATTGATTTATCACTTGCTATATTTCTCGTAAATAGCCCTATTTTATCTATCTTGCTCTATATAGTTGTTCCCCATTAGTTCCCGAAATAACTATTTCCATATATAATTAAACATTTTTATCATTAGTTCTTTATCTTCTTTAAATCTTTTTTCATCAATACTTTTTAATATATTTTCTACTTCATTTATAAATGGTTCAATACTTTCATCAAATGCTTTCTCATTAAACCATTTAATAATAGTTTTAATTATTTTTTCAGCTTTATAATTTTCACCCATATTGATTTGTGGATTAATTTTTGTATACATAGAATCCTTTTCTTTAAAAAAGCCATGATATTCTGACAATGTATTCTTGATTTCTGTGGATAATTCAGTAAGTTTTTTAAATAATGCACTTGTATTAATATGATGGAAAAATTCTTTATTTTTAACAGAATAATAAGTAGTATATAGTTCAAAATATAAACTATACACAGTATTTATAATACGTCTTTTAGCCATAAAATACTGACATATAGCTGAAACTAAACCAACTATAATTCCGCATCCCAAATTGGTAATTATATTTATGCTTAATTTTTGATCTATACCAAATAATTGGAATAAATATAACATTGGTATTAATGCTACCATCATTATTATTGAAATAATTATAATAATTCTTGATTCTTTCATGTAATCACCTCACTTATTAATTATATATTATATCACAAAATAATTTCAATTTACACGGAAGCATTATTTTCTTACACATATGTGTTGGATGTATTACATACTTATGTTATAATCATTATAGGAGATGATATGAATGGAATTAATAGATAAAAAAATATCTAAAATACATAATTACATATATGCAAATGAAGGTTTAAGTAATTCAGAAGTGTTAAATGAATTCTTAAAGATATTTTATTGCAAAATATTAGATGAGCAAGAAAAAAACGAACTTGTTAAGAGCTTATCTCCTGATGCAATTATTGAAAAGATAAATACATTATATGAGACTTTAAAAGATAGATTAAAAAACATTATTGATTCAAAAGAAAAAATTAATTTAAAAAAAGAAACCATAGTATATGCGATTGAGGAGTTAAAAGAAGTTAAATTTAAAACTATTACCTCCGATGTAAAAGGTCACATCTTACAAAAAATTATTGATAGATCATATAGGGAAAGTCGTGGTCAGTTTTTTACTCCTGCGCCTGTTGTTGATTTCATGGTTAAAATGATTAATCCTTGCAAAGGAGAAAAAGGTTGTGATCCTGCTTCTGGAACTGGCGGATTTATGTTTACTGCTCTAGAGCATATTTCAGAAAACAATGCCATCACAAAAAAGGATATTGATAATATTTATTTTTATGATATAAGCAAATCACTTATCAAATTAATTGCTATGAGAATGATGTTTGAATTTTCATATAACGAACCAAATTTTGATGTGAGAGATAGTATTGCTGAAGATTATGATATGAATTTTGATTACGTATTAACGAACCCGCCTTTTGGAACACAGGGTAAAATAATGGATTCTAAAATATTAAGAAAATATCAATTGGGGTTAGATGACAATAATAAAGCTTTAAAAGCACAAGTTCCAGATTTATTATTTGTTGAAAAAGTTATAAAGATTTTAAAAGACAATGGCCGTGGAGCTATCATATTACCTGACGGCGATTTTGAAAATCCATCTCAAGAATACTTTAGGAAATATTTAATTAACACAGTTAAAATTGATGCTGTTGTGTCATTACCTGACGGAACATTTATACCTTACGGCACTGGTGTAAAATCAAGTATTGTCTTCTTTACCAAAATTAAAAGTGATGAATTAAAAATATTAAAAGATAATGATTATGACATATTCTATGGCAAAATAACAAAATTAGGTTATTCTTTTTCAAAACACTCTAAAGATCTATTTTTACCAAATGGTAAAATTGACGAAGATTATAATGAAATTGTTAATTCTTACTACAATAAAAAATACAACGATAATGCATATTTGATAAAAGCAAGCGAGATAATAAAAAATAAGCACATATTATCTGAGAGTTTTCATTCACCTATCTACAAAAGAAACATTGAAAAAATAAAAGAAAATAAATGTTTACCCCTTAAGGATTTAGTTGAATTTAATTATAGTAAAGAAAAGATTGAAAAAGATAAGAACTATAATTATATCGAAATCGCTGATATTAATTCTTATACTAATGAAATAATTAATTGTACTGAGATGTTAGGTGAAGATTTGCCAAGTAGAGCCAGTTATAAATTAAATGAAAATGATCTTATAGTTGCAGTATCTGGAAACTCAATCGGCACAAAAAAACAAGCAAAGGCACTGGTTACAAAGAATTTCGAAAACTGTATATGTACTAATGGATTTGCAGTTATGAAAGCAACTAAAATATCACCATACTTTTTACTTCATTTCTTCAGCAGTGAGGATTTCTTAAAACAAGTTTTAAAGTTCAAATATGGAACAGCTATTCCTTGCATAGGAAGAGAAGATTTTGAAAATATTCTTGTTCCAATTCCTACAGATAGAGAAATATCAAAAATTGAAGAAAGAATTAAAAAAGCTATCGAATTAAGAGACGAAGCTTTAAGATTATTGCAAATTTAAAGAACCTAATTTAGGTTCTTTAATTATGCTTCTCTATAATCAATTTGAGTAGCATCATATTCTACAGTTTTTGGATTTGTTTTATTTATACAATCATCTATATTTCTATACCATGGATGTTTTATATCAAGTTCATCTTTCACTCCTGGAATAAGAACATCTATAATATAATTTTGATATAAATGATTTGGTGATGTGGGAGAATGTGATATACGATCTGGATTCATAAATACAAACTCATGTTTTCCAGTTCTTTGGAATAAATCAACAGCCATCATTGAAAAATCAGATACTAATGGAGCTGCCTGATTAATACCAGTTTCATTATCTGTTCTATCACTTGGTTCGTGTGTTTGCAAAATTTTATATAATGCATTTTTTGTTCTAAATGCTTTTTCACTTAATTTTTCATCATCAGATTTTTCAATAAATTCTTTTAAATCATTAATTGTAGAAAAATAGGATGATAAATCTGCATTATCTGGGCCTGGATTTTCTTTAGTCCATCTAAAATCAGGAAAAGTCTTATTTACATTTTTCTCTTCCCAATCTTTTTTAGCTTTTAAATAACGATTATAACCTTTTTGATAAATGCTATCTTTATCAATATTTATATACTTTTTCAAAGTATTAAAAGCTTGATCTTTTGTAATTCTTTTTTGATGATCATCTTCATTAGTATCGCCAGATCTAAACTCTGAATTAGTTTTCAATCCTTTACATTCAACTACATAATAGTCGTTTGTCCCTTTTTTCTTGATTAAAAAATCTCCTTTATAGCCAATCTTTTTTTCATCAAAACCTCCAGCTGGTTTTTCTTTTATTCTTAATACTTCATAATCATTCTCAGCTAAATATTGAATTAACAATATTTCAGATAAAGCTCCTTGAATATATCCCTGTGCACTTGGACTCAATTTTAGAGCTTCAATTATCTGCTCTGGTTCTACACAAAATTGTTCTTGTAACCATTCATATATTCCTTTATTATCCATAAAAACACTCCCAACAATAAAAGACAAGTTTCATTCATCTAAAACAATTATAACATAAAATTACAAATTTTAACATTTTAGCAAATACTATTTATTATTCATAATAACTTGTATTATTTTTTTAGAGCGATTAATACATACGGAGGTATCTATGTTAAGAAAATGCACTGATGAAGATATAAGTAATGAAGAATGCGAAAAGGTTATTGATCCTTTTTATGAAAACTATGATAGTTATTTGGAAGAATATGTTGTGCCTGAAGTTATAGCATTTTATATTGCTAGCTTATTTTATAGAAATGCTATGTGCGAAGCAACTTTTAAACAACATTTTAATTCTGCGTATGATACTTTTAAGTTGAAGAAACTTTAAAGACTTATTCACACCTATTTACAAGTACTTTAGATGAAGTAGTAGCCGTAATAGATAAATTAGATAACAATAAAACCGATGATGTTTAGTCACCGGTTATTATTTAACAATACTTTTTCATCAATTTAGAAAACTCAGTAGTCCAACCACTTGTATGTGTTATTTTTGCTATTATGTCATTACTATTAAGCAACTCGCTCTTTGAGAACTTTGAAATTTGCTCCCATCCTTTTCTTGGAATAATATATGTTGCGTTACCATAATAATTGCATTCTAAGCAACAAATATTATCAAAAATAAATGCAAAATATCCTGTAAACCCTCCAGTTCCACAAAAAATATCGCTTGGATTATATGATTCAATAGTATCAAATCTATACTCTTCAAAACTCTTTTTATTTTCATCAGAGTTATTTTTGCATTTTTTACACATTAAGCTATCAATTTTTATTCCTTTTGGTAAGATTTCCCAATTACAACGTTTTATCTTATTACTTGATTTAAGCAGATTATACCCTTGGTCAAATAATTCACAAAAACCAAAAATTTCTAAGAACATATTAATTATTAGCTTCACTTTATCTTTATTATAAGTATCACTAAAGTTGGCAATTATATATTCGTTACCTTTATCATCTGTTCTTAAGATAAACTCAATATTGGTTGGATCTATTTCAACTTTAGGATAAGCATATCTGTATATATCGCTATATCCGCTGTGTTCATATCCTCCCCAATCTTTTAAATTCCACTCTATAGTTGTTATATATCTATATACCTTATCTTGTTTTTTATCTGGATAAGAATAACCATTAGTATTCTTTCTACAATTTACACCAAACTTTGGAGAAGGCTCTATAGCTAGTCCTTCCTCAAAAGATTTAATATTTAACTTAGTTAGCTCATTGTTAGTTATTCTTAATCCTATTAGGAATTCTTTGTTTTCAAAATCATCAATAAAATCTATTGAATTAATTCTTTTTTTTGATATAATCATTATAATTTCTCCTTCTAATTAGCAGAAGGAAACCACAGATGCCTTAATCTTCTTATTTTTCTTTTCTTACGCCTTTAAATTTACCACCAGACGTTTTAACATCCATAAATTGACCATTTATAGAATTTCTTTTTATATATAGTCCTATTCGTTCATTTAAAAACTGTGATCTTTGTCGAACTGCACCTATTCTAGCATTATCATTTACTGGCATATTTACAGCCATATTATCTCTCCTTTCTTCTAAGAGATTTAACACGCTCTGATAATAATTATGTATAATTTTGTCCGATAACTTGATTTTTTTTAAAATTCCTGTTATGATAGTCATACAAAGAGGGTGTCAATTATCTCTGTTTGTGTTTGTCTATATAGTTTACTTTGTAATCTATATGTCTTGTATTTGCATCTGTAGTTCCCATCTACATTTGCTATAAGTATTTGCTATTGCTCGCAAATGCTTTTTTTATGCATTTTTAGCCTTTTAGAAGCATTTTTGTAGCGTACAACTGCTGTAACTTATAGCAATTACATTATAGCATAATAGGCCTGGAAAAACAACAGATAAAGCAGATTTAAACAAACAAATGAACGCTAAAAATAAAAACAAAAGGTTATTTTATTAAAAATGGTACCTAATTGGTACCTAATTCTATTTTTAGGGAACTATCAAATTGATAAAACCCTTACATTTCTACAAAAAATGAGAGCACGGTTAATTGCTCTCTTCAGGGAAAAGAGAACAAAAACAACCATAATGGTTGCTTTTTTAAAAATTGATATTTATATAATTATCATGGTAAATTACTTCAAATGTTCTATCTTTTTCACACGAAATAGTTTTATCTTTATATTCCATATCAATACGATAAATTTGCACATCTTTTTCTAATAGTTCTTGATAAATTTTATTTATTCTAATATTAGAACTATCAATAATATCTAATTCATTAACTGGAATTGTTAATGAATAGCAGCAATCATCATAACCTTGCTTTTTTGTAAATTTATTCGGATTAATATAATAAATAGTTATTGAATTTAAATCCTTCATTAATACCACCTAATTCAATTTCTTACCTTTTTTCATAATAGCATATATTATTAATTCTATTGATATAACAATCATTACAATAACAATCATAACTCTTACATCACCAATAAATAATTAATTAAAAAATTAGCAAATGTTGATATAAATTAAAATATATTAAATTTAATTTGATCTTTCATACTATCCACCACAATTATCATAACATAAAAACCAGTGTTTAATTAATAAGCACTGGTTTATTTACATTTAACTTGCTATTGAATTAGCTATTTTTAGTAATAGTCTATCTTTATCTACTGAACTTCGAACAACTTTTACAACCCTATCATAGCTCGGATCTTTAATAATATCTTCTTCAATAGTTTTTAGTTCATAATCTAATTTATCTTCTTTGATTTTGTTACAGATAAATGAAATATATTCGGTAGGAAGTGCAAGCGATTTAAGTAAAGCATCAAGTTCATGAGCTTTAATTCCTAACTCACCAGCATTTTTCCATTCCCAAGTTTCTTCCAATCTTGTTAATTCCACAAAATCATCTAATGCTTTAGATCTTTCTAAATAGCCATTTTCTAATAGGTAATTATAAAATAATTCACTACTACAAGTTATATGGCCATTATCATTAACCTTTACATCAGTAAAATTTAAATTATTTAAATTAGCATTAATTGTTGATTGATGATGGTCAAAAACTCTTAAGTGTTCTGATAAATAAGGACAATTGCTTACAAGATCATAAGATGGTGATAAAAGTGGCATTCCTGTAATAAAGATTTGATCATATAAATAAATAGAACTATCATCAATCATTCTTCTTATTTTAGTTTCTAATTCACTCTTATTATTAACTAAATAATAATCAACATCACGCTCAAAAGCTAGTCTTGCTAACACGATTGACCCAAAACCATCAACATCATTTTTAAGACTAAAAATTATTTTTTTATTTTCTTCTAATTTATCCATATACCCCTCCGAAAATTACTTATTATTTTCAATATATTTCATAGCACTAATTGCTGCAATAGTTCCATCAGCAACTGCCGTAGTTAATTGTCTTACATCTTTAGTACGACAATCTCCCGCAACAAAAATACCATCCTTATTAGTAGAACAATCATCACTAACAACATATTTTTGTTCATTTAATTCAATAGTATCTTTAATCATATCAGTTTGAGCACTCATACCTATAGATATAAACATACCACTGATATTTAACTTTTGATCATTAGTTAAAATAATACCTTCAAGTTCTTCACTACCTAATATTTCCTTAACCCCAGTATTTAATATAATATCAACATTATCTAATTTCTTTACTTTATCTTCTAAAGTCTTTTCACAAGTAAGGCGGTCCCCAATATTTATTAAGTATACCTTGGAAGCGATATTAGCCATATAAATAGCATTAGTTACAGCAGTATTTCCACCACCAATTATAGCTATATCTTTATCTTTAAAGAATGCACCATCACAAGATGTACAGAAATGAATTCCTTTACCAATTAAATCAATTTCATTTGGTAATCCTAATAAACGGTATTTAGAACCAGTAGCAATAATAACTGTCTTAGTTTCATATTCACCACAATCTGTTACTACTTTATTAGGTTTACCGGGAATAATATTTAATACTTCTTCAATTTCAATTGGAATTCCTAAACTTTCTGCTTGTTCATACAAGTTATTGGCTATATTTGCTCCACTTATTGAATGAAACCCCGGAAAATTTTCAACTAATGGTGATGATGATATTTGACCACCAATAGTTTCTTTTTCAAATATAATTGTATTTAAATTAGCACGTTTAGCGTAGATACCTGCCGTAATACCGGCAGGACCTGCACCAACAATTATTACATCATACATCTTATTTCCCTACTTTTTAAAAGTCTCTGCAAATTTTTTAATATTAGATAAGTTAGGGATTAATTCAATTTCACCTTTTTTAATAACTACTAAAGTAGGTGCTTGTTTTACACCAAATTTCTTTGTTGTTTCTACTTCCGCTTCAGCATCAACAAAGTCAAATTTGATTTTATATTTATCTAAAAGTTTTTTAGCAGCAGCACAGTTTGGACATGTTTTAGTTCCAAATAACATAATACCGTCACTTACTTTTTCTTCACATTTACATTCTTTTTTATCACATGCTTTTTTAGCAGTTTTTTTAGTTGTTTTAAGAGCTTTACACATGTTATATTCTTTTCTCATTTCAAACTCTTTACTCTTACCATCATTCCAATTCTTTACTGGACGATAGTATCCAGTTATACGGCTATAAACTTCAGTTTCACAACCACATTCAGGACATTTATAAACTTCACCATTAATATAACCATGATTCTTACATACTGAATATGTAGGACTTAAAGTATAGTATGGTAAACGATAGTTTTCAGCAATCTTTCTAACTAAAGCAGCTGCTGATTGCCAATCTTCTAATCTTTCACCCATGAATGCATGGAATACAGTACCAGAAGTATATAAAGTTTGTAATTCATCTTGAATATCTAATGCTTCAAAAATATCATCAGTGTATCCTACTGGTAAATGAGAACTATTTGTATAATATGGTGTATCATCATCAGAAGCAGTAATAATATCAGGATATAAGACTTTATCTTTCTTTGCCATACGGTAAGAAGTTGATTCTGCAGGTGTTGCTTCTAGGTTATATAAATCACCATATTCTTCTTGATAATCAGATAATTTTTCACGCATGAAGTTTAATACTTGTTTAGTAAATCTTTGTGCTGATTCATTGGTTAAGTCAGCTTTAATCCAGTTAGCATTTAAGCAAACTTCATTCATACCAACTAGACCAATTGTTGAGAAGTGATTATTAAATGTTCCTAAATAACGTTTCGTATATGGATATAATCCTTCATCTAATAATTTAGTAATAACATTTCTCTTAATTTTTAAACTTCTTGCAGCAACGTTCATTAATTTTTCTAGTCTTTCATAGAATTCTTCTTCGTTTTTAGATAGATATGCAATACGTGGCATATTGATAGTTACAACACCAACTGATCCAGTTGATTCACCACTACCAAAATATCCCCCACTTTTCTTTCTTAATTCTCTTAAGTCTAATCTTAAACGGCAGCACATACTACGAACATCAGATGGTTCCATATCACTGTTAATATAATTTGAAAAATATGGAGTACCGTATTTAGCTGTCATTTCAAATAATAATTTATTATTTTCAGTTTCAGACCAATCAAAGTCTTTAGTTATTGAATATGTTGGAATTGGATATTGGAATCCACGTCCATTAGCATCTCCTTCAATCATTATTTCAATGAAGGCTTTATTAACCATATTCATTTCTTTTTGACAATCTTTGTATTTAAAGTCTACTTCTTTTCCACCAATGATACAGTTAAGTTCTGCTAAGTCATTTGGAACTACCCAGTCTAGAGTAATATTTGTAAATGGTGCTTGTGTACCCCAACGAGAAGGTGTATTAACGCCATAAACAAAACTTTGAATACATTGTTTAACATCATGATAACTTAGGTTATCAATTTTAACAAATGGTGCTAGGTATGTATCAAATGATGAGAAAGCTTGTGCTCCAGCCCATTCATTTTG
>JAEEGL012297758.1_pt1 | contig 10183 bp, 9 predicted proteins | sample 9134231 | NCBI WGS metagenome assembly JAEEGL01 (sample SAMN16246548, study PRJNA631951) | gut metagenome | biome: gut microbiome; feature: rumen; material: fiber-attached | host: Bos | place: Iran: Karaj | collected 2018-10
ACCTTGGCTTCCGTAGCGATAGATGCGTGGTCGGTACCAGGCACCCAACAGGCGTTCTTACCCTCCATACGTGCGCGTCGCACGAGTATGTCCTGAATCGTGTTATTCAACATGTGCCCCATGTGCAGTACTCCTGTCACGTTGGGTGGGGGAATGACGATAGTATAAGGTTCGCGCCCGTCGGGTTTTGAACTGAACAGTTTGTGGTCAAGCCAATAATGGTACCATTTAGACTCCACATTCTGCGGGTCATACTTACTTGCTAATTCCATATTTCTGACAATAACGTTTCTTTATGAAAAAATCGGTGCAAAGGTACGAAAAAATGGGTAATAACCAAATATATTATGCTATTATCTTTCCTATTTATAACAGATTAAATCCATTTTAAATAAGCTGCTGATAATACAGCGATATTGTAAGACGTTTATTTGTTCAATACGGATTATTTTTGTAATTTTGCAGCACAAGAAGTAAAAATAATCATTTCAATTGAGCAATTAAACGTATAACATGCATACTAGAGAGGAAAAAATAGAGGCATTCGGGCGTCTTTTAGATGTGCTGGAGCGGCTTCGTAAAGAGTGTCCGTGGGATAAAAAACAAACCAATGAAAGCCTTAGACCCAATACCATCGAGGAGACGTTTGAACTGTGCGATGCCTTGATGAAAAATGACAAGAAAAACATCTGTAAGGAATTGGGTGATGTGTTGATGCATGTGTGCTTTTATGCACTGATAGGCAGTGAGACGGATGATTTCGATATCGCTGACGTATGCGATAAACAAGCAGACAAGTTGATATTCCGCCATCCTCACATTTATGGTGACGTAAAAGCAGATACCGAGGAAAAAGTGTTGGAAAATTGGGAGCAAATCAAGTTGAAAGAGAAAGACGGCAATAAAAGCGTGCTGTCAGGCGTTCCTGATGCATTGCCATCACTCATTAAGGCATACCGCATTCAAGACAAAGCTCGCAATGTAGGTTTCGACTGGGAAGACCGTAAGGATGTATGGAAAAAAGTACACGAGGAATTGAGAGAGTTAGAAACGGAGCTGGCACACGAAGACAAAGATGCTTCCACCGCAGAATTGGGAGATTTTCTTTTCAGCGTTATCAATGCCGCAAGACTCTATCATCTGAATCCTGACAACGCGTTGGAACGTACGAATCAGAAATTCATAAGGAGGTTCAATTATATTGAGCAACACTCTATCAGAGAAGGAAAACCTCTTACAGAAATGTCATTAGAAGAGATGGACCGTCTGTGGGACGAGGCGAAAGCTAACGAGAATTGACAATTTGTTTAATAGTCAGGCATTTAGACTTTGTAAAGTGACAATATAATGACAATATTATGAAGAAAAAATCAATAGTTTATATCACGATGACCACCATGTTGGCTGTATTGGTCGCATGTGGTGGCAAGCCAAGCGCACCAGAACATAAACGCCAAGGAGTTTCTCCTCGACAAGCCGTAGCCGATTCTACCATATATGGCAAATGTGTTGATGCTGCCATGCATTCTTTGGCTATATTGGCAGACAACGGTGACACGCTGCATTTCTCATTGGAGGATTTTGTCCAGGAACGTAGGTCTGAAATTCAGGGAGGTTTGTTGATTGATGATAAGCTGGCCATTATTGCTGAGATTCATGATGACTTGCATTTCCCCGTGAAAATAATCAATCTCACGTCGCTTCAAGGAGAATGGAAAAGCCGCGACAAAGATTTTGACATCGAAGAGGGTGGTACGGTGTCTTCTCATGTCGAATTTGAGTCACACCCTTATACAACTTGGAAAATATTCAATGGGCATCTGGTACTTGAACCTGACACCTTTGACATAATTACTTTGTCTGACGATTCGTTGAGGTTGGAGAGTGACAGTGGCATATTCGAATACAGAAGAGTTAGATAAATGGAACCGTTCCGTGTTCACATATTAGGTTGCGGCAGCGCGAAACCGTCATTAAAGCATTTCGCTTCCTCTCAAGTCGTAGAAATAAGAGGGAAGATGATGATGATTGATTGCGGGGAAGGCACACAAATCCAACTTTGCAGATTACATCTGAGATTCACGAAGTTGAGTTGTGTGTTCATCTCGCATCTTCATGGTGACCATTGTTTAGGTTTAGTGGGGATGATTTCATCGTTCGGCCTTTTAGGGCGTACTGCGCCTATGCATATCTATGCTCCACCTCCATATGAGCAGATGCTGAAGATGCAACTTGATATGTTCTGCCCCAATCTTGAGTTTGAGGTAGTATTTCACCCTGTTGACACAACCCGATATCAAGTCATTTATGAAGATCGGAGCATGACTGTAACCAGTATACCGCTCAACCATCGGGTGCCGTGCTGTGGTTTCCTATTTAAAGAAAAAAGCACCTTGCCGCATATACGTCGTGATATGATTGATTATTACGGAATCCCATATAGTCAAATCAACAACATCAAAAATGGCGGCGGATGGTTGACTGAAGACGGCGACCTGATTGCCAACAATAAACTTGTGTATCCTTCTGATCCGCCTCGATCATATGCATATTGCTCAGACACGGCATATATCCCTTCGCTTCACAAGTTAATAAAAGGGGTAAATTTGTTGTATCATGAGAGTACATACAGTGTGGAAAACGAAAGCAACGCAAAAAAATATGCTCACAGCACTGCGCATGACGCTGCAGTAGTGGCTAATGACGCCGGAGCAAAACTACTTATGTTAGGGCATTTCAGTGCGAAGTACACTAACGAGAATGTGTTGCTTGAAGAGGCGAAACGCACTTTTCCGAACACAATTCTTGCGGCTGAAGGCCTGGTTATAGATGTGAAATAACAACTCAGTAAAACCACATTGGCTAAATTATTGCCTTTTGTCTGCTAAATTTTGTTAAATTTACATTTTTGTCTTCGGATAATTACCAAGATATAAAATAATTAATTATTTTTGCAGAGATTAATCAGATTACGCGCGTATGAATAAAAGAATATTTACTCTCATTTTTGCTTCTGTCATGATGTTCGGCATCCCTGCCGAAAGTAGGGCTCATGCTGCAATAGAGATTGTGGATAATGATTTCCAGAATGTCACAATTTCTGTATCTGAGTCCGTCCTTCATGTTACAGGCGCTAATGGGTTGACATTACAAGTATTCAATGTCACCGGTGTACGGGTAATGAGTATCAAGGTAGAAGGCGCAGACAAGCGCTATGAACTGAATTTACCCAAAGGATGTTACATTGTAAAAGTGGGTAAAGTCGTTAGAAAGATTTCTATCAGGTGATTCGCATAAACCGCTTCTTCTCTTTTTTGGCTATTCTATTCTTTGCATTCGTGATGAACGCTTGCAAAGAGAGTGTGTATGACGTTCCCGAGGATGTCACAATGGATGATGTGGCACCGTTTGTCAACAGCGATTACGCCATGAGCCTCAGCAAGATTTACAAACATGTTGAGAAAATGTGCAAAGGCGATAACGGACAAGATGCGGCCCATGTACAAGCCAGAAAATATTATCGTGATAAAAATCCGTTTATTTGGTTAGGTAAAGACGGGTTATGCGAAGAAGCGAACCAATTGATTGAAGTTTTGAATGGTGTTGAGGATGAGGGCCTTTCTAAAAATGCGTTCAGAGTAGGCCAGATAGAAAAAGATGCCGAAAGAATGCGTTTGTTGGACTTTGACAAGAAAAACCCTGTCAACGAAGTGGTTGCCCGCTTGGAATATAACCTTACGCGAGCCTATTTTAAATATGCGGCGGGGGAGCATTATGGATTTGTGAATCCAACAGCCGCATTAAACAAGATACAACTTGTTGGTAAAGACACTGTGAAGGTCAAAACCCGTTTGTTCGACATGAACCTCGAGCATCCCAACGATCATTTTTTCGATAAGGCTGTTGCTTCGGTTCAATCTGGCAATTTCACACAATTTCTTGACAGTCTGAAGCCCCAAACGGACTATTACCGGAAGATGGCTGGTGAGCTCAAGAATGCGAAAAGCGCAGAATACCGTAAAAAAGTATTGGTCAACATGGAGCGTGCCCGTTGGAGACTGGCAGACCCTATAGAAAAACACGACAAGTATGTTCTTGTTAACGTGGCCGCTCAGCACCTGTTCGCTGTTGCCCCCAATTCGTCATTGACCATGAAGGTTTGTTGTGGCGCACAAAGTACAAAGACGCCTTTGCTCAACAGTTACATTAAAAAGATGGACCTGAATCCTGTATGGCGCATGCCGTATAGTATAATAAAAGGTATAGCCGGCAGGGCAGGTAGCTCATCATACTTTAATAGTCGCAGATATTCGATTTACGATGGTGCAGGCAGGAAGGTCGACCCGTCGCGCGTAACCCGTGAGCAATTGCTCAGTGGCAGGTATTCTGTCGTACAAGCGGCGGGAAAAGGCAATTCGCTTGGTAAAATTATCTTCCGTTTTGATAACAATTTTGCGGTCTATCTGCACCATACAAACAGCCCATGGGTCTTTGAACAGCAAAACCGTTGTGTGTCGCACGGTTGTATCAGGTTAGAAAAACCTTTTGATCTGGCTGTGTTCTTGCTCGGCGAAGACAATACTGACAAGATTGAAAAAGTAAAATATTCTATGGACAATGGTCCCCAAAATGACTCTATCCCATCCGATAAATATATTAAAGAATGTAAGGTAAGTCCCGAAGTTCCGGTATATCTTACCTATTATACAATATATCCCGATTTGTCGCACGTCATGAAAGAGTATAATGACGTGTACGGGTATGACAAAATATTGTATCACGAATTGTCGCCAATATTGAAATAATTGTGATGAAGCCATTTGATGAGAAACGGGTAACACGACAATTGGCTGACAAGGCGACGAGAAGGTCTGCATTTGAAGAAGTCGTCAATCATTATAGCCAGCCACTCTACTGGAAAATCCGGCAAATAGTGCTCACTCACGAGGATGCGGATGATGTGCTGCAAAACACCTTCATGAAAGCGTGGCTTAATTTGGATGATTTCAAACAGATTTCGAAATTATCCACATGGCTTCATCGTATAGCCATTAATGAATCCCTAGATTTACTCCGTCGCCGCAAAACACGTCAAGACAAGACACAGGATATCGGAGCTAGTGTATCGTCACAACTCATGAGCGATGACTATTTCGATGGCGACCAACTTCATGCCTTGTTGCAAGAGGCTGTTGCGTCGCTACCCGACGTACAGCGTACAGTTTTTTGTCTCCGATATTTCGATGACATGAAATATTCTGATATCAGCCAGATTTTACAGACAACGGAGGGTGCGCTAAAAGCATCATATCACATTGCTGTGCAGAAAATTAAAACATACATGACCGAACACGAATAAAAAAATAAGATTGGATTAAACTTTTTACGTCATTGTACGTCAAATAATAAAAGATTAAAAAAATGAATGACGAGCAAATCGAAAGGATAAAAAAGGAACAAGTTTTCAAAGTGCCTGAAGGTTACTTTGAGACCTTTACCGAAAAGATGATGTCGCAGATACCTCAAGAGGAAAATGTAATTCGCGTCAAACGAAATAATCCTCGCCGGCCGCTGTGGGCAGCTGCTTCTGTTGCTGTGCTGATAGCGGGCGCTTCGGCTTTGTTCTTCTTCTCAAACGATAAAAAAGAAGAAACTGCCCGGGTAGCCTCTGTAGGAGGTTCCTCTACGGAGTCAATGTCATCTGAAGAGCTTCAGGTTATCGCGGCAGACTATATGATGGCAGATAACGATGAACTTTATGCCTATATGGCAGAAAACTTTTAACTCATGGCTAAAAAAATCATATTTACTTTTTTCTTCTCGCTGATGCTGTGTTCAGTGAATGCGCAGGGATGGAATCACCGGTCATTTGACCCAGTGAAATTCCGCAATGCCATGATTCAGTTTGTGGTTGCCGCAAACCATCTTACACCAGCAGAGAAAAAGGCGTTTGTTCCGGTGTTTGAAGAACTTTTGATTAAAAGACAGGAGTTGTTTAATGAATTGAGAAAATACCGTCACCTGGAGAATGCTTCGGAGAAAGAATACCTTGATGCAGTTCAGCAATTAGACAGAATTGCCGTAGAGTTAAAAGTAGTGCAACAGACATATCATAAAAAACTGTTGAAGGTACTTCCGGCAAGGAGAGTTTATCAGTTGATGAAAGCAGAAAACGAATTCAATCAAAGGTCAATCCAACGTATGACGGGCGGTAGAAGACGTTAATTCGACCGTTTTATGCCTTGTTCAACTAATAAACCTTAATTTTTCTCAGTTTTTCTCTTTTTTCCTTTTCCATGTCATGTTTTTTCCGTAATTTTACACCTTGAAAAAATAAGGAAAACGTCTTAGAGCGAAAATAAACGCCGTTTTAGGCAATTTTGTGCTTTTAGGACCTATATTAAAAATAACATGGACGAGAATCAATTATTTGATCAGGACAGAATTATCAAAATCAACATTGAGGAGGAGATGAAGTCCTCCTACATCGACTATTCTATGTCGGTGATTGTGGCACGTGCCCTTCCGGATGTTCGGGACGGTTTCAAGCCCGTACACCGGCGTATACTGAATAGTATGATGGGCGTTGGTAACACCAGTGACAAACCCTATAAGAAATGTGCACGTATCGTGGGTGAAGTGCTCGGTAAATATCACCCCCACGGCGACAGTTCCGTCTATGGTGCCTTGGTTCGTATGGCTCAAGACTGGGCTATGCGTTATACTTTAGTTGACGGACAAGGAAACTTCGGTTCTGTTGACGGCGATTCGCCAGCTGCTATGCGTTATACTGAGTGCCGTCTTTCCAAGATGGGCGAGCACATCATGGACGACTTGGATAAAGATACCGTTGACATGCAGCCCAACTTTGACGGATCATTGCTGGAACCTGTTGTCATGCCGACAAAAGTGCCCAACCTTTTGGTGAACGGCGGCAATGGTATTGCTGTAGGTATGGCAACGAATATTCCTACACATAATTTGCGCGAAGTCATCAATGGCTGTTGTGCGTATATTGACAATCCTGACATTGACACGGATGGTTTGATGCAGTATATTCCCGCTCCCGATTTCCCGACCGGCGCCTATATTTATGGCATTCAAGGCGTAAAAGACGCATACGAGACCGGACGCGGACGTATTGTCATGCGTGCTAAAGCAGAAATCGAGAGCACCGACACACACGATAAAATTGTTGTCACAGAGATACCCTATGGGGTAAACAAGCAGCAACTAATTGAGTATATTGCCGAATTGGTGAAAGATGGACGCCTGGAAGGCATCTCAAATGTGAACGATGAGACGGGCCGCCAAGGTATGCGTATCGTGGTTGACGTGAAGAAAGATGCCAATGCAAATGTCATCCTTAACAAACTGTTTAAGATGACGAATCTACAGAGCTCATTCTCAGTCAATTGTATCGCTCTCGTTAAAGGACGTCCGCGCCTGCTTTCACTGAAAGATTGCATTAAATATTTTGTTGAGCACAGACATGATGTCACTATCCGCAGAACAAAGTTCGAACTGAAAAAAGCACAGGAGCGGGCACACATTCTGGAAGGATTGATTATTGCTTGTGACAATATTGATGAGGTCGTACGGATAATTCGCGCATCAAAGACTCCCGCTGATGCTCAGCGAAATTTGGAGACCAGATTCAATTTAGACGAATTGCAATCCAAGGCGATTGTCGACATGCGCTTATCTCAACTCACAGGCCTGCGTATTGAGCAGTTACATGAAGAGTATGAGGAGTTAGAACGCCAGATACATTACCTCGAGCAAATCTTAAATGACCCTGAGTTATGTAAGAAAGTGATGAAAGACGAACTCAATGAGGTTAAAGAAAAATATGGTGATGAGCGCCGGACCGAGATAAAACTGTCATCTGAGGAGTTTAATCCTGAAGACTTTTATCCCAATGATCCTGTGGTTATTACAGTGAGCCATCTGGGTTATATCAAACGCACCCCGCTCAGCGAATTCCGTGAACAGGCAAGAGGTGGAGTAGGGTCTAAAGGTGCTCGTTCGCGTGAGCAGGATTTCACAGAGTTTATATATCCTGCTACCATGCACCAGACCATGTTGTTCTTTACAAAAAAGGGCCGCTGCTATTGGTTGAAGTGCTATGAAATACCCGAAGGAGACAAGAACTCCAAAGGTAGAGCCATACAGAACCTGCTCAACATCGATTCTGACGACTCCGTCAATGCGTTCCTGCGTTTGCGTGGATTGAATGATGAAGAGTTCCTCCGTTCGCACTTCGTAGTATTTGCCACTAAGAAAGGTGTAGTCAAGAAGACCAGTCTGGAGGCATACAGTCGTCCACGCACAAATGGTGTCATCGCTATCAACATTCTTGAAGGAGATGAAGTGGTGGACGTGCGCCTGACGAATGGCCACAACGAGTTGATTATTGCCAACAGGAATGGTCGTGCGGTGCGCTTTGATGAAAATGCCGTACGCGTCATGGGACGTGTTGCGACAGGTGTGCGTGGCATGAGACTCGATGAGGGCGACGATGAGGTAGTGGGTATGGTCGTAGTCAACCATGCTGAAAAAGAATCTATCATGGTTGTCAGTGAGAACGGTTATGGAAAGCGTTCGCAAGTAGAGGACTATCGCAAGACCAATCGTGGCGGTAAAGGTGTCAAGACTCTTAATATCACCGACAAGACAGGTCGGTTGGTTGCTATTAAGAATGTGACCGACGATAATGATCTGATGATTATCAACAAGAGTGGTATCACCATCCGTCTGGCCGTTGCAGAATGCCGTATAATGGGACGTGCCACCCAGGGCGTTAGACTCATCAATCTGACTAAGAAGAATGATGTTATAGCCAGCGTGTGCAAGGTGATGAGCTCAGAATTGGAAGCCTCTGTCGAAGAAGAAAGTCGCGCACAGTGGGCACTTAAGTCTGAGAACATCAGAAAAGACACTCTCGCTGATGCACCTGCCTCAGATGGCGAACCTTCCGATGATGAGTTTGTTGATGTGGAAGAAAATGTTGACGAGGAATTGGACAATCCCACAGATTCCCTCGAAATAGAAGAATAACATAATAACATAATCCTTTAATTCAAATGAGCATGAAAAAATTAATGATTGTGGCATTGATGGCTGTAGCAGCCTCAACTGCCTTCGCTGGTGACAGCGACGCACTCAAAAGCATTTTGAAGGCGAAGACCTATGCCGAAGCGGAAAATCTGCTGAAGGCTAATCTGAATTCACTTGCTGATGCTGCAGAAAAGGCTAAGGCCTACAACAAGCTGGTTGAATTGGCATACGAGAAAGTAAGCAAAGAACAGCAGATACAGATTTCAAATGCCACGGCTCAGCAACTTGGCCAAGGCAAAGTTCAGCCATATGATACTCTGGGGTTCTATCAGGCTCTCGGTCAAGCATATGCTGCTGCGTCAGAATGTGACAAATATGACAACATGCCGAATGAAAAAGGCAAAGTTAAGCCTAAGTTCCACAAACCTAATCAGGATAAATTGTACGGTTTGCGTACTCACCTGATCAACGCCGGCTCTTTCTTCCAAGACAAAGGCGACTTAAAACAGACCTATAAATGCTGGGCTCAATACGTTGATACTGGTTTGGATCCGCTTTTTGCCGAAATGGATAAATCGAAGGATGAGTATCTTACCAATATTGCCTATTATGCAGCTGTGATGGCTTATGGACAGAATGACTTTGAAGGTGTCGACAAATATGCTAATATAGCACTGAAAGATCCCGAGAAGGGCCAAGATGCCATGAACCTTAAATTAGCCGTGGCTCAGCAAAGTCTGAAAACGCATGCCGACTCTCTCAATTATGTAGCGAAATTAGAGGAAATCTATGCTAATGACAATTCCAACGAGTTGGTATTTGGTACACTTGTTAGCATGTACGCTGGTTTGAATCTTAAAGACAAGATGAACACCGTGATGGAGGACAAGCTGAAGACCGATCCTGACAACTATACGGTATGGGCAGTCAGAGGTCAAAACGCCATGATTGATCAGGATCTTGACAGTGCAGTCAAATACTTCAAAAAGGCGATTGTCTCACAACCGGAGAACACACAAATCCTCACTTATTTGGGCGCTTGTCTTTATGACCGTGCCGCTCAAGCTGAGGACCATGCTGCAAGCAAGACCGGACGTGTAGCACCTTCTGCGATGGAACAAAT
>JAEEGL012381586.1_pt1 | contig 10183 bp, 14 predicted proteins | sample 9134231 | NCBI WGS metagenome assembly JAEEGL01 (sample SAMN16246548, study PRJNA631951) | gut metagenome | biome: gut microbiome; feature: rumen; material: fiber-attached | host: Bos | place: Iran: Karaj | collected 2018-10
ACAACTACGACAGTTTCACCTACAACCTGTCACATCTTGTTCGTTCGCTGGGTGCAGAAGTAACAGTCATCCGAAACGACCAATTCAGCATGAATCAGTTACTCCCATTCGACAAAATCATTCTATCACCTGGCCCTGGCATTCCCAGCGAGGCAGGTCTGCTGCTGGATGTGATTCGAAACTATGCAGGCCAAAAACCGATTCTGGGCGTTTGTTTGGGACATCAAGCCATTGGCGAAGCCTTCGGAGCCACGCTGACGAACCTGAGCGAAGTATTTCATGGTGTTGCAACGCCAGCACACCGCATTTGCGACGACTATCTGTTTGACGGCCTTTCCGAAACCATCGAAGCAGGACGCTATCATTCCTGGATTGTAGATCGCACCACCCTTCCTGCTTGTCTGGAAGTTACCAGCGTAAGCGACGAAGGCTATATCATGTCGATGCGTCACAAGGCGTATGACATACGCGGCATCCAGTATCACCCAGAAAGTGTACTGACTCCAGAAGGCAAGAAAATACTCAAAAACTGGTTAGAACATTGATATATTGAAAATTAAAAAATAAAAATTAAAAAATAAAAATTAAAAAATAAAAATTAAAATTGACACCAAACAACCAAACGACTAAACCCCCAAACAACCAAACAACCAAACGACTAAACCACTAAACAACTAAACAACCAATAACCACAACACAATCACACAATTATGAAACAGTATTTAGAAACACTTCTCGAAGGGCAGAACCTCAGTCGGGAAGACACACGAGACATTCTACACAACATCGTAGAGCAGAAATACAACGAACAACAGATTGCAGCACTGCTGCTGGGCATTCAGATGCGTGGTGTCACGGTCGATGAACTGCTGGGCCTACGTGACGGATTGCTTGAAACGGGCAAATACATCGACTTGTCCGATTACAACACATTAGACATTGTCGGAACAGGTGGCGACTGCAAGAACACGTTTAACATCTCCACTTGCTCGGCTTTTGTGATTGCCGGGGCGGGTTACAAAGTCACCAAGCACGGTAATGGTGCAAGTACCTCGGTGAGTGGTGCCAGCAATGTCCTGCAACAGCATGGCATTAAGTTCACAGACGACCGCGACCAGTTGCGCCGTTCACTCGACGAGGCAGGCATCTGTTATTTTCATGCCCCTCTTTTTGCTTATGGCATGAAATATGTCGGTCCGACTCGTAAAGCATTGCAAATACCCACCTGCTTCAACCTGCTCGGTCCGCTGGTCAACCCCTGTCACCCCAAAAACTCACTTCATGGTACAGCCAACCAGAGCCAGTTGCGCCTCTATAATAGCATTCACCAAAAAATCGGCGACCGCTTCGGTGTGGTGACCAGTTATGACGGTTACGACGAGATTTCGCTGACAAGCGGTTTTAAGTTTGTGACCAACGACTTCGAAAAGGTCTATACACCCAAGGAACTCGGACTTGACTATGTGGAGCCGAAAGACATCTACGGAGGTAACAGCGCAGAAGAAGCCAGCGCCATTTTTGACAGCGTTTTGGAGAATCGTAGTTCCAAAGCCCAGAAAGATGTGATTTTGGCAAACGCAGCCTGTGGCATCAGTGTGATGGACCGAAACCTGAGCATCGAGGATTCCATCGCGAAAGCCCGCGAATCACTCGAAAGCGGCAAAGCACTCAAGGCGTTTAAGAAATTTGTAGAATTGAACTCATGAGAGATATTCTTCAGGAAATCGTGGCGAATAAACGGGTGGAACTTCTCAGGCAAAAGTCGCTCCTTCCACCCTCGCAACTCTATGCCCAGGTCGAACAAATCATGGGACAGCCCTCCGTCCGTATTTCCATGTCGAAGGCACTTCTGGACTCCGATTCGGGCATCATAGCCGAGTTCAAACGTCGTTCGCCTTCGAAAGGATGGATTAAGGAAGAAGGCAGGGCCGAGGACATTCCCCTTTCTTATGCAGAGAACGGTGCAGCAGCCTTGTCCATCCTGACCGACGAGCAGTACTTTGGTGGACAGTTGGACTTTATCCGTATCGCACGTCCCTTGGTACCCCAAACGCCGATTCTGCGAAAGGACTTTATCATCGACGAATACCAACTGTTCGAAGCACGGATGGCCGGAGCAGACGCCGTGCTCCTGATAGCAGCCGACCTCACACCGACCGAATGCCGCTCACTGGCTCGTACAGCCCATGAACTGGGTTTGGAAACACTGCTCGAGATACATACGGAACAGGAACTTGACTACACCGACAACGACTGCATCGATATGATAGGGGTGAACAACCGCAATCTGGGCACTTTCCATACCGACGTCAGCAACAGTTACCGTCTGGCCTCCCTGCTGCCCGAGGGGAAAGTTCTCGTGTCCGAGAGCGGTATCAGCCATCCCGATACAGTTCGTCAACTTCGCGACGTCGGCTTCCGAGGCTTCCTAATCGGCGAGACATTCATGCGGACAGAGCAGCCAGGAACAGCCTTAGCCCAATTCATCACATCGTTATGATTGTAAAAGTATGTGGAATGCGCGATGCCGACAACATTCGCGCCGTCGAAAAGACAGGTATCGACTGGATGGGATTCATCTTCCATCCCCACTCCCCACGCTTCGTCAGCGTCAAACCGTCCTATCTGCCACAACGCTGCAAACGTGTAGGTGTGTTTGTCAATGCATCGATGTCGGAGATATTGCAGAGGGTACAGGATTATGACCTCAGCCTCGTACAGTTGCATGGCAGCGAAACGCCAGCCTATTGTCATCAGTTACGCAATCAACTCCCCGACCCTGTACAGATCGTCAAGATGATTCCTGTTTCGACAGAATCAGATTTGTTAAGCGCCGAGACATACGTCCACCAAGTCGATTATTTCCTTTTCGAGACCAAGCACCTTCACAGCGCCGGACATTACGGGGGAAGCGGACAGCAATTCGACTGGCAACTCCTTTCTGCCTACACCTTACCTCTGCCGTTCATAGTTACAGGCGGAATAGGTCACGAAGATGCAGAACTACTGCAGCAGTTCCACCATCCACAATGCATCGGCATAGACATCAATTCCCGATTCGAAATCGCACCGGCAATCAAAGATGCAGCCCTCATCCACCAATTCATCCAATCACTCAACACTCAACACTAAACTCTAAATTTTTAACTTTTAACTTTCATAGTTGTTATAAAAAAAGATTTGTATGATTTGAACAGATTTGTCAGATTTCTTTTATAAAAAAACAACCCAAACAACTTTAAACAACTTAGTTTTGCTTCACAAAACTCCCCCACAAATTTAACTATTAACTTCCAAAGTTGTCCATAGTTGTCCTGGTTGTCGTTTAAAACAAATAATTTGTCCAATTTGAATCCAATTTGTAAAATTTCCACACGAAGTGTGCCCCCAACCATTTTTCGCTCACGAATAATTTCTGATTAATTTCTCCCCAATTATTGGAGCAGCAAGTGTCAACATGCTTGCATGATTGACCGAGTCGTGACAATAATCTTTATAAAAAATTTCTTTCAGTAAATAATTCTCAATCCCATGCCAAATCGTATCAACCAACTATTCAGTAACAAGAAGGAGAACATACTCTCCATCTACTTTTGTGCAGGACACCCCACCCTCAATGCTACGGCCGACACCATCCAAGCCTTGTCCCAAAATGGTATCGACATGATTGAAATCGGCATTCCATTCTCCGACCCCATGGCCGACGGACCAGTCATTCAGGATGCAGCCACCAAGGCCCTGCGCAATGGAATGACCCTCCGTCTGTTGTTCGAACAACTTGAAGGCATCCGCAACACCACATGGGGAAAGACACTTCCGCTGCTCCTTATGGGCTATCTCAACCCCATCATGCATTTCGGATTCGAATCATTCTGTCAGCGATGCAACGATGTAGGCATCGACGGAATCATTATACCCGACCTGCCCTTCAAGGACTATTTGGAAACCTACAAGCCGATTGCCGACCGTCACGACTTACGCATCATCATGCTCATTACACCCGAGACGAGCGACGAACGCATCAAGTTAATAGACCAGCACACCGACGGATTCATTTACATGGTATCCTCTGCTGCAACAACGGGCGCACAACAAGAGTTTGACCAGCAGAAACAGGCCTATTTCGCAAAAATCAACGCGATGCAGTTGCGCAATTATCGCATGATCGGCTTTGGTATCAGTAACCGCCAGACCCTACAGAGTGCCCAGAAAAACGCTGCAGGCGCCATCATTGGTTCTAAGTTTGTCAGCCTGCTCGAAGAGACAGGTGATGCCAACCTCGCCATTAAGCAATTAAAAAAACAACTGGAACAATAATCATCGGTGAGACACTTTGGGGGTTCAGCAACAAGGAAAAAGACGAAAATTTTTTGGCATAGTAAATAAAAAGCACTAAATTTGCAATGTCACATCAATGAGCGGAAAGTCCCAGCCGACGAAAATATTGTTTAATCCCCCAAAAAAGAAAACAAGATGAAAAAGATTATTCTGACAAGTCTGATCCTGGTCATCACCTTATCGGCTTATGCCCAGAGACGCGCATATGCCTACATCTGCGACAATAGCGGAACACCCACCAACGTCCGAAATGCCCCCAGTGGCACAGTGGTTCAGAAACTCCCCGAAATCGATGGAGGTTATGTGGTGACCCTCATCGAAGTGAAAAACAAATGGTGGAAGATTGAGCCAGTTATTGAAGTATATGGCGGTGATGATGAGGACGAATGTGTAAAACTAAAAGGCTCGAAGACAGGTTACTGGATGCACTACTCTGTGTTGCAGTTCGATATTGCCGGCGACCACGAGAATGTCTTGCGTGAAACCCCTTCGGCCAATGGAAAGCCCCTGAAGGTTAAAACCTCCTACTTGCTTGAGGTCGGGCTGCGTCCTCTTGAGATACGTGGAGAATGGATAAAGGTGGTGACCAGCGACAATCGTTATACGGCATGGATGCCTATCGACAAGATTTGTGACAACCCCCTTACCACTTGCCCATAGAGCAACCCATAACAGACATTTCCCACAGGCCTTTCGCACGCGTGAACCATAGGAAATGCCAAAACCAATACTGCTGTCTTATGAAGATGGCAGTATTTTTTTGCTTGGGTGGTTTTGGGGTGAGCACAAAAAAAAGAGTCCAATGATTTCTCATTGAACCCTTTCTGGCGGAAGGAGGGGGATTCGAACCCCCGGTACGGTTACCCGCACGGCAGTTTAGCAAACTGCTGGTTTCAGCCACTCACCCATCCTTCCGGAGCCCACGGCTGAAATGCGCTTTTTTGCAAAAGCGGTGCAAAGGTAAGTGTATTTTTTGAACTGTGCAAGTATTTTCCGAAAAAAGTGCGGCTGAAACGTGTTTTTATTGCCTATGCCATTAATGGATTCTTTGCTGCTTCTGCTTTCTCAAGCAAAAGTAGCTCAAAGGATGAATAATGCAGCAAGAATGGCACATACAATAACAGCAGCAAGAGCACACCAACTTACTGTTGCAATCTTTCGCCATTTTCTTACTTCTGCATAATACTTAAATAATGCTTCTTCAGTACCCTTTGAAGTATCTTGAAGTGCATCATACATAAGTTCTAAATTGTGCAAATCATGATTCAACTCACTATTTTCCCTCATAAGTTTAGCTTCAACATTATCCTTACGAATAATGATAGCAATAAGTTCGTCTTTCGTTTTAGCATTCAATGCTCTTTCATTCTTATCCATAATTGAATCATTTTGCTGCGAAGTTACGAATAAGCCGTAAGATGACAAAATAAAACACCAAGTTTTTTTCGTTCTTTGTGCTTGGAAAAAATGATAAAATGATAAAATGATAAAATGATAAAATGATAAAAAAAGAAGGGGCTTAAACCCCTTCTTCTCGCATCCTAAAAACGGCCTTACTTTTTCTTCGGACCTCTTTTAATGTTATAGTCAATCCTTTTACCGTATTTTTGACCATTATTCAGTAGCTTTATGTATTTCATAATTGCTGCTGAATATGCGCGATGGGCATGAATATTATAATCGTCAATATTTACATAAGAATAGATATCCCATAACACCTCTAAATCAGTCAATTCAAATAGATTTTTTACTCGGCACTTTTGTTCGAGGATTTTACTTAAATACGTGCTCCTTAATGCACAACCATAATTACGTTTTACAATTTCAGAGCCTGTAAAACTTTCTTCATATGCCTGCTTTCTTTCATTTGCACTTAAATCTTCAAACATACTACGCTGTATTTATAGGTCATTATTAGATAATCTAACGGCCAAACCGATGGCTTTACCCAACAACGGCGGAACAGCGTTACCTATTTGAACCAGCTGCTTGTTTTTCTTTCCCTCAAAGATAAAATCATCGGGGAAAGATTGCAGTCTTGCCATTTCCCTTGCCGTTAATACTCTGGGTAGTTTCGGATGAAGATTAACGCCGCCGTGGTTTTCCTTGATGGTGCAAGAAGGTTCATTCCATGGACATTTCTTCCACGCATCGCTATAGCCTTTGTACAGGCTCATACCTTCGGGCGTTTCCATAATCTTCTTTTCCATATCGGGGCGGTGCTTTGTGGGCACGTGGTTGAAGGCTTCGTCAGTGGGGTGTTCCATCAAATCTGCAATAGCCTGTCCTGTCGTAATGTATTCTGACGGAGAAAGAAGTGGCTGTGGATGATAATTCTTGACGCCAATCTTATTCCCTATAAAGATAACCCTTTCGCGTTTTTGGGGCGTATAGTAGTCGGCAGCACAAAGCGTAGTCACGTTCATATCATAGCCGATTTCCTTAAAGTCTTCAATAATCTTTTTCTCAACAAGACCACCCAGCATCGTGCGCAAACCCTTGACGTTTTCACAAACCACGAAATCAGGCTGGAGTTCGACAACAATGTCAATCAACTCCTTGTAGAGCGAGTTGCGTGGGTCGTCGACAATACGGTTGCCCGCCATTGAGAACCCCTGGCACGGAAAGCCACCAGCCACAATGCTTAATTTTCGGCCATTGAGTTCCTTTCGCACGGTTTCATAAAAGCGTTGTTTGTTTTCAGGGTCTTTAATGTCTCCGTTAATGAAAGGATGATTAAAGTTCCTGTTGTACGTCATACAAGCTTCCTTGAAGAAATCCAAACCGCAAATGCCCTGCAGACCTGCCATCTCCAAACCTTTACTCAGACCGCCAGCACCGCAGAAAAGGTCGACGAATGTCATTTCAGATTTATTGGGATGCTCCCAAACAGCGGTAATGTCGGCCCAGTTCACAAGGTCTTTGCCTTTATATAAAGATTGCGTTTCAAATTCCGTCCCTGCAAATAAATCCAGCGGTCCGTCTGCCTTTATAAAAGGTTTTGCGGCCGACTGCTTTCTTTGCTGATGACCACCTTCTTTCAGATATTGCTTAAAGGCATCGAGGTCCTCTTGCGTAATGGTATATGTGTTATTTTTTTGGTGGACTTTAATTCACCTGATGCAACAAAGCGACGTATGTTTTTCAGAGTCATTCCCAACATTTCAGCCACTTCACCAATACTGTATTTTTTTTCGTCCATAATTATTTAATTTAATTCTTTTTGAATACAAAAATATACTCGTGCTTAAATAAGAAATTGTCAGATTTCAACGTCCTGTATCGCCACAAGGCTTGAAGGCCCAGTTTGGCACGATTACCCACCATATCTTTTATGACAATTCCTTTCAGTTTGCACTTAAAGTTCTTTTTTATGGCATCCATCAAATAAAACCCCAGCGGAATCACCTCACTCTCCCTGTAGATGTCGCCAACCACAACAGCAAACATTTTCTTTGCTTTCAGATGTGTCAGGCCGTTGCCCATTGCTTCAACAAATTTGTCAATGAATTTGTCAAGGTCTGAGATTTGGGAAAGGTCGCAAGGTTGGTCTGTGAACTTTATAATGTCGAGATAGGGAGGATGTGCAATCAGAAAATCCACTTTCCCCTTCTTGCTATCCTCAAAATGTTTTCCAACACATTTTTTTACCTTCTCGCCATCGGTAACGTCACAATTGAAAATTGAGTATTTGATGGTTTGACAGTCAGCCATCCGGTCGCTGACAAAGTCAATCATTTCGGGATTTATGTCAAAACCGATGAAGTTACGATTCAGCAGTTCACATTCAAACAACGTGGTTCCGCTGCCCATAAACAAATCCATCACCGTATCACCTTCTTCCGTATAGCGACGGATGAGGTGATTGGGTATCTGAGGAGCAAAGTTCCCGTGATACACGTTTGAACGCTTGCCCCCCGTTGCTCTGGGACCGATGATCCAGAGGCTGTCAATATTCACATCGATATCTCTCCAGTTATCTTTGGTGACTTTCATCTTTCTGACTAAAAATCATGCAAAGATAGCAAAATGGAAGGAAGAATGAAAATATTGTCTGAAAATTTTGATTACAAACCTACAATTTTATGGCTTACGACATTCTTCTCTCGTTCAAGGATGAAGATGACGCCAGCCTGAACATGATGGGTGTCTATAAAATTGATTCGGTCGATGTTTGTTACAAATTCCCTGTAAATCTCTCTCTTAGACCGCCAAGCGCATCGAAGGTAGAACTCACGCTCTGGTTCCACAAAGGAATGATGCACGATAAAAAGCCTGTTTTGGATATCGAAGCGGACACCTTTACTTTGGTGGTCATAGAACCAATCAACCATTTCAAAGGGACATTCAATTATGCCTTCCACATGGTCGCGCATATCCTTGGGGATGACCGTACCCTTTATGTCAAAATCTATCGTTCTCTGCTCGCCTGTAATACGCACGTCCCATTCCTTATCTCTGCTTTCAGGATTTTGTATGGTGTTTTCGTTGCAATAAAAAAGGTATTCGTCACAGCGTGAGCATTGCCAAATATACCACCTTCTGCGCCAATAGTTTTTGTCATTGTCGCTGAAACGGGCAATGGCTTCTTCAAGTTCCTCATAACTTGGTATTTCGAACATCCGCAACAGCGAGTCCGAACGATTGTTTTGCACTTTTCCCCAATGAAGCGGAATGTTTGCTGCCAATACCCTTAAATCGGCAGAAAGTGCTCTAAATTGATTCTCGTTCATTTTCTTTTTGTTTTATAAACTGTTTTAATTGCTTTCGCCATTCAGCACCATCGTACCAACCACAGCCTTCACAAAAGCCACAGTATTGTTCGTTTCCCTTATACCAGAAAGGAACGCCTAAAAATGGAGGACGCACATTGTTTTTCTTACAATGGTCGCATGCCCTGTCTTTGAGAAGATTATGTTCGCGAGTGAGTAATTGGAAATTTTCTTTGATTTCTTCATCGGTCATATCGTTCAGGTTGAAATCACTTTCCAATCTTGTCCAGGGTGTTTTGTGGTCAATTTCGGCGACTGATGAAATGCTTGCACCTGTAAATGCGTCTTTATTATTGAAAAGAGTTAAAACCCTTTTTCTTGTTTTGGCGGAAATGCTGTTTCGGGATTGTACGGTAAATACGGGGTCAGGAGACAAAAGTTTGTAATGTGTTGTTTCCTGATTGCAAATGGGGCAGAATTGAGATTTTGCCCAGCGATTCGGTGACGGTTCTTCAAATTGATACCCCATCTTTTTTACTTCACGGAAAATGGCAGCTGGTTGATTACTGCCCGTCGAATGCAATGAACACACCCATTCCCCAACGTGGTCCTTACATTCTTTCAAAAAATCATCTGCTTTACTCATAAGTATTAAATTTATGAGGGCATAAAAAAGCCCTCCCATTTATAAAATGGAGGGCGTGGTAAAATCATTGATACCAAAGCTTAGCACAGCTCACATCAGGCAACAACTTTAACCCACGCCCTCGAAAGAGCGTGAACATAGTTGCCTTGGCTCTCCTGATGTGTCCTTAAGTGCTAATTCTGGTAATCAGTCAAGTCAAAAATGTTCAAAACTCGTGACAGGTTTTGATCACGATGGCAAAGGTACAAATTATTTATTATAATGCAAACGGTTTGCAAAAAAAAGTCGGCAACATCACTGCTGCCGACTCTCGGAAGATGGAGATTTGAACCTGCGGAGAAAAGACTTGAGTTTCGAGTTGATGACCACGTCGATGCCGACGAACGACCCTGCACAGATGAAGCATTGAGCCGTGAACATCAGGACGGATTCGGAGATGCTACCCGACGGCTCAACGCAGAAACCAGCGACTGCCATGCCCACGCCT
>JAEEGL012513831.1_pt1 | contig 10183 bp, 8 predicted proteins | sample 9134231 | NCBI WGS metagenome assembly JAEEGL01 (sample SAMN16246548, study PRJNA631951) | gut metagenome | biome: gut microbiome; feature: rumen; material: fiber-attached | host: Bos | place: Iran: Karaj | collected 2018-10
AATCCCAGTTAGGAATAGCCTGATATGCCAGTCCAGGGAGTTTGTCTTCAGTGATTTCAAACGATTCGCAGAATGCCTGCTTGTACTTTTCTAAATTTGCCATAATAAAATGAGTTAAAAAATTATAAAGATTTAAACTATCCAATTTTGGGAACTTGTATCTTTTTTGCAGGGTTTCCAAACACTGTCATACCGTCCTTAATATTACGTAGGACTACTGCACCTATTCCCACCTTACAATGATTACCAATTTTCACTTGTTGTAAAATAGTGACATTTGGGGATATCCAACTAGACTCACCAATCGATACTCCACCACCAATCATAGCACCTCCAATTATCAATGAATTCTTTCCAATATGACAATTATGTGCTATCTGAACCAAATTGTCGATTTTGACGTTATCTTCTATAACAGTAGAATCTATGGTGGCTCTGTCGATAGTAGAGTTAGCTCCTATCATTACATTATTACCAATGATTATTGAGCCTGTATGAGGGAAATGAATAGGCGTACCATCGTCAGTAAACTCAAATCCAAAGCCTGGTCCTCCAATCACCACACCTGGTTTGATATAACAATCATTCCCTATTGTAACTTTCCCATATATAGAGGTGTTGGGCATTATTGTCGTATTATCTCCAATTGTTACTTTCGGACCAATATAACAATTAGCCCCAATTGAAACATTTTTTCCTATTACCGCACCATTTTCTATCACAGCAGATGGATGTATGCCTGATGACAAATCATTTTCAACAAAAAATCGACTTATCGTTCTCATATAATCAAGTCTCGGATTATTAGAAACGATGTGGGAAACTGGTATTAAACCGTTATAATCGCCACACACTATTGCCAAAATATTTCTTGCATTGGCAAGTGCTTCTGAGTATTCTTTGGAATATTTCTTTGCAAAAACTACCGAATTTTCACAAAGGTTAGACAAGGATGAAAATGTTGTTATTTCAACATCATCCCCAATTAATTCTTTACCTAAGAAAAATGCTATTTCTGAACTCTTCATAACATCTCTTTCTTATAAGTTTGAATACAATTTAAAAAGTTCATTTTCTTGTGATTCCCACGAATAGCTTTCTTCTGCCAACTTCTTTCCATTATCTCCCATCATTTTGGCCTCTTCAAGATTATCCAACAAAAATAGAACCTTTTCTCTTATTGCCTCGACATCATTACAATTTACACAACATCCACAATTCCCCCCTTCAATAATAGAGACCCATAATGTAAGATCTGAGGCTAATACAGGAATGCCTACCCCCATATATTCAAATAACTTAGTTACGCCTAATGTCCCTTCTTTCATATTCCCATTTGGGTCATTATCTGCACCTATTGCCATTCCAATTGTGCATTTACTCAACATTGGGAAAACTTCTTCATGTCTTATAACACCATAATAATTTACCTTCTCCCAAGCAGGCAATTCCTTCAATTCGCTTAGATAACTATCTGACACAGGTCCCGCCATCTCAAATGAAACATCCAATGGTTCTATTGCCTTAAGAATATTATGTATTTCCCAACAAGGTGCAATTGTTCCTGCAAACCCTATTTTTCTTTCCCACTTCCTTTCAAAGCCATTCTCTTTAATTACTGGAAAATTTGTAATCATCCATGTATTAGGATTAATCTCTTTCAGTCTGCTTACAATTTCTTCGTTAACCGAGATAAGGCTGTCAAATTTTTTTAATGAATAGCTCTCGTAAAACTTATACAATTTCGACGCAATTCCTCTAAAAAAATTTGGAATATAAGACATCTTCAGAATCTGTACAGGCACATTCTCATGAGAGTCAAAAATAACTTTTTTCCCATGTTTTTTTATCTTAAGCCCATAGGGTATTAATTCGGGTTCATGAAAATGATATATATCCGCATCTACCTCTATCATCCTTTTATAAATATCCTTAAGATGAAATTGACGTGATAATCTATGAGTCGGCATATTTACACCAAGAACATGGACGCAATTTCGTTCACAATCTTCAATATTAGGGACTATTAGATACACGTCATAAAGTTTTGCCAAGGAAACGCACTCACGTTCAAATATTCTGCCGTCAAAGGGCATGTGGGCACTTGTAACATGGCAGACCCTAATTCTATTTTGCATAATAGTTAATTATTGTATTAATAACTATATCTTGAATATCATTCGTCATCTCCGTATGAATTGGGAGTGACAACACAGAATAAGCACATTCTCTTGACTTATCCAAATCCTCACCTGCTCTGGTAATAGGTTTGAACGCCTCTTGTTCCTGGAGCGGAAGTGGATAATAAATCATACTGGGAACACCGTGCTCTGCAAGGAAGTTCTTTAGCTCATCTCGTTTGCCATTCTTGATCTTCAGCGTGTACTGGTGATATACGTGAGTACTGTTAGGCAACTCTTTAGGAATGATAAAGAACTTCTCCTCAGGATCAAATGTCTTAAGCTGCTTAGTATAGTAAGAAGCAGCCTCATAGCGTGCCTTGCAATACTCATCCAAATGACGGAGCTTCACATCAAGCACGGCGGCCTGAATGGAGTCCAGACGAGAGTTGCAACCAATAACAGCATGATGATATTTCACTCGCTGGCCGTGGTTGGCAATCATGTGGATGCGCTCTGCAAGTGCATCATCGTTAGTGAAGATAGCACCACCATCACCGTAGCATCCAAGATTCTTGGAAGGGAAGAAAGAGGTACAACCAATGGTTCCCATGGTGCCAGTCTTAGCCCTATGACCATCACAGAAGGTGTATTCTGCTCCAATAGCCTGGGCATTGTCTTCAATTACATACAGATTGTGTTCCTTGGCAAAATTGAGGATTGGCTCCATATCGCAACTTTGTCCAAACAGGTGAACAGGAATAATAGCCTTGGTCTTGGGGCTTAGTGCCCTCTTAATATTATCAACGGTTACATTGAAAGTATCATAGTCCACATCCACCATAACAGGCGTTAATCCCAGAAGTCCAATCACCTCAGCAGAGGCAACATAGGTAAATGCAGGAACAATCACTTCGTCACCCGGCTTCAACTCCAGAGCCATCAAGGCGATCTGGAGGGCATCGGTTCCGTTGGCGCAGGTAATTGCGTGACAACCGCCCATATACTCACTCAGATGCAGAGCAAAGTCCTTGACAATAGGCCCGTTTATAAAGGCCGTATTGTCAATTACATTTTGGATGCCGGCATCTACCTCATCTTTTATCTTGAGGTATTGACCTTTTAGGTCTACCATTTGAATCTTATTCATTTCTGTGTAATCTGTGAAATCCGTGTGCCAATTAGTACTTCACATCGTCCCAACCAAATGGGTGCTTTGCTAGAGGGCGCTCTGCTAGAGGATGATAATCACCTACAAGCCCAATCGGTGTAGTAGTGCGGATTTCCTCTACAATCTTAATGCAGTTACGTGCCTCACTGATACGGAATCCTTCTCCCGCCAGTATCTTACGATAACTTTCAGTATGTAGTTCTGTAAATCCTTGACTGAATTCAAATTCCTCGCCATCAATATTCAGTGTACGATAGGTTTTCTTCTCGCCCTGTACGGCATTTTCAGGCAGACAGTCTGCATTGATGCTCAGGAAGTACTTAACGTGAGCCTGCTCCAGTTCAAGGACACCAGCTACACGGTCAAAGCTCATCACATTTACGATGTTCTTTTTTACAGGACCAAAGATCCACTGAAGCATATCGTAGAAGTGAACACCAATGTTGGTAGCTACACCACCTGACTTGTGGTTGTTACCCTTCCAAGAAGTATAATACCACTTACCACGGGAGGTTATATAGGTCAGGTCGATATTATAGATTTTATCTTTTGGTCCAGCTTCTATCTTTTTCTTCAGTGCAGCAATCTTATCATGCAAGCGAAGCTGGAGGATGTTGTATGCCTGATGGCCGGTTTCTTGCTCTACCTTAATAAGTTCTTCCAAACTTGCGCTGTGAATAACAATAGGTTTCTCACAAATCACATTCATTCCATTCTTTAATCCATAGCGGATAAAGCCGTCATGAGTGTAATTAGGAGTGCAGATTGCTAGCCAGTCTATCTGGTCTTTTGTTCCTTTACACTTATCTACAAAGCGCTCGAACTGCTCCTGCTCTGTAAAGAATGAACACTCGGGGAAAGAACTGTCAAGTCTTCCCACACTATCAAAACGATCATAAGCGGCCACCAGGTTGTTACCCGTATCAGCGATGGCCTTGATGTGACGCGGGGCAATATAGCCCGCAGCACCAATTAATGCAAAATTTGCCATTGTTATAAAATACTATTATATATTTCTATTCAAATAACCTTTCACCTGTTTAATCATCGCATCTGCCATAGCGACAGGCTGATGTACGGGAACAACATTCTCCTTTGGGAGCAATTCCCTGACTGTTTCTGAACAATCGGTAGAAATAACTGGTGTTCCCAAAAACAACGCTTCTCTAAGTACATTTGGTGATGCTTCAGACAAAGAACTTATCACCAAACAACCAGCATACTTCATCCATTTGTATGGATTTGGGGTATTCGATATCAAAGTCAAGTCTGTCTTAGGCTCTTGTTTGTGAACGATTTCGAATGCGGCTTGCAACGTTTCCAAATCCTTTATTGGATCTTTACGCCCTACCCACAGGAAATGAAAATAATCATTATCATGAAATGGATTAGGCTTTGCCGCTTTTACGAGTATATCCTCTTTATCAATCGGATTATCCATCACTTTTATCTTTGAGACATCAACGCAAATATTCTGAAGAAGATCAAACTTCATTTCTTCGGTTTGCGCTATTACCTCATCAGCATACGGATAAGTCTTTATAATCCAATTCTTTTGGCCTTCAGAAATATCTTTCAAATTGTAGTCATTCCTTACAACGACATACAATCCTTCTTTTTTACATATTTCTATTACTTTTGGATTAATTCTAATGAAGCTAGAAAAAATAATATCTGGTCTTTCTCTCTTAATTGCGGATTCTATATCTTCTCGAACATTGTCACTCACTTGAGCAAAGACTACCTCAAAGTCTTTCGCGGCAGCCTTTGCCAATGTGCGGGTGACTCTGGTTGCTCCAGTGAATTCTTGGATCTCAAAGAATAGAATCTTCTTCATCGTTTACAGACGGCCGTCAACAATCTCTCTTGGGAGAATACACTTCACGTCATAAATTACATGGTTCTTCTCCAGAAGATTGTCCCAATCAACATCGTTGTCACGGAATTGTTTGTGTGCAACAGCCACAATAGCTGCATCAAACTTACCCTTAGGCATTTTAGTTACAATGTCAATACCGTACTCGTGCTTAACTGCCTCTGGGTTTGCCCACGGATCGTAAACAGTAACATTCACATTATACTCCTGAAGAGCATGATAAATATCCACAACACGGGTATTGCGAACATCTGGGCAGTTCTCCTTGAACGTGAAGCCCATGATGATGATATTTGACTTTAACACTTGAATACCCTTCTTCAGCATATGCTTGATAGTCTGATCAACCACATAAGCACCCATGCCGTCGTTCATGCGGCGACCAGCAAGGATAATCTCAGGGTTATAACCAAGACGCATAGCACACTGAGCCAAATAATAAGGGTCAACAGAAATGCAGTGGCCGCCAACAAGCCCAGGATTCATCTTGATAAAATTCCACTTGGTGCCAGCTGCTTCAACAACATCTGTAGTATCAATACCCATCAACGTAAATATCTTAGAAAGCTCATTGAAGAAGGCAATCATAATATCACGTTCAGAGTTTTCAATTACCTTTGCGGCCTCAGCAACCTTCATAGAAGGAGCCTTATGGGTTCCATTCTTCAAGACAGAGTTGTAAACGTTATCAACGATGTCAGCAATCTCAGGTGTTGAACCAGAAGTTATCTTTTTAATGAACTCTACAGTATGAACCTTATCGCCAGGGTTGATACGTTCGGGGCTGTAACCCGCGAAGAAGTCAACATTGAACTTCAAACCGGAAACCTTCTCCACTACGGGAATACATTCATCTTCAGTAACTCCAGGATAAACAGTAGATTCATAAACCACTATGTCACCTTTACTGATTACCTTACCAACAGTTTCGCTGGCTCCCCAAAGAGGACGAAGGTCAGGAGCCTTGTTCTCATCTACGGGAGTAGGAACGGCAACTACATAGAAGTTGCAATCCTTAATCTTGTCCAAATCAGTTGTACACACGAAGCCATGATTATTAATGGCATCCTGAAGGAGATCATCAGCGACCTCAAGTGTCGCATCATGTCCAGCCATCAGCGCATCAACACGCTTCTGGTTCATGTCAAATCCCACAGTGGAATACTTGGTTGAAAACAACCGTGCTAAAGGAAGGCCAACGTATCCGAGGCCAACAACACAAATTTTAATTTCTTGCATATTTTAAAAGGAATTATTTAATCGAACAGAAGATTCAATCATCGTGTTTTTAGAACTTACATCATAATTAACAACAAACATAACACTAAACCAAAAAAAAGGAGTCTCCATATATGAGCCTGTAAATAACAATTGTACAAAAGGATAAATAATAAAGGGAAGTAATAAATATAACGAATTATTATTTTTTTGCATTTTACAAAGCTTAATAAACATTATCCAAAGAGCCCATAAAGAAAAAACAAGAAAAATTGCACCCCCTTGCAATAATATCTCCAGGAACAAATTATGAGGATAATAGCCCAAAACATCATAATAGCCAAATAAGCCATATCCCCATAATGGACTATCACTAATAAATACCATTGCAGTTTCAAATACAGAGTCTCTATTTGATGTTTGGGACATATCAAGTCCTTCACTGGAAATATAAGAAAATAATCTATCTGCATTAACTTCAAGCATTGCAATGAGGCTGTCGTCCAACTGTGATATAATAAAATACACACATAGGCTTATAACAATTGTTAATCCCATTATCTTCTTTAAAGATTGCTTTGTTATGATTAACAAAATCAGTGTGCCTACAAATACTATTACAGCACCTCCTCTTCCTCCGGAAAAGAAAATTACAAACACATAAAGAGGAATTAAAAGAAAACAAAAATACCTATACCATTTGGTCGTCGCAAAATGAAATCGCTCATATTTATGGCCAAAAGCCAATATAAAAATATCAAACAGATAGCACATGGCTGCCAAATTTGAAATTATTTGCGAATATTGTTTGATTCCTTCTGCAGCAACCATTACTAAGTTTGACAACATAAACACAAGCGACATAGACATAAATGGTATCAGGAGGTCAAAATACTTCATTAAGTGACCGTATAAATGCGTCCTTGAATAATATATACCCATACAGGATGCCGGCAAGCAAAAAGCAATCAGACACAATCCTGATTTCATATTCCAATAACCATTTATAAAGCTAGATAATATATAAATACTTATTACAAAAAAAGAAAACAGCATCCTTCGATTTACTTTTAACACCTTAACCTGATAATAAAATACTATAAAAAAAGAAATAAAACATATAATACAATAGTATTTATAGCTAGGTGGGGAGTCATCGGCTCCAATCAGGTTTTCACCGAATACTGCTTCAACACTAAAATATATGTATGATGCAAATAGCGAAATAAAAAATATTAAATCTCTAATTTTCGACATAATATAAATGTCTTTTCATTCAATAAAGTTCCCAAACAATTCTAGATATCAGTAATCCATAACATAATATATTAATCAGTATAAATCTGGGATTTATTTGATTCAACGATATTTTAGCAATATCCAATTCTTTAAAAAAAATCATATACCGCACAATCGCCAATAACGCAGAATAAACGATCAGTGATAAATAAATATTATTATTGCTATATAGTGAAATCGCTAAACCGCCAAGAGAAATAATTATGCAAAGACAGTTCAACCTAAACCTTTTATCTTGTGCTTCAAAGGCCCTAAAAATAGGCAACAAAGGTTCTGAGAGTATAACGGGAATCGAGTATATTACCATACAAAGTGCCATTTTGCCCGCTATTTCCCATTGTTCCCCTAATAAGAAAACAAGCAATTTATCTCCTCCAAATGTTAAAAACAGAAGGGGCAAAAAAGAAAGGGAAAAAGCAATTTTTGCTACTCTCTTTGTTGATAATGCTATAATATTTCTATCTATTCCACATTCTGATATTTCTCTGTAATAAACATTTGCCATAGCGGAACCAACCATCATTAAAGGCATTAATACAAACTGCGCTACCATCGAATAGCAACCCACCTTTTCTTTACTACAAAAAATTGTAAGTATTATTAATGCCAAATTAGGCAAGGAAAACTCTATTAGTCTTGCAGGGGCGTCATACAAAGGGAATTTCTTATACCTTCTCGCTACTAAAAGTACAGATTTCAAATTTACATTATACCAAAATTTTCTATCATATAATATTTTTAAATAATATAATAAGAATATAAGAGGTATTATTTGGGCAACTACATTTCCTACTATTAAACCATATGCAACAATTGGAAACAGCCCAAGCAGGATACGAAATATTGCCTGGGATAATCCATTAATCACATTAGAAATAGCAATTTTACCATAAATTTTCTCTCTATTTGCTAAATTTACACATATGGTATTTATACCATTCATAAAAAGTAGTAAAAATAATAGTGACAAGCAAGGAAAATTAGTGAACAACTGTATTCCTAAATAATTTCCGATAAAAAAGACGCACCCTACTAATATAATTCCTATTATCAAGAGAATTAAACAAAGGCATAATATATTAGAAACCTCATCATTATTATTTGACTTAATTATTGTACTCTCATAGGATAAGAATATAAATGATAAAATTATAGAAAGAAAACTTGCAAAAAGCCCCCAATCTCCATAATCTTCTGGGGTATAGAGTCTAGACAATATTGGAGTCACTACTAATGGAAATATCATTAGTACTATGCTACTTGAAGACAACTTCATCGTGTTTTTAACAAGTGGCAAACTCAGGATGTCTTTTACTTTACTAAGAATGGGCATTATAATAATCAAGAATCGACTTGATTCTTTAAATTTAGCAAAACAGAATAATATATTGAATAATCAGTCTAGTATTAGAGAATTAGAAAATATATTTATGAATACGAATAACACGGATTGCACGAATTAACCCTCAGAGAGAGCAAATAAAGACTCTTTATACCAATTAAACAGCTTTTGGACGCCTTCGTCAATTTCCACTTTATGCGTCCAACCCAGCGAGTGTAGCTTGCTCACGTCTATGAGCTTGCGCATGGTACCGTCGGGTTTGGTAGCGTCGAATTCAACGGATCCTTCAAAACCAACAGCTTTCACTACCAGCTGACTTAGTTCACGGATGGTGAGTTCCTTGCCCGTGCCTACATTGATGTGGCAGTTGCGGATCTCACCCAGGCTGGGGATGTAGCCACCACGGCCTGCGCTGTGGTTTCTATCTACTGCTCCATCAGTACTTGCACCATAGTGCACCGAGCTATATTTCTCAACACCAATGATATCGCTGAAGTTCACGTTCAGCAGCACATGCACGCTGGCATCCGCCATATCCTCAGACCAGAGGAACTCGCGAAGGGGTGTACCAGTGCCCCACAAGACAACTTTGTTGTCATAGATTCCATACTTAGCGAGAACATCAAGAGCTTTTTTTCTTCTTTCCGACATCGAAAGACCCGAAAGACTCGTATTATCTTTACTGTCAAGAATTGGAGAATTAGAGAATTCATTTCCTGACAGGCCTGCGCCGGTGACGCCCTCGACGGGACGTTTGTTCAGGTCAATAGCAATCTTGTCCCATGCACCATCATGAATGAGTTTAGCAAGGTAAACCTTGCGCATCATGGCGGGCATAACGTGACTGTTTTCTAGATGGAAGTTGTCGTTCGGCCCATAAAGATTGGTAGGCATAACTGCAATATAGTTGGTGCCGTACTGCAGGTTATAGCTCTCGCACATCTTCAGACCCGCAATCTTCGCAATGGCGTACTCCTCGTTGGTGTACTCCAGCGGACTTGTCAACAGACAATTCTCTTTCATAGGTTGAGCTGCGTTCTTGGGATAAATACAAGTTGAACCCAAGAACAGCAGCTTTTTCACACCATGTGCGTATGCCTCGCTTATCACGTTGCACTGAATCTTCATGTTCATCATGATGAAGTCCGCCCTGTACA
>JAEEGL015156941.1_pt1 | contig 10183 bp, 9 predicted proteins | sample 9134231 | NCBI WGS metagenome assembly JAEEGL01 (sample SAMN16246548, study PRJNA631951) | gut metagenome | biome: gut microbiome; feature: rumen; material: fiber-attached | host: Bos | place: Iran: Karaj | collected 2018-10
TGACTTATTTATCACAAAGGTTATAATTATTATAAGAGATAGATTAGGGGGACTGAAACATGGCAATGGGATTCAAAAAAGAAAATTCTTCTGCCGAACTCAAATCCATTGAGGTATCGCTTAAACAGGCTGAGGATATGAAGAAAGACATGATTTATCAGCTTGGAGAAATCTTTTACGAGGCCAACAAGGATAACGAAAGCGTAGACGAGATTTACAAAGATAAAGTTGACACTATAAGAAAGCTTGAATACAATTGCAAAGTTTGGAATAACCGCAAGCTTAAAACACAGGGAATGAGGATGTGTGAGAATTGCGGAAACACATTACCGTATGACAGTTCTTTCTGTAACAAATGCGGTTATAAACTCAAAGCTGTATCCGAGGAATTGGTTATTATTTAGGGAATGAAATAAATGTAATAATCATAAAATTACTTGAAAGGGGAAACAGATATGGCTGCTGAATACTATATAGCACATAACACAAGGACGGACGAATATTTGGCAGAGAAGAAACTGCTTTCGCGGTTCTATATGACTCCTGATATTACGAGTGCCGTCAAATGCAAAGATGAAATGGAATTACGTCGTAAGATTGAGAAGGCCAATGTTGATTACAAATCACAGTTGGTAATCGAAACGATAAAAGTATATTAAAAGAAAAAAGTCTTTCCTCCAGGGAGGCTTTTTTTTATTTTTCAAGAAAACGCTTTACTTTCGCGCTTTAAAGTGACATAATAGTCATTGTGTATTAAACTAAGGAGATTTTATATTATGCCTATTACCGAAATTTTAGACAGGAACTCCAGAGAATTCGGTTCCGAAATCTGTCTGGTTGAGATCAACCCTGAGATCAAAGAAGTAAGAAGAGTTACATGGAAGGAATATGAACTTATCGAAGCCAACCCCGTAACTCATTACAGAAGAGAGATCACCTGGAATGTTTTCGAAGAAAAGGCTAACAGATTCGCCAACATGCTCATCGGAAGAGGAGTTAAAAAAGGCGATAAGGTTGGTATTCTTCTTATGAACTGCCTTGAATGGCTGCCTATATATTTTGGTGTTTTGAAAGCAGGAGCGATCGCTGTTCCTTTAAACTTCAGATATGCACCCGATGAGATCGAGTACTGCCTTAACCTTGCTGAGGTTGACATTCTCGTATTCGGTCCCGAATTTATCGGACGTGTTGAAGAGATCGCAGATTCCATAAGCAAGAACAGACTTCTTTTCTTCGTTGGAGAGAACTGCCCGAGCTTTGCGGAAGACTATGTAAGCCAGGTTGCAAACTGCTCAAGCCAGAAACCCGATGTAAAGATCACGGATGACGATTATGCCGCTATTTACTTCTCATCAGGTACAACGGGCTTCCCTAAGGCTATTTTACATAAGCATCGCGCTTTGATGCATTCATGTGCTGTTGAACAGAACCATCACGGCCAGCAGAGAGATGATGTGTTCCTTTGCATTCCTCCCCTTTATCATACGGGAGCTAAAATGCACTGGTTCGGTTCTCTTTTATCAGGTTCAAAGGCAGTTTTATTAAAAGGAACAAAACCCGCTACGATCCTCGAAGCCGTAAGCAAGGAGAAATGTACCATCGTATGGCTCCTCGTTCCCTGGGCTCAGGATATTCTTGATGCTATCGATGCGGGAGAAGTTAAACTTGAAGATTATGAGCTCTCACAGTGGAGGCTTATGCATATCGGCGCACAGCCCGTACCTCCTTCACTTATCGCAAGATGGAAGAAGGTATTCCCGAATCATCAGTATGATACCAACTACGGTCTTTCGGAATCTATCGGACCGGGCTGCGTACATCTCGGCGTAGAGAACATTCACAAAGTCGGAGCTATCGGAAAAGCCGGATACGGTTGGGAAGTTAAGATCGTCGACGAGAAGAGAAATGAAGTTGCAAAGGGTGAGGTCGGAGAACTTGCGGTTAAGGGACCCGGCGTAATGGAATGCTATTACAACGATCCCAAGGCTACCGATGAAGTTCTTGCGGATGGATGGCTCTTTACGGGAGATATGGCAAGAGAAGATGAGGACGGATTTATCTTCCTTGTAGACAGAAAGAAAGATGTCGTTATCTCCGGCGGTGAAAATATCTATCCCGTACAGATCGAAGATTTCTTAAGACAGCATAATGCTATTAAGGACGTAGCCGTAATCGGTATTCCCGATAAGAGACTCGGTGAAGTTACCGCAGCGATCATTGAGATAAAGAACGGATTTACTCTTACAGAGGAAGAAGTTGAAGAATTCTGTCATAAGCTTCCCAGATACAAGAGACCCAGAAAGATCATATTTGCCGATATTCCCAGAAACCCGACCGGAAAGATCGAAAAGCCGAAGCTTCGTGCGATCTACTGCGTAGACAACCTTGTAGCTGCTCAGAATGAGATTGATAAATAAGATAAATAAAAGTGCCCGGCATGAAAATGCCGGGCATTTCGTTTGCATTTAAGCATAAAAAATCCCGACACTTTCGTGCCGGGATTTATGTTTCGCATTATGCTTCGTAATTTACGATATCGTTGATGAGTAATTTGATCTTCTCATCCATTTCCTCATCCTGGAACTGGCATGTACCAACGGCCTTGTGTCCGCCGCCACCGTACTTAAGCATTAACGAACCTACATCAACGTTTGAGGTTCTGTTAAGGATGCTGTAACCAACCGCACATGAACATCCTTTGCCGCCCTTGCCGTTAACGATCCACATTGAGATGTTCTGATCGGGATACATTGAGTAGATCATGAAACGGTTTCCGGAATAAATGGGATCAACTCCTCTTAAGTCGGAGATGATAAGATCTTTTTCAACACGGGTATGTGCTTTAACCATCTCTTTAAATAAAGCTTCCTGCTCGAAGTAAACTTCGATACGCTCTTTTACATCGGGAAGGTTAAGGATTTCATCTGTATTTAATGTTCTGCATGCCTCGATGAGGTTTTCCATCAACTGATAGTTGGAGATGGTGAAGTTACGCCATCTTCCAAGACCTGTACGGGGATCCATTAAGAATCCTACGAGTACCCAGCCCTTGGGATTCTGTACATCATCTATAGTAAGGTTACCCGAATCTACTTTGTCAACGGCTTCCATCATTTCATCGAAATGAGCGAAACGTTCTTTTCCGCCGTAATAATCATAAATGATCCTTGCGCAGGAAGGAGTAACTCTGCTTTCGCCTTTATATTTGCCTTCGAGCTGATTTCTTTCGAATTCGCTTGAGTGGTGATCAAACCATAAACCGCAGCCCTCTACAAAAGGAACATTGGCAAGAACGTCGTTCTCTGTGACTTCAACAAGTCCGTCCTGTAAATCCTTGGGATGAGCGAACTTCCATGAGTCAATGATTCCGGCTTCCTTAAGAAGAGCACCGCATGCAAGTCCGTCAAAATCCGAACGTGTAATTAATCTCATAACAAATACCCCTATATATTAAAATATTATTGCTAATCTCGTGGCTAAACCCACATATAAATTATACTTGATAACAATCCATTTTACAAGATAAGATACAATCCAACTTGCAAATAAAAATAATTGATGTATAATACAGATAATTAATCATATATTCTAATTACCGTCATATATCTGACGGTTTCGATACTTGTTCCCAAACAAACAATAATGTGTACTTAAGAATATGGAGGTTTTATGCGCGAAAAGTACGAAACTCTTAAATTGGATGTTTTAAAAGACATTGCAAAAAGTGCAGGAATTAAGGGTTGTTCTTCAATGAACAAAGAGAAAATCATAGATCTTCTTGTTGAAAAAGAAAAAGAAGAAATTGCCAGGAAGAACGAGGCAATATTAAAAGAGGTTGAAGCCGAGAAGGCAAAGGCAAGAAAACCTCAGGCAGAAAAGCCGAAGGCTGAAAAAGCTCCGGTAAAAGAGAAGGTTAACGCAAAAGCGAAACCCGTAAAAAAGGAAGCAGATAAAGAAGAAGCCATAAAAGAAACTGCGGCAGCTGAAGGTGAGACCGAGAACGAAGTCAGAAAGGTCGTTATCGGCAAGCCTCCTTTTGAGCAGGAGTACGATCCCAGACTTGATACACATATCAGAGCTTCGGGAATCTGTGAGATAATGCCCGACGGTTTCGGCTTTATAAGAAGTAAGAATTTCCTAACGGGCGATCAGGATATATACATTGGATCCGGACTGGTTAAGAAATTCGGAATAAGAACCGGAGATGTAGTATCCGGTAACATTAAGATCAAAAGCGACAAAGAAAAGTTTTCACCGCTTCTTTACATAGACAAGATAAACGGCAATCCTCCCGAGATGATCGCCAACAGATATAAATTCGAGGAGATGACTCCGGTATTCCCGAAAGAGAAAATAAGACTCGATATTCCCGGAGCACCCGTTTCAATGAGGATCGTTGATCTGGTATCTCCCGTGGGCAAGGGACAGAGAGGCATGATCGTCTCCCAACCCAAAGCAGGTAAGACAACACTGCTTAAAGATATTGCCAAGAGCGTTTTATACAGCAACCGCAACATGCATATGATCATTCTTCTTATCGACGAACGTCCCGAGGAAGTTACCGATATTAAGGAAGCGATCAAAGGAACCAACGTGGAAGTCATTTATTCCACATTCGACGAAACACCCGAACATCATAAGAGAGTAGCCGAAATGGTTATCGAGAGAGCCAAGAGACTTGTCGAATCCAGACAGGATGTCATTATACTTCTTGACTCTATCACAAGACTTACAAGAGCATACAATCAGGTAATTCCTCCTTCGGGAAGAACTCTTTCGGGCGGTCTCGATCCCGCAGCTTTACACATGCCCAAGAAATTCTTCGGTGCCGCAAGAACAATGAGAGAGGGCGGAAGCCTTACGATACTTGCAACGGCGCTCGTTGATACCGGCTCCAAAATGGATGATGTCGTATACGAGGAATTCAAAGGAACGGGTAACATGGAACTTGTTCTTGACAGAAAACTTTCCGAAAAGAGAGTATTCCCTGCGATCGACATTCCCAAATCGGGTACGAGAAACGAGCACCTGCTTCTTAATCCCGAAGAACTTAACGCGATCAGCTTAATGAGAAGAGGCTTTAACGGACTCAAACCCGATGAAGCTGTCGACAGGGTTCTCGATCTGTTCTCTAAAACCAAGAATAATGACGAATTTGTGGCAATGATGAACAAATCAAAGTGGTATTAAAAAAACACTTGCATTGAAAAATACGTCATGATATAATAATCAAGCATTTTGTGACAATAAAGGAATTTAATATAGAGAGGTGAGATGAAATGAGAGAAGGAATTCATCCTGAATACTATCAGGCAACTGTAACCTGCAACTGTGGTAACACATTTGTAACAGGTTCTACAAAGAAAGAAATACACGTAGAAGTTTGTTCGAAGTGCCACTCTTTCTACACAGGACAGCAGAAAGCAACACAGGCTCGCGGACGTATTGATAAGTTTAATAAGAAGTACGGCGTTGAAAGCAACTAATTGTGGACAGAGAGGTTGAGGTAATTTATTATCTCAACCTTTATTTTATTATTGATGCATTTTTAACGAACACGCTGATTCGGAGATACAATGGCCAAAAAAAGACGTAAGATACGAAACAGCGGCTTAAACGGGAAGCCCGTATTTGAGGGCGTTCTGATGAAGAATCAGAACAAATTAGCCGTTGTGGTTCGTAAATCCGATGGGGAACTTCAGACAATAGTCAAAAATGCCGAAGCGAATCCTGACAAACTGATCAAGAAGATCCCGTTTGTCAGAGGTATATTCATACTTGTTCAGAATATCCTTTGGACGCTCGAAGCACTTGAGCTGTCAGCTGATTTTTTCGGAAACGATACCGGCAAAGAGACTTTTATTGACAAGATATTAAACAGATTATTCGGAAAGCATACAAACATGATAGTCACGGCGATAACCGCTTGTGTCTCTTTTGTTGTATGTATTCTTATGGTGTCTTTCTTTCCGATGTTCCTTGCACGTTTTCTTGAAAGATACATTATAAACAATTCGGTCATTCATATCATCGAATTTGCGGCTTCGGTTATCATAATGTTCGCTTTCCTTTCATTCCTGCTTGCTTTTAAGGAAGTAAGAAGAATGAGGAAATATCATTCCGCAGAACATAAGGTTATAAACTGCCTCGAACGCGGAAGAAAACTTACATATAAGAATGTAATGGCTTCTTCGAGATATTTCGGAAGATGCCTTTCGAATTACATCGTATTCTGCTTTTTCATATCGATCGTACTTTTCGTATTTGTTAAGATCGACAATGTCGGAATGCGTCTTCTTTTCAGACTGCTTTATCTGCCTCTGGCAACCGGTCTTTTTTACGAATTTTACGTATTGTTGAATTATCTTCCTGACAATACTTTTACGAGAATACTGATGGCTCCGGTATTTTTCTTCGAGCTTTTCTCACTGGCAAGTCCGGACGATGAAATGATAAAGACTGCCATTTCCGCTGTTGATGCGGTATTTGACTGGAAGGAATTCCTTGTTATCAATTTCCCTGAGAAATATTCCGACTCCGATTTCGGAATAAAGCCTAAGAAGAGCGCAGAGGAGATCGAGGCCGAATCAGAAGCAGCCAAGATGGATGCAAGCATAATGGCCGAGATAACTCAGATCGATGAGGAGATCATCAAAGAGCAGAGCGTTATGCGTGAAAGAAAGAAGAAACGCCGCGTAAGCGAAAACGAAGAACATCAGGAAAACAAAGAAAAGAAAGATAAGATAAAAGAAACAAAGAAGGCAGACGTGCCTATAGAGGACGAAGAGACGAAAGCACTCGAAGAAGAATTCGAGGAGGCAATCGGTTCTCTCACCGAAGAGTTTGCTCCGATAGACGAAAGCCAGATCGGAACATACGAGGAAGAGATTCCCGAAGAAGAGAGATTCGTTATCGCACATAATGATATACAGGAAGAGATTAACGACTACGAAGGCGAAGAATACGTTTCCGAAGATATTGTAACTTATGATTTTGATGAGTATCAGAGTGAAGAAAAGGTGGAATCTGATATGGAGAAATTAAGTAAGACACAACCCGTCAGCATTGATTTTGACGATGATTACGGATTCAATCCCGAAGACGAAGAAGTTGATGTGAATACTATTCAGTTTGAACCTGTTACCGAGCCCATCCTTGAGGAAGCGGCAAGGGCTAAAGAAGAGGATGAGGAAGAAGAAGGTCCTCTCTTTAACAAGAACATTGAAAGTATTCCCATGCCCGAAAGTCTCGACAATATTGTCGAAGTACTGCCCGAGGGCGGAATCGTATCCAGAGTTTATAATTACGAAGAAGAAGAGATCGAAAAAGAATCCGACGAAGAATACGATTTCGACAATATCATCGATGAGCACGGCCATCTGACACTTAAGGATACGGATGCGTTCAACAAGATGCTTGACGATGAGTATGACGAAATATTCAAGAGACTGGGACTTGATTCCGATGACTGACAAAGAACTCTTTGAACTTGCAAAGAAAAGCATAAATTCCCCGGAAGCCGAATCCGATGCGCTCATTCTTTTCGAATACGTAACGGGAAAGGACAGGATGAGTCTGTACCTTCATCCAGAAGAGGAAGAGACGCAGGAGAAAAAGGAAAAACTTCTCGAACTTATCGAAAGAAGAAATACAGGGGAACCCGTGCAGTACATAACCGGAAAAACATACTTTTACGGTCTTGAGTTTCTTTGTGACAAAGATACGCTTATTCCGAGATTTGACACCGAAGTGTTAACACAAGAAGCAATAAAAAGCGTTCCCAAGAATGCCAGAGTACTTGATATGTGTACCGGTACGGGATGCATTATCATTGCCCTTAAACATGAGAGAAATGATATTACGGCATTCGGAAGCGATATAAGCGAAAAAGCCATTCTGACGGCAAGGAAGAATGCTCAATTAAATGAATGCAATGTCGAATTTACCGTAAGCGATATGTTTAAGAATATCGACGGCAGATTTGACGTTATCATATCAAACCCGCCATATATAGAGAGAAAGGTTATAGATGAACTTGACGCAACGGTTAAGGAATACGAACCTTTTACGGCTCTCTGCGGCGGAGAGGACGGACTCGATTATTACAGAATTATAGCCAAGGAAGCACATGATCATCTTTTAAAAGACGGTTCTTTGTTGCTGGAGATCGGATATGATCAGGGTAAAAGCGTTCCTGAGATTCTTAGTGCAGAGGGGTTCGTCATTATTAAAGTAATTAAGGATTTAAACGGCCTTGACAGAGTTGTAAGTGCCGTTTTCGGAGGTTAATATGTTTGACAAACTTGAAGATCTGTTGATCAGGTTCGAAGAACTCATGGGTGAACTTCAGTCACCGAACGTTACTGACAATCAGACGAGATTCAGAGCGTTAATGAAAGAACAGAGTGATCTTACACCCATAGTCGAGGCCTACAAAGAATATAAGAAAGCAAATGAAACAATAAAAGACTCTCTTGAAATGCTCGACGCAGAGAATGACGAAGAGATGAGAGAGATGTTAAAAGAAGAATTAAACGAAGCAAGAGATACAGTAGCTACTCTTGAACAGAAACTTAAAATTCTTCTTCTGCCCAAGGACCCTAACGATGATAAGAACGTTATCGTGGAAATACGTGCGGGTGCCGGCGGAGATGAGGCAGCTCTGTTTGCAGCCGAGATGTACAGACTTTATGTGCATTATGCCGAGAGTCAGGGCTGGAAGATCGAAACCGTAAACATTGACGAGATCGGTATCGGCGGCATGAAGGAAGTTGAATTCATGATCACCGGTAACGGTGCGTATTCGAAACTTAAATACGAATCGGGCGTACACAGAGTACAGAGAGTTCCCGAAACCGAATCGGGCGGAAGAATCCATACATCGACGGTAACTGTTGCCGTAATGCCTGAAGTAGAAGAAGTTGAAATTGAGATAAACGAAGCAGATATCAGAATCGATGTCATGAGAGCATCGGGCTGCGGCGGACAGTGTGTCAATACAACTGACTCTGCCGTAAGACTTACTCACTATCCTACGGGTATAGTTATCTACTCACAGACTGAGAAATCACAGATTCAGAACAAGGCAAAAGCTTTTGCTTTGCTTCGTGCGAAACTCTACGATCTTGAACAGCAGAAAGCACACGATGCAGAAGCCGAACTTCGTAAGAGCCAGATCGGTACCGGTGACAGATCTGAGAAGATCAGAACCTATAACTTCCCTCAGGGAAGAGTTACCGACCACAGGATCAACCTTACGCTTTACAAACTTGACAAGATCATGAACGGAGATATCGACGAGATCATAGATGCGTGCATCGCAGCAGATCAGGCTGCTAAACTTGCGAAACTCAATGAGCAGGAAATGTAATCAACGGAGAAGGTTATGATTAGTGAATCAATGGACCTGATGAACAGAATACCCGGCGCATTTTTCGTTTTTGACAGACAAAGCTACAAATTTGTCTTTGTTTCCGACGGCCTTTTAAATCTCTTTGGTCTTTCGGAAAAGGCCTTCCTTGAGAAGTATTACAATTCTTTTGAAATGTTCATGTACAAGGAAGACAGAAAGAACGTTAAGGAAATGATCGAAGGTCAGCTTGACTTTCAGGATTACTGCGAAGCGAATTTCAGGGTAAAAGGCATTTTTGACGACGAGAAGGACGTAATTTTCCAGGGAAGACTTGTTGTCGAAAACGACGGTTCGGAGAATGTGTACAGCGTTCTTTTTGATGTGACAGAGATGGTTATCTCCCAGAAAGAGATAAACCGCATGAATCAGGATCTTTACGATAAGACGAATCAGGAGAAGATCCGTCAGGTTCAGCTTTCGCATAAAGCCAATATGGATGCGCTTACCGGACTTCTTAATAAGTCTGCGGTTACCGAAGCAATCACGACTTATCTCATAGAATCCGAGAAAGATCAGATGCATGCGCTTCTGATGATCGACTGCGATGACTTTAAGAGCGTTAACGACAATTTCGGTCATGCGGTCGGAGACGAAGTTATCAAATACTTTGCAAGTGTTCTTAAAAGAACCTTCAGAGACAGCGACATAAAGGGAAGATTCGGCGGAGACGAATTCATGGTATTCATGAAGAACACCACAAAAGATGCGACGATACTTCGCGCAAATCAGTTAAACGAAGCAATAAGAAAACCCTATTTAAAGGACGGAAAA
>JAEEGL016085168.1_pt1 | contig 10183 bp, 9 predicted proteins | sample 9134231 | NCBI WGS metagenome assembly JAEEGL01 (sample SAMN16246548, study PRJNA631951) | gut metagenome | biome: gut microbiome; feature: rumen; material: fiber-attached | host: Bos | place: Iran: Karaj | collected 2018-10
AGACAGCTTTTATGTTTCCGGCGTTAGAAATTTAAGGCGTTTGATTTTTGTTGCGGACGGTGTCGGTGGACACGGACACGGTGATTTTGCAAGTCAAAGAACCGTTAACGTTTTTTCCGAGGCTTTTAATAATATGCCTAATGAGGTGAGCGTTAAGGATTTTTTGATTATGACGGCAAAAGAAGCCGCGCGTCAGGTTTTAGAAAAATCCGTTGAAGACCCTTCGTACAAAAATTGCGGAACAACGCTTTCGGGTTTTTTTGTTAGCGGAAACGTTTATTATACTATTAATATAGGTGATAGCCGAGTTTATCTTTTCAGCGACGGGGTTTTGAGCCGCGAAACGCATGATCATTCTATCGTACAACAACTTTTGGATTCAGGACAAATCACTGAAGAAGAAGCTTTTACGCATCCTAAACGTAATATTATGACTTCTGCCATAGGTCAGGATTTAAACATGATGAAAATTGACGTTTCAGAGCCGCGTCCGTTGCAGGCGGGTGATATTTTGATGGCTTTTTCTGACGGCGTTCATGATGCTCTTACCGACAATCAAATTTTCAGAATTGTTAAGGAGATGAAAAATTCCGACGGTTTGGCTGAAAAATTAACGTCTTCGGCTTACGAGGCCGGCGGAAAAGATAATATTACGGCAGTGATTTTCAGATATTTGGGATAGTTTTTTTCTCGATAATAAAATGGAAAAACTTTTAGCATTATATTTCAACGATGATTATTTGCAGGCGGCTGTGCAACCGTTTCAAGGCAAATTTTCAATCTTGTCGGCAACTGACGACAACAGATATTATTTTTATTTTAGGATTAATCCTTTTAGCCGTCAAACGGATTTTGGCGGCGATTACAAGAAGAATTTCCGTGATCGGCAAAACCTTTATTTAGGCGATTTAATCAAAAATATAGAAGAAAACGCTGAATACGAAATCGGAGATTTAAAACAGGGATATTTAACGCTTTTTGATTGTATAATACAGTCTGTCAGGGATTTGTATTATAAGAAATTAAGCGTTTTTGAAAGTTTTTCTTTCGATGACAATACTGTGATTGATGCTTTCGGAGTTTTTTCTGACAATATTTCCGATTTGGCAAAACAAAAAATCATTGATTATTTTAGAACTAAAAATATTTCTATTAATAATACGCAAACCTCTGACACATTAGCGGTTAAATATTTTGCATCGAAAAACGGATTGTTTTGTCAAGACAGACGGTTTGCTGTTTTGGAGGCATTAGGCTGCAATCTTAATATGTCAGTTGTTAGTGCCGATAAAAAAGTTTTCAAGCGTGAAAATTTCCGTCAGTTCAAAGGCTACGGCATTGACCCGATGGTGAAGGTTATCGCTGAAAAAATTGTTAAATCCGTAAATCTTACAGAACATATTATCGATTCTGACAATACGGAAGAAATTAATGCCGAAATTATTCGTCATTATGATAAAGCGGAGGCGGTAATCCGTCATTTTGAGCAAAATACACAAAAACGCACGATTAAAATTTCAACGGTTTTTGCCTGCAATCCGGGTAATAAAATTTCGGTTGTTTTGTCTTTTGACGATTTGAGTCAGACGGCATATCAAATTTCGAGACAATATTCTGCGTTTTTTTCAAGCGGTTTTCTTTCGGAGTTTGATATTAAAATCAGCGGTTTGGAAAATGTGATTTTGGTTGGTAATCCGCTGGGTAACCGTTCTATTTTGCAAGAGTTTAATTCTTTGGCGGGCAGTAAGTTACAACATATTTCAACACAAGAGTCAGAGAACTTTTTGATGGAGGTTTTCGATTTTTTGCCTTCTGAAAACGAGGTTTCTAATGAGTGTGATGAAGAGTCTACGATGTTTTTGCCCGATACGGAGCCTGAGGTTGAAAAAAAATCAGAGCCTGTTGTTGCTCAGAAAGTTTATCGTGAGGTGGAAAACGTTAATCTTTCGCAATTAAAGCCCGGAGTGAAAATTTATCTTGATACTTTTGATCCTACGCCGGGCAAAGGTGCTGCTTTTCAAGAGTTTGAAGTTTTGAATCCCGGTAAGTTGAGAGTTGTTTCAAGCGGGAGGTCGTTGATGCCCGGCGATATTGCGGAGCCGTGTGCTATGATTTGGCAAAAAGAGGTTCAAGTGGATTTGGATATTTTCCGCAGCGGTAAAAAAATCGGAAGATTCAGAACCCGAATCGTTAAAAAAATATCTTTAATGCAATGATTGTCAGATTAGATAACGAATTATGGTTCCCTGATCCGAGAAGGGGGGAGGAGGACGGACTTTTTGCAGTAGGCGGTGATTTGAGTGTTCAGAGATTGATTTTAGCGTATCAACACGGTATTTTCCCGTGGTTTCCTTTCAAAGCGGAAGATGCGTATCTTTTTACCGAGGATGGCAAATCAGAGATTTTGTGGTATTGTCCGATGCAAAGGTTTGTAATTTTCCCGAAAGAAATTCATCAATCTCATTCTTTGCGAACGATTTTAAACAAACATAAATACAGAGTTTCTTTTGATGTTGCTTTTGATGATGTAATTGATAATTGTAGCAAATTGAGAGCTGAATGTCAAGGAGCTTGGCTTGGCGGAGAATTACTTGAGGCGTACAAAAAACTTCATCAATTGAACTATGCCCACAGTGTTGAAGTTTGGAATGAGGATGATAAACTTTGTGGCGGACTTTACGGTGTGATGGTGAAAAGTGTTTTTTGTGGAGAAAGTATGTTTTCGTTGGAGCCTGGAACTTCAAAAATTGCTTTGGTTTATCTTTCTAAATTGTTGCAAGAATTTGATACTCCGACAATTATCGACTGTCAATTTTCAACCCCGCATTTGAAATCAATGGGTGGCAGATACATAAGTTACGATGTTTATATGGAATTTAATTGACTTTGTCTTATGGTTTTGATTTTTTTCAATGCGGTTGAAATGTTAAAAATTCCGACTGAGCAAATTGCTGAACTTCGTCGAATGATAGTAAATTGATAAATTAAAGTGTACTTAGCACAGCCAAAACACTTGCCTCTGGCAAATACAAAGATGGTTTGGATGCAGGTTTAGCAAAAGGTCTTGAACAAGGCCGTGCGGAAGGACGAGCAGAAGGACGTGCAGAAGGCGAGAAACAAAAGGCCATGGAAATGGCACGTATGATGAAAGCCGACAACGAACCGCTTGAAAAAATCATGCGGTATACTTGCTTAACTTTAGACGAAATACAAAAAATCTAAAGTTTTTTTATGGAATTTTTGTGTTTTGTTATCTAATAAAAAAAACAACGAAAAAAATGGAAATAATCAAAATAAACAATACATTACAAAAGTCAAGTAGGGGGGGTAAAAAGTCTTTTCTACTTTACTTTGATTTAAAATGATAGTTTTCTTGTCCCTTGTGGATAGTGCGTTTTAACACTGTCCGCAAGGGATTTTTTTTATTTAACACTTAAAAATAAACATTACCATGAAAAGGTTTAATTTTTTATTGCTCAGCGCATTAGTTTTTGCGCTAACATTTTTTTCGTGCAACAAGCACGATGATGACAAAGCCGAGCCCGAAAATACTACGGTCGAAAACAATTCGGGAAATGGCAACACCGAAGTTACGTCCGAAAAAGTTACCGTAACTTTCAACATTTTGGGCGGCAATGGAACAGCAGATGCCCAAACCGTTGAAAAAGGTACAAAAATCACTTTGCCCACAGGCGAGGGTCTGACAAAAGATGGTTACAATTTTTTGGGTTGGAGTTTAACAGAAAACGGTGAAATCATTACAGAATATACCGCAACCAGCGATGAAGTAACTCTTTATGCTGTATGGGAAATATGTAAAGTAACAAGCATTACAATAGATCCGAGTAGTGGTTTTACTTCAAGCGAAACTAATCCCTACGTATTGGGAACAGAAACAAGCAGAAGTAAAACCTTGAGTGTTACGGTTTTGCCTGAAAAAGCAGCCGACAAAAAAGTTACGTGGTCGTCAAGTGATGAAACTCTTGTTACCGTAGACGAAAACGGTGTTATAACAATTCTCGCACCTAATGCGGAAGAAAATGCAAAGAAAATTACCATTACTGCCACAGCTGCTGACGGTAGCGGAGTTACTGGTACATATACCCTTTGGCTTGACAAATACGTTGATCTTGGCATTGTTGTTGATAACCTACACGTTTATTTCGAGAAAAAAGAATCTTATCCCCAAAGCACTTGGTATAATCTTGAAAGCGATAAAAAGTTGGCTGATTTGCCTACCCGTGACGAGTGGGTGGCTCTTAAGGAAAATTGTTTTTGGCAATGGGATGATACTAAGATAGGCTATTATGTCTTCAAAACGAAAGATGAAGGCACATACGATGAGACTACAGACCTCTGTATTTTCCTTCCCGCTATCTACGAGGGGCTGAACATCTTCTACGACACTTTTTGGGCGGGAGGGGACCGCACTGACGACAATGCCAATAGTGCATATTTTAATTCTAATGGCGTGTATCCCGAAGGCTACTCCCAGAAGAGAGATGTAAATTCGGTTCTCACGGTTCGGCGCAGCAATTAACGATGTTTCTGTAAAAATATGATATACCAAACGACTATCAAAATGCTTTTTTTCGGTAGTCGTTTTTTTTGTTGCGGAATAGTCACAAAATTTTTTAGCCGATAATAATAGCCGTTAATCCTATTACAATTGCGATTGCGGCTTTTATGCCTTTTACTAAAAAGAAATCACGTTTGTTTTCTGCAAAAAGCGGAATTGCACCGTGTCCGTCTTGAACGATACTGTTAGCAAGCAAAACTGTAAAAGGTATTGCACCAGAACAATAAAGCGTTATAAAAACGATATGCGGTCCCGATTCTGGAATCAATCCTATCAAAACGGCAACTAATAATAAAACAATTTCAATATTTTGTTTGTTGAAACTTTTTACCCAATCTTCTATTTTGAGAAATTCCGTTAAGAAAAATATTACGGTAAGGGCGGCAAATGTCCAAAGAAAAACTTTTTTGAAATGTTTCCCGATAACGTGATGCCAAATGTGGTCTTCAAAAAAATGGTCTGACACTTTTATAATTACAAATAATGACACCGCCGATAAAACCAAAAACGTAATTTTTACTGGTGTTAAACCGTTGTCTTCGTCGTCTTCGTTGAAAAAGCCAAGGCACGTTAAAGCGACAAACGTTAAAACCGAAATAATCAAAATTAAACGTTTTTTGCTTAAATGTTTTAAGTTTTCGCGTATCTCGCCACCGATTGAAACTTCGTTGTGTCCCGTGGAATGAATTTTGTGAAGTTCAAAATGGAGTTGTCCGCCTCTTGGCATTGAACGTTTTCCTGCTATGAAATTAATAATATAACCCGTTGAAATAGAAATAATTATCAAAATACCGAAAATTAACCATGCTTTTTCCGGCATTAACGATACCATAAAAAAAGCCTCATCGCCCGTTGTTGCGATAAGATTGCTCATCAATGCTCCGAAACCTATAACCTCGTGAGTGTACATCGAAACTGCCGTAAACGAGCCGACACAACCCGGCAGAATTCCTAAAAACGCTGAAATTAATATCTGTACAGCCGGCTTTTTTTGCATGAAACTATTGACATGACCTTCCGAAAAAACGTTAAGACATTCCAAAATCATTATCATGCACAAAACAAAAAATGTTATAAGCACACTTTGCATTATAACATCTGAAAAAAACTCTTCAAGCATAATTTATTTCTGCCAAAACCACTTTTTTTTCTTTTGGGTTTCTACTGCTTTGTTGCTTATTTTCTGATAAATCTCGCTCCAGCCAGGGAAACCTCCGAAATTTCTGTCATCAATGAACATATCCGCATCAAGTTTTCTCATGAAATCTTTTTCCGAATATTCCTCTTCCGGAAAATTACGGTTTACGGCATAAAATTCAATGCCGTTTTTTTTGCAAAATTCAACCGCGTCATCCAAAAGTTTGCCTTCACGACATGTCCAAAGTATAAGTCTGTGTTCCTTTTGAAGTTCTTTTAATGCCTGAAACACAAACATTTGAGGTCTGCCGATTTCGGGGTATTTATCCTCTACTATCGTGCCGTCAAAATCTATCGCTATTTTCATTTTTTTTTACAAATTAAATTTCGGGTCAATCAATTCGTTACGCATAGCGGTAATTTTTACGCTGATGTCGTTATAGAGCTGCGGATCGATTTCTTTGCCCGGAATTTTATCATAAACGCCCTTTATGTTGTTGAGTTTTAGGATAATAGCTTTCAAATCGTAGTTGTAATAAAAAGCCGAACTCTCAACCATTACTTCATAAAGATAGTTTATAAGATTTTCTAATCCTTCTTTTTGCTCCAAAATTTTGGTTTTTGTAGCTTTCAAATCGTTTGAGGCAATGGTAAGATATTGACTTTCAACCCAACCTCCGTAAATTACGAAAGGCAGTATGTTGTTTTTCTCGTTTTCGTCCAAATAGTTGCACGCTTTCCAATACGATTCGTTAGCAATGAAACTCAATGAATCGGCACTTGCTATATTGTTTTCGATTCTTTCAATGGATTTGTAGGTGAAACCTTCCGAAATTTCAAGCCTGTCTGCAATTTTGAAAGCGCAGTTGAAATAATCCAAAACCTCATGTTGGCGTCCGTAACTTGAACAATACGCAATATCTGCCGAATATACGCCTAAAACCATTGCTTGTTTGGTTTCTTTCGTATATTTTTCCCGCTGTTGCGTAGACAAAAGAAGATCTATATTATAAGGAATCTCCTCTTTTACCATGTAAGAGAACAATTCTACCGGCAAGGGTATGTTATACTTGGTATAAACAATTTTTTTCTGGCCTTGCGTGTCGGTTTCATCATCTTTATATTTCGATCTTTTGTGCTGCGTATTACCTGAGCATGCCGTCAAACATGCTAATAATAAGCCGGTTACAAGTATGTATATAATTCTTCTCATTTTATGGTTGATTATCAGTATGCTAATGTTTTTATAGTTTGCAAATATAGCAATTTTATAACAAAAAATTACTTTTTATATTGCTTTTTTCTTTAATATATCTTAATTTGCTGATAATAAACTTTTTAAATCAATGTTTTTTTGGAAATGAAATAATAAATTCAGTTCCTTTTCCTTGTGTGGATTCCACTTTGATATTTCCGCCGTGTTTGTCGGCGAATTCTTTACAAATTAGGAGTCCCATTCCGGAGCCTTTTTCGCCGGCCGTACCTTGAGTGGTTTTGGTTTGCGATGGCGACATCAATTTTGAACGTGTCTCTATGCTCATTCCTATTCCGTTGTCTTTTATCGAAACCTCGTAAAAATCCCCTTGATCTTTGCCTGAAACCATGACAAGACCGTCTTGGTTTGTAAACTTTATGGAATTTGTGGCGATGTTTCTGACAATGGTTTGAAACATTTGTTTATCAGCATAAATAATGTCATCTTCATTGGTATTGTTCATAAGGCAGATATGTTTTTTCTGCGCTTGAACTCTAATTTCGCTCAAAGCCTCTTCCGTGATTTCGTTTAAGTTCAGCTCTTGAGGGTTGAACTCGATGTTGTTCATTTGACTTCTTGCCCATGTGAGTAGGTCATTGAGAAGTTTGTATGCACTCTTGCTTGACTGATTGATAACCAAAGCCATTTGCGAACATCTTTCTTCTGAAATACTTTGAAGCCTTTTCGTTAAAATTTCCGATAAGCCCGTTATCGCATTGAACTGATTGCGTAAGTCGTGTGAAATTATCGAAATAAATTTATTTTTCGTATCAACGGCTTTTTTCAGTTCTTCGTTGCTTGTATGGAGTTTTTCTTCGTATTGTTTTCTTTGAGTGGTATCGGTTATAACACCGCCTAACATTTCGGGGGCTCCGTCGTTTACGTCCATTCTGACGGTGGCTCTAACCATTATCCACATTTCTTCGCCGGATTTTTTCTTGACGCGGATTTCTTCTTCAAAATTATTCGCACCTTCTAAGGCAAATTTTCTTAACTTCTTGTAAAAAATATCTTTGTCGTTTTTGTCGGCAATAATTTCAAAAATTTCTTCTGGAGTCTTGATTTTTAGTTCTTCAGGCTCGTACCCCAAAAGCCTTTTGAATTGAGGCGAAAGATATAATTCTTTGGTGGAATAATCATAACTCCAAGCTCCGTCCTTGCTGCCGTCCATGAAAAGCTCAAACTGATAATTTCTCATGTCAGAGAGTTTAACCATTTTTTTGAGTCTTTCGTTGGAGAGCCTTGAAAAAGTATTATCACCGATTATAAGCGAAATGTATTTTGAATTTACCATGAAAATGTTGATTTTCAGGTATTTATTAAAAAGTTTCGACTGATATTCCAAACGTTTGTTTTTCCCTGTGGAGAGTACTTCATTTATGGCAGCGGTTAATCTCGGGTCGTAATCCACAAGTAATTCCGAAAAATTAGTGCCGATATACTCATCCTGATTACCTCCGAAAATCTCGCAGAATCTTTTGTTAACGGATTTTACGAACAATTCACCGTAGGCATTGTTTTCTAAAACTATATATCCAGACAACATATTGTCTATTAATGTCATATATTCCGAATCCGTGTCTTTGAGGTCTTCGTAAACGTTTTGAACCGATTTCGCAAAATTTTCTATTTGTTTTTGGGCATCTTGACAGTCATAATTTCCGCTGTTAATTTTTTCAAGACAACTTGTTATGATTTCGGAAGATTTTTGCCTGATTGTTACTTCTTCAAAATTTATGAAAACGCATTTGATACCTTCATACAAAACGGGCGCATAACTTACTTTTATAGTTTTGTCTTCCTCTTCTCCGTTGTTTTCATAACGGTATTTATGAATTTTCCCTTCCGTTATTTTATCATTATCGGCAGCCTCTTTTCCGTAAATGCAGAGATTGCAGCCTTGACAACCGTCATGAAAATAAGTCGAATTGAGTTTCCTTTTGTTGCAACCTATAAAACCACCGAAAAGTTCCCCTATAGAATTTTCTTTTGTCCTTGAAAACTCTTTTAAAGCTCGGGAATTAACGTTTAGAATCCTTCCGTTAGTATCCGTTATAACTGCCGGCGTTGCAATTATGTCAAAAACTGTTAAAAGATATTGGGAATATTTTTCAATTTTTTTGCACGACTGTTTGAAAATCGTTTTTAAGGTCATTCTTAAAACTTTTTCCGAGGTCGGCAATGAAATAAAACCGTCTACGCCGCTGTCCAAAGCGTATGAAACCAAATCCATCTCGTTTTCTGTTCCCGTTATGATAACATCTGAGGTGTATTTGGTTAAGTCCTTAACATATTCTATTGTTGAAATGTCAGATAACGTAGTCAAATTTATAATCACAGCAGAATAAATCGTCGTAGTAACGGTACTTTCAACGCTTTCTTTTCCGTCATAACGCTCGGTTTGTTTGCCTAACTTCGTTAAGGATTCTTCAAAAAGTTTGAATCGGTCCTTATCGTTGTCTATGATTAATACTTTGTCTGCCATAAATGTTTTTTTTTAAGATAAAAAATTAGAAACGGTGTCGAAAAACTTCTTAGAAGCCTCTTTTAAATCATCGTTTATAATTATTTTATCAAAATTTTTTGAGTATGAAATTTCTTCTTCCGCCTTTGAAACGCGTTTTTCGATCTCTTCCAAGGAATCTGTTCCGCGACCTATTAAACGCTTTTTCAACTCTTCAACGCTCGGGGGCTGAATGAAAATTGACAGCGCATTATCCCCGAAAATTTTTTTTAAGTTGATTCCGCCTTTTACGTCAACGTCAAAAATCACATTAAATCCTAATGAAAAAATCCTTTCGATTTCACTTTTTAATGTGCCATAATAACGTCCTTGATATACTTGTTCGTATTCTATAAAAGCATTTTCTGAGATTTTTTTCTCAAATTCTTCTACCGAAAAGAAATAATAATCCTTTCCGTTAATTTCCTCACCTCTTGGAGAGCGCGTTGTTGCCGAAACCGAAAAAGACAGTTTTAACTCTTCGTGCTGCATTAATGAAGAAATCAACGTAGATTTGCCAGAACCCGAAGGTGCTGATATAATGATAACTTTACTCATAACTCCCGTTAAAAAAATATTCGGTCAAAGTTAATAAAAATTTGTATTATCCAAAAAAAAAAGATAATTTTGCGCATAAATTTTTATGCATAAAAAAGATGAATAATATCGAATTATCCGAACAAGAACTTGTCAGAAGACAGTCATTGGA
>JAEEGL016854569.1_pt1 | contig 10183 bp, 7 predicted proteins | sample 9134231 | NCBI WGS metagenome assembly JAEEGL01 (sample SAMN16246548, study PRJNA631951) | gut metagenome | biome: gut microbiome; feature: rumen; material: fiber-attached | host: Bos | place: Iran: Karaj | collected 2018-10
TCCGGAATGGCGGCTTTCAGCCGCCGTGCCCGAAAGCGTCAGAAGTGTACGTTCGTTTGGTTTCTTTCTCCTGCATGAAGCAGCGGGAGCAAAGCTTTCTCGCCCTACCAAGCATATTCCGCGATTGCGGGTCCAGGGTGTTCAACACCCTGGTCGGGGTTTGGGGCGGACAGCCCCAACGTAACCCTTAGTCAGCTCTAACTCAGCTACTTAAAGGGCGCTTTAAAACAAATCTCAAAATTGGCAGAAGTATGATTCTGCTTCTCCCTCTTGATATTTTGTGTTCATTCGTCGTATAATAGGCAGGAAATCATTGGTTTTGAGGTGCGTCATGATCGACATTTTGGATTATCAGGGAAAGCGGATTCACATGGTGGGCATTGGCGGCAGCAGCATGAGCGGGCTGGCGGAGATGCTTTTAAAGGAAGGGTATACCGTAACGGGATCGGATAATGCCAATTCCCACGCGGTAGAGCGCCTGCGGGGCATGGGCATTTTGGTGCATGTGGGGCATGCGGCGGAAAACGTGCAGGGGGCCGCGCTGCTGATTTTTTCCGCGGCCATTTCCCCGGAAAACCCGGAACGGCGGGAGGCCCAGCGTCTGGGTATCCCCGAAATGGAGCGGTCCACCCTGCTGGGCCAATTGATGCGGGGGCACAGGAACGCGATTTGCGTCAGCGGCACCCATGGAAAAACCACCACCTCCTCCATGATTGCCGAAACGCTGCTGGAATGCGGCATGGACCCCACGGTGTCTTTCGGCGGACGGCTGGACGCCCTGGGCGGCGGCAGCCGGGTGGGGGGCAAGGATGTGTTTGTGGCGGAGGCCTGCGAATTCCACGGCAGCTTCCTGGAAATGCACCCCACGGTGGCGGTGGTGCTGAACATTCAGGAGGATCACCTGGACTGGTACAAGGATATTGACCATATCGAGGCAGCCTTCGGCCAGTTCCTTTCCCTGCTGCCGCCTCACGGCGTGGCCCTGGGTTGGGGCGAGGATATGCGGGTGCGGCGCTTGTTTGGAAAGATAGCCTGCGAAACGCGTACCTTCGGGCTGGAAAAGAGCAATGATTATTATCCGGAAAACCTAACGTACAGCGATACCGGGTGTCCCCGGTTCGATGTGATGTTCCGGGGAGAAAAGCTGGCCCATGTGGAATTGCGGGTAGCGGGGGAATTCAATGTGATCAATTCTCTGGCAGCCTTTGCCGCGGCCCACGCGGTAGGCGCCGAGCCGGAAAAGATCGCTGAAAGCCTGAACCGCTTCGCGGGGGTGCACCGGCGCTTTGAGCTTACCGGTATCATTGACGGGGTGAAAATGTACCACGATTACGGCCACAACCCCGCCGAAATGAAAGCGGCCCTTTCCGTGGCGGTGATGCAGCATCCCAAGCACTTGTGGGCGGTGATGCAGCCCCACACCTACAGCCGGGTGAAGGGCCTGTTTCAGGATTATCTCACCTGTACCCAGGCCGCGGACTACACCCTGGTGACGGATATTTTTGCCGCCCGGGAAAAGGACCCGGGGGACATCAAGGCCGAAATGATTGTGGAAGGCATGAAAGCCCACGGCGTCAACGCCACTCATACCCCCACCTTTGACGATACGGAAAAATACCTCCGGGCCCATTGGGAACCGGGCGACCTGGTGCTCACCATGGGCTGCGGCAACATCAATCTGCTCAACGAGCAAATGCAGCTGCATGGAGATACGGAACGGTAAAGGCATTTGATCAGAATAACCCATATTGTTTTTTACGGCGATTCCCAAGCGGAATCGCTTTTTCATTGGACGGATGTCCAAAGAAAACATGATTGCGCGGGGACAAGAAGGGTATAAACAGTTCAGAACAGCCGTGAACGGGACAAAACCTGTAAACAAAAGAAGGAAGCGGCCTCGCGGCACCCCGGGTTCCCGATCAATCGGATTCCGGAACTTCCTTCGCGATGAGTATAGCAGACATATTTCAGATCGTCAAGGCTATTCAACCATAGGGAAATGCTTCATTATCAAGAAAAAGCCATCGGTTAATGCTCGATGGTGCCCAAAACGACACGATCGGATTTCCCGATGGACTTATTAATTATGATCAATCCTGTTCCTATTGTCAAGATGAAAGAGAAAACAAACAAAAATGTTGGACGGATCACTGGCGATCAGCCAAGTGTTTTTCAATGGCACAAAGGAAATCCGCCGCGTGATCAAGCTGCTCGGCCACTTCTGCGCCGGTGATGACAAAGAAATCGTCATAGTCGCTGCCGGTGCGCAGATCGTACAATTCAGAAATGGTTAAAGAAAGCTTCACGTCCAGGATACCGGTTTTGATGTACAATCTGCGGAAACTACTGATGATACCGGAATGGTGCTTCATGTCAATGCCATCATAAGCAAGCACGGCACGCATGGCATGAAATATGGCGTAATAAGCCCGGTTTACGGCGCTTTTCAGGCTGCCGGATTCAAAAAGGCTTCGTGCCGCCTCCAAGCATTCCTGCGCATGCTCATATCGGGCTTGGGCCAAAGCGCTTCTTTCATCACTGCACATAAGGAACCCCCTCACGGAGAATGTTTTGATAATAGGGAAGGATGGGACTATGTGCTTTGAATTCAGAAATAGGCTTGATGGCAACCGATACCGTTACATCGTGCTTGAGGCTTAAATCACTGGTGACGGCGGCGGCAATTTTCCGAAGCGGCGCTATGTCGGATGAAGGAACGGTCAGCAGAATATCCACGTCGGAATCGCCGTGATAGTCACCCCGTGCATAAGAACCGTACAAATAAGCGTTTTCAATGGGACAAGAGAAACGGCGTTCGCACTGCTGATAGACCTCGCCCAGAATCGCTAAAGCCTGCTGCCGCGTGCACATGGCTGTTCCCTCCTTTCCGATGCTTGATTTTATTATACGCCGGGAGAAGGATTCACGCAAGATCGATCCTGAAAATCTTTCGATCATCTCGAAATAAGAATTCCCCTGAAAACGGACTGTTTTCAGGGGATGCTTCATTTATTTCAGAAACGTGGTCATCATATAACCCACCGTGCCGGCGTAGCGCACCTGGCACCATTCGTCGCCGGGGATGAGCACGGTGACGGCGGAGCCGGAGGGCACCTGCACATACACCTTACCGGTGGTTTTGCTGGGGGAGGAGCGCAGGTTCACGAAGGAGCCGTTGTTTTGAACGGTTTTGGTAAAGTAGGCGTTGCTCAGCCTCAGGTATTTGGTCATAAAGTATCCGATATTGCCGCTGGCGCTGCCGTATACCTTGGTCCAGGTTTCGCCGGCCATGATCACTTCAAATTTCACGCCGTTTTTGTACTGGGCGATCACCTTGGAGGAAGAGGAAGCTTGGGCCCGCAAGTTCAGAAACTGGGTGGGCTTGGGATTGTTTACCACCGCCGTGCCCTGGGTGGCGGGCCGGATATCGGGATTGACGGGGGATACCTTGGCGGTCAGGAAGGTGGAATCCATATAGCCCAGCACGCCGCTGACGGAGACCTTCCAAAAGGAGCCCGTCACTTTGGAGGAAAGCAGCACGATCACCTGAGTGCCGGGGGCGTACTGTCCGATGACGGAGGAGCCCACATAAGTGGGGGCGCTGCGCAGGTTCACCTTGCCGCCGTTGCCGGAACGGACGATGGCGGTTTCACCCGTGCCGTCGGAACCGGTCAGGCGCACGTACTCGCTGCGGAAATAGCCCACCTGGCCGTTGATCAGCACCTGATACCAGCCGTCCGGCGTGGAGGACAGGAGGGTGAAGGCCGCGCCGTTATAATAAATGCCCAGCACCTGGGCGTCATAGCTGGGATAGGCCCGCAGATTCAAAAATTGGGTGGGCTTGGGGTTGCTGACCACGCCGGTGTTGCTGCCGGGCGGGGTGATATTTCCGGCCCGCTTGAGGAAATTCTTGCTCATGTAGCCGTACTGGTTCGTTTCGGCCACATACACCCGATACCAGCCGTTGTTTTCGCCCACGATGCCTACCCAGCCCCCTTCGTTGACAGCGCCGATCCACTGATATTCGGTGCCGGGGCCGGTGCGCAGGTTCAGCTTGTCGGTGCCGGATACCAGGGCGAAATCAAAAACGCCCCAGGCGGAAAAATCGGTTCCTTCGGCGCGGGCGGCGGGCATTGTTCCCAGGATGCACACGGCGCATAACAGGAACAGGACGATTTGGGACAGTCTGCGTTTCATGGCTCTCTCCTCCATTTACTCTATGCGTTCAACCATATGACGAATCCGGGGAAGAATTTGTTCCCGAAGAGATCAGATTCCGACATTTTCTGGTTTTCTTGAAAGGGGGGACTGGGAAACTGCCCGGTCAGGGCAGCAATTCTATCAATACGCTGTTTTGCACATCCATGCCCCGGCGGGTGAGGCGCAGGAAACCATCCTTCCATTCCACCAGCCCCTGAGCCAAGGGCTTTTTCAATTGCTCCTCATATACTTCCCGCAGCGTCACGCTGTGCATGCGGTAAAAATCCTTTTCCGATACGCCCTCCGTCATGCGCAGGCCCAGCATGACGCTTTCAAACCGGGCATCCTCCGGGGAAATGATCGTTTCTTCCACCGGCTTGCCCGCCAGATAATCGTCCAGCGCGGGCGGGTTCTGATAGCGCACGTTTCCTAAAAAGCCGCAGGCGGCGCTGCCAAGCCCTATGTATTCCTTCCGTTTCCAGCAATCCACGTTGTGGCGGCATTCCCGGTCCGGCAGGGCAAAATTGCTGATTTCGTATTGAAGGAAGCCGTGTTGGAAGAGGATTTCCCGGCAAGCTTCGTACATGGCCCGTTCCGTGTCTTCGTCCGGCAGCTTCCAGACGCCGCTTTCCACCATGGCGTGCATTTTCGTTCCTTCCTCCACGATCAGCCCGTAGCAGGAAAGATGGGTGGGGGTCAGGGCCAGGGCGGCGGCAAGGGTTTCTTTTACGTCATCGAGGGTTTGCTCCGGCAATCCCAGCATCAGATCCAGATTGATGTTGTCAAAGCCGCATGCCCGGGCCAGCCGCACGCTTTCCGTCGCCTGATCCCAGGTGTGGATGCGGCCCAGCAGCTTCAGCAGCCTTTCCTGATATGCCTGGACCCCGAAAGACAAACGATTGATCCCGTTTTGCTTTAGTACGGTCAAAAATTCTTTCGTTAATGTGCCGGGATTGCATTCGCAGGAACATTCTGCGTCCGGCAGGAAGGAAAAGGCTTCATGAACCCCTTTCAGCAGCCGGTTCATTTCCTCCGGCGGCAGCAGGGAGGGGGTTCCGCCGCCGATATAGCAGGTGGCGATGGAAAAATCGCCGTCAGTCCGCCTGCGGGCTTCTTCCATGACCCGGTCCACATACACGGACATATCCTTTTCCCGCCCCGCGAAGGAAGCGAAATCGCAGTAAGCGCATTTGCGCACACAGAAAGGGATGTGAATATACAGCCCGATTTCCTTTTTCATGGCAAGGTGACGGCATACACGTCGCTTTCACAGGCCACCAGGGCCACGCCGTTATTCAGCATGCCCAGATAGTCTGTCACGAGCTGCCCGCCCAATTGGCCGGACAGGCTGATGGGATTGAAGCGCCGATCCCCCAGATCGGCCCGGTAGACCATATCCTCGGAGAAAGCGTAGATTTTCCGGTTGTACAGCGCCGCGCCCACGCAGGGGCTGGGCAGGGAATAGCGCCGGTCCGTTTTGCCCCAGAGCAGGCGAAGCTGGCTGATGCGCCCCGTATTGTCGGCGGATTTGGAGGGGGTAAAAAGCAGCATGGCGTCGCTGCCGCTGACCGCGTGATCAATCAATTGCCAGCCGTACACCAGCACGGTGCCGCTGGGGTTCAGGGTGCCCCGGTAATCGTACTGCCGAAGCTGCCGGGTGCTGACTACATTCAGTTGCGTACCGGCGTACACTACGGCGTAAATCAAATGATCGCCCAGGGAGATGCCGCCGGAATTGCTCACGTTCACCCGGAAGGTGTGCAGGGTGGTATCCGGCACGCTGCCATACACATCCAATGACGTGGTCCACAAGTATTCGCCGTCGCTGAAAAAGCCCAGATCCAGCAGGATCATATCTTTGTAGGCGCTGGATTCCGTGTCCACGGTGGTGCCCTGCATATCCTTGATCACCAAAGAGGGGCTGATATCGCCGCCCATCACCACCGCCACGTATTTCGCGCCTACCCGGGCAAACTGAATGGCGTCGGACAAATTCTCGTTATATGTGGAATTGCCGTCCCGGTCGATGATGTGCAGCTGGGTGCCGGACCAGGCGGCCACCATGCTGGAGCTGCAGCTGAAGGAAGCGTTTTCGCCCAAAGGGTAGCTCCAATGCTCGTAGCCGTTGGCCCGGAGGCAATAGAGCGTGATGCCGTCATAGTACAGGATTTCACTGCCGAAGGGGGTCACATCCTGGGTGGCCACGCAGCGCAGCTTGGCCGCGGTAACGGCCCGGTTGCTGCCGCCGAAAACGCCCCGGAGCGCCATAATGATCAGTACAATCAGCAGGGCCAGCGCAGCCCAAACGAGCCAGCGCCTTTTTTTATCCATGGGTTGGGAAAACTGCATGTATTTTTCCGCCTTCCAAATCAAAGCTGGGGAAGTGTTTTCATTGCCTGTACGCCGCTTTCCATCCTGGGGAAAAACGGTGCGCTTTCATTATACTATCAATCGCCGTTTCCGTCAAACAGAGAAAGAATATCCTTTTCGGTCAGCCGGGTGGGCATTTCCTCGCCGGGCGTAATCAGCTTATCAAACAGACGGCGCTTGCGGTCGCTCATTTTCAGCACCTGCTCCTCGATGGAATGATGCACCACCAGCCGCAGCACCTCCACCTTTTTCGTCTGCCCGATGCGATGGGCCCGGCCCGTGGCCTGCTCCTCGGCGGTGGGGTTCCACCAGGGATCGTAGTGGATCACCAGATCGGCCCCCGTCAGGTTCAGGCCCGTACCGCCCGCCTTCAGAGAAATAAGGAATACGTTGGCCTCGCCCTCATTGAACCGCTTGGTCAGATCCAGCCGCTGGGCGGCGGGGGTTTCCCCGTCCAGATACAAATAGGGGATTCCCTCCAGGTTCAGCCGCTTTTCGATCAAATGCAGCATGGAGGTAAACTGGGAAAACACCAGGGCCCGCCGGCCTGCGGCCAGCGCTCCGGGCAGCACGTCCATGAGCAATTCCAGCTTGCCGGATACGCCGTTGTAATCCGGCAGGCACAGGGCGGGATGGCAGCAGATTTGCCTCAGCTCCGTAATGGCGGAAAGCACCTCTGCCCGGCCGCGGCTGAGCCCCCGGTCCTTGAGGATTTGATCCACCCGCTCCCGCTTTTGCAGCAGCGCGGCGTCGTACACCCGGCGCTGCTCCGGCGGCAGCTCGGCCACCAGCACGCTTTCCATTTTTTCCGGCAGCTCGCCCAGCACATCGCCCTTGACCCGGCGCATCAGGAAGGGCCGGATGCGGCGGCGAAGATCATCGGCGTTCTGCCCTTCGCCCCAGCGGCGCAGGAATTCGGTATACCGGGGCAGATAGCCCGGCAGCACGAAATCAAACAAACTCCACAATTCGCCCGCGTGATTTTCCATGGGAGTACCGGTGAGGGCAATGCGGGTTTCGGCGGTCAATTGCTTTACGGCATGGGCCCCCACGCTTTGCACATTTTTGATCTGCTGGGCTTCGTCCAGCACGGCGAAGCGGAAGGGAATATCCTTCATCAGGGCGATGTCCCGCCGGATTAAGGGGTAGCTTGTGATCACCACGTCCGGCGCGTTTTTTTCCGTCAATTGGGCGATTTGATCCGCCCGGGAGGCCTGGCCCCCGCTGAGCAGCAATACAGACAATTGGGGCGTGAACCGGGCGCACTCGCTGAGCCAGTTGTAGGTAAGCGACGTGGGGGCCACGATCAGGGATGGCTTGCGGTCCTTGGCGTTCTGAACGCTGGACAGCAGGGCGGAGAGGGTCTGCAGCGTTTTGCCCAGCCCCATATCATCCGCCAAAATGCCGCCCATGCCCAAATGATGCAGGGAAAGCAGCCATTCATAGCCCCGCGTTTGATAAGGCCGCAGGCAGTCCACCGGCGCGGGGGGCGGGGAAAAGATCAGGGAGGCCGCCTGGGCCGCGCCTTCATCCAGGGTAACGTTCAAATGGTTTTCCCGGATCAGGGAGGAAAGATAAGCGGCCCAGCAGGCGCCAAGCTCCTCCTTGCCGGTGTTTTCCTGACTTTCCGTAATGGCTTCCGCCAGGGGCTGCCAGTCGGAAGCGTCGGATAAATCCAGATAGGTGCCCTCCTTGAAGCGGAAGTAACGGCGTTTTTTGCGCAGCGCTTCCAGCAGCGGATACAGCTCCTCCACTGGGGTGTCCCCGTCCATCATGTCCAGCTGCAATTGACCGTTGCTCATATGCAGCGCGCCGCGGAACAGGGGCTTGCGGGGCGTTAAACGCTTGAAATCATTGCTGAAAAACACCTCGGCGCTTTGGGTCAGCCGCCCGGCCCCTTCGGTGACGAAATCGTAAATGCGGTCGCTGCCGCTTAAGTACACGTGTCCCTTGTACACGTGGAAGCCGTCCTGGGCCAGCTCGTCCAGCACGGTTCTTTCCCTGGCGGCGTCCCGAAGCAGCAGCGCCTCGTCCGTTTCCGTTTCGGGGGAGAAGGGATCCAGCTCCACCTGACCGTAGGCGAAGGTCACCTGGGCGGTAACGTCGCTTCCTTCCTTATCCAGGTACACCCGGGCCGTCAGCGGCAAATGCAGAAAATGGCTTTCCAGGGCGGGATCGATGGTAACTGTGGCCACCCGCAGCAAAAAGGGCAGCAGTTCGCTCATCACCCGGGAAGTGTCCGAAGGCGCAAAGGAAAACTGGGCTTCCCGGCCGATGGAAAACTTGTGCAGAGCAGAAAGCAGCTCCCGCTGCTCCGGCGGAATGAGCAGGCATTCGCCGTCTGCCAGAATAAAGCGGAAATCCTTCGTCAGGGGGTAGAAGCTTTCGGGCAGCTCGGCGGTGAGCGTCAGCTTATGGGGCGTGCCATTCAAATGGAAATTCAGCGGCAGCGCTTCGGCACGGATGCCGGGCAGGGCGTACTGCAGCCCGTTCACCTGCAGGGTAAACGGCAGATCCCTAAGGGAGTACAGCACCCGGGCCGCCGCCCTGGCAGGCAGCAGCATCACCCGGGCCTCGGCCCCGTTCAGGGTTTTTGCGTTTCCGTTTTCACAGTATTCCGCTAATATATCCAGCAAATGATTCTGCTTTTCATCAAACCGCATCCACTGGGGCCGGTATTCAAAGCCTTTGCCGAAGGGCAGCACCTCGCCGCTTTCCCGGCACGCCAAAAAATGGGGAATATGGCGCACTACATACAGCCTGTCTTCCCCGATTTTTAATCCGATCCGAAGACCTTCCCGGGTGAGAAACAGGGCGGGGGCCAGGCGGATGCCGTCCGTTTCCGGCAGCATGGAGGATACGGCGTCAAATAAAGCGGGCACAGCCTGCTGGGCCCGGCGCTTTTCCAGCTCCTGCATGGCTCCGCTTTCCAACGCCGTCAGCGCGGCGGCCACCCCATGGGGGCAGGGATGCCTGCCGCAGTCGCACCGGATGGAGCCGGCGCTCAAAATCACATGATGCTTTTCTTCCCCGGATACAAGATAGAGAATGTCATCCTTACCGCGGCGCGATTCCCGCACCAGCGCCCGATGGAAAATGGAGCGGCCCTGAGCGTATATTTCCTCTCCGGCAGTTTCCCGCAGCATTTCCTCCGTCAGCATGGCAGAAGTCCTCCTGTTGATAGCATTGCAAAAAGACACATCTTTCTTTAATACGACGATCAAGCCTGTTTTCCTGCAAAGGAAACTGAAAAAAGGCAGGGAATAGGCAATTGGTAAAAAGATGAAAGCGGGGGATTCATTCTGAATAAGCGGCTGCCTGATCCCCGCTCCCTGTTTCCTGCGGAAAAATACGAAAAAATATTTGAATTGCGGGGGAAAAACGGTAAAAAAGGGCTTGCCAAAGCCCCGGGAGCTATGTTATAATTTGCAGGATCACGCATGCGGGCGGATTTATTTGCCTGTGCCGGGAAACCGGTGGCAAGTGAAGATGAAACCCGCAGAGGATACAACAAAAACGAGGAGGAAACCCCAAATGGCAGTCATCTCTATGAAGCACCTGCTGGAAGCCGGCGTGCACTTCGGTCATCAGACCCGCCGGTGGAACCCCAAAA
>JAEEGL017018792.1_pt1 | contig 10183 bp, 8 predicted proteins | sample 9134231 | NCBI WGS metagenome assembly JAEEGL01 (sample SAMN16246548, study PRJNA631951) | gut metagenome | biome: gut microbiome; feature: rumen; material: fiber-attached | host: Bos | place: Iran: Karaj | collected 2018-10
GTTTCCATAATTGTTTTCAGATCTGTTGCACCGGAGGATTACATTGTCGTAAGTCAGATTGTGGGAGCGATAGTGACTTTTTCTGTCATGTTTGTATTGGGAAAACATTTCAGAACTTTGAGTCATCCTTATGATTCAGATTTAGTGGTTAGCAGAGTTTGATAGTTGAGATTTGTACAAATCTGAGGTTGTTTTTTTGTTGAATCGTGCCGGATGATTTTGTAATCTCTTTTCGTTGGGTGAGAGAAGGTTTTTTTATGGTAGATCTAGTTATTGTTGTTTTGTATTTAGTCGTTACTCTTGCGGTAGGAATTTTTGCGGGACGTAGCGTTAAAAGTATGAAGGATTTTTCGGTTTCTTCGAAAATTTTTCCTACCTCTGTTTTGGTGTCCACGATTTTTGCGACATGGATGGGAGCAGACGATCTGATTGGAGTAAGTGAACGAATATATAGCGTTGGATTGGCATTTTTTGTTATCGTATTAGGGCAGACTTTAAGCCTTTTTTTCCAAGCATATGTGGTTGCTCCAAAAGTTCTGAGAGGTTTTTCAGATAAAATCTCTATAGGTGAAATTATGGGGGATTTATACGGCAAGCCGGGGCAGGTAATAAGCGGTATTGCGAATGTTTTATTTTCCGTTGGGTATATTGCTATTCAAGTAAAAGCAATAGGATGCATTTGTAATTTGTTCTTGGGAATTCCTGAATTTTACGGAATTATCATAGGAAGCCTTATCATAATAACTTATTCTTCTTTTGGTGGAATAAGATCGGTTGTTTTTACTGATGTGTTGCAGTTTGGTGTATTGATAATCGGAATACCTTTGATGGCCAATGTCGCGTTGGAAGAGGTTGGAGGTTGGGAGTACCTGGTTAGTAATTTACCGCCTAAATATACTGAGTTAACAACATATGAGGGATCATTTCTGTTATTTCTTGCGTATTTTGCTTATTGTTCTTTCCCTGATTTCTGTCCGGAGTTAGTGCAGAGAATTTTGATGGCGAAAGATGAAAGGCAAGCTACTCAGTCTTTGGTCATTTCCGGAGTCTTATATGTTCCGTTTTACGCTGTGGTGTCGATTATTGCTCTCAGTGCTGTTTTGATATTTCCGGGTATAGATCCGAACAGTGCTTTCTTGAATGTTTTGGATTACTCTCTGCCGACAGTTATAAAGGGAATAGCGATTTCCGGAGTACTTGCGGTTATTATGTCGACAGCAGATTCTCTTTTGAATGTTGCATCGATTGCTGCGACGAGAGATGTTTTTGCTGTTCTGTGTCCTTCCAAAATGAATGACAGATTGGAGTTGATGCTGGGTAGAACGGTTACGGTGTTACTCGGAATGGTATCCATATACGTGGCGACTATGTTTTACAGCATGGTTGATTTTGGTCTGTTTTTTTCTAATTTCTGGACACCGGCAGTTGTAGCTCCGATGTTTTTGTATTTGTTTAATTTAAAAACAAATGTAAAAACCTATTTGATTAGCGTGGCAGCGGGATTTATTTCTATTGTCATTTTCAGGTATTCTGTTCCTGAGGATTATACTATTGTAAGTCAGATCTTTGGAGCATTGGTGACTTTTTTTTCTATGTTTGTATTGGGAAAGTATTCCGGAAATTTGAGTCATCCTTATGATTCTGATTTAGCGGTTAGTCGATATTAGGAGATTGTAACCATTATGATAGGGTGGTTTGTTCGATGGCTTGATAAATTGGCCGATATTTCTGCGAAGAGAGTGGAGGAATATGGAGCCAGGTATGTTGCTTTTGGGGTTTTCTCTACTGTTAATTATCTTATTCCTATGTATATGTGGTCGGAATGGCATGCCAATGATGCTTCGGTCTATACAGTCAGAATAATAGCCATTGTTTTGAGCTTCGTGTTAACAGTTTCGGATTCTTGGAATGATTCATTAAAAAAATACAGACCACTGTATTGGCACTTTACAGTTATGTATTGCTTGCCTTTTTTAGTGACTTTCATGTTGTTGTTCGATGGGTTCACTTTATATTGGATAGTAAACATCAACATAGCAGTTCTTTTCGGGATCATTTTATTGGATTTTACGAGTTTTTCAGTCGTATATTCCGTAGGCGTAGCGTTGGGGGTATTAGTTTCCTATTTACTGGGGCATATGGCCAACGCTGCACTGCCTAAATATTTAATGTATCCGTATTTTTATATGTTGATATTTGTTTTTATTATTTTAATAATTTTCGCTCGAGATTTCAGTAAGAAATGTGATCTTCGAATGAATGCTATGAGAGTGTTGGCAGCTTCTATCACTCACGAAATAAGAACACCTCTTTCGACGATTTCATTGATACTTCAAGGGTTGAATTTGAAAGATCTTCCCGAAGAGAAGAGAAAGAAACAAATTGCTAAGCGAGATATGGCGTTACATGAAGTTAACTGCATTTTTAACATAATAGATGTTACTCTGACAAAGCTGGCGTTTAACGGAAATAGATATGTGAATCAAGAAAAAGTGAGTGCCGAAGAATGTGTGAGAAGAGCGATTAGTGAGTATCCGTTTTGTCGAGATGATCGTAAGTTTTTACATGTGAATGTCATTAAGGATTTCTGTTTTGTGGCGAGTAAGAATTTGTTTTCTCACGTCATATTTAATTTGATACAGAACGCGTTATACCAAATTAAAGCAGAAAGAAGAGGCGAAATTTTTATTACTGTAAATAGAACGAAAAGGCGGGCTTTTATTTCTGTTAAAGATACTGCTTCAGGTGTAAAACCGGAAAATATCAATAACATTTTTAAACCGTTTGTTACGACTAAAAGCGAAGGGACGGGAATAGGTTTGCATTTCTGCAAGACAGTGCTGAATTCGATGAATGCGGATATATACTGCCAATCGGTATACGGGAAATACGCTGAGTTTACTATCAAGATTGAAGAAGTCTTGTGATTTTATTTCAGCGTTGCGATTCTGAAAAGAGAATTTCCCAATTTTCGCTCAACAGAGGTGTTCACTAAAGAAGATAAATCTTCGGTATTCGAAATATCCTCTTCAATAACGAGTAATGTTTCTTTTTTTATCCAACCTTTTTCGTATAGATGTTTTATAGTTCTTGCGATGGAAACCTTCCCGTACGGAGGATCAATAAAAATTACGTCACTCGATTGTCTGCTTTTTTTTATTTTAAAAATGTCCGTTTTTATTATTTTGCATTGATTTTCAAGCTTCAATTTTGGGATATTTTTGTAAATTGCGTCGATTGCTTTTTGAGAGATGTCCACAAAATAGGCGAATCGTGCTCCACGAGATAATGCTTCGATTCCTAATGCTCCCGAACCGGCGAAGCAATCCAGGACTACCTTGCTTTCAAAAAAATTTCGAGGATTAGAGGATAAATTTGCCGTCAGCATATCGAATAAAGACTGCCGTGATCTGAGTAGAGTAGGGCGAGCAGATTCAGGCACAATCAGCGCTGATCCTTTAAGCCTACCAGAAATTATTTTTACGGACATTCATAAACCTAACAAAAAAACCCCCCGCATCAATTCTGCGAGGAGTTACGATCTCTTAGATCTCCTGTATTTTTTATGACACAGGAGTCACAGGAGGATTCTTTAGATCAATTTTCGGAAGATTAGGTGCCGCTACCTCAGGTGTCCCATCTTCGTTGAACTTCTGAACATTGTACTGCTTCTCTAATCTGTCCATTAATTTATCTACTTCTTCTTTCAGAATCATTCTAGATAATATCGGCTTAACCTCTTCAGGCTTACCAGGCTTAGAATCTCTCATATCGGAGATTTTTAAAACATGATAAGCATCCATTATTTTTACAGGCTCGTCAGCAACCTCATTTTTAGCTATTGACTTGAATTTCTTTTTGAATTCCTCAGGCATTGCCGCCACAGGCACATACTGGTTACCCTTTTCGGACGAACCTAAGCCTTTCTCTTTCTGCAATTTATCAAACGGAGCACCCTTCTTTAAGGCATCGATAACCTCTTTCGCTTCTTTTTCAGTACTCAATGCAATAGTCGAAAGTTTTACCTCTTTTTCTGATTTAAACTCTATCAAATATTTCTTGTATTGCTGATCCAGAGCTGTCTCATTGGACGCCTTAGGGCCTACCTCCTTCATCAAATAGTTCTCGAACAAAACTCTCTCTTTAATTTTTTCAATCTGCTCAAGGAACTTCTTTTCCCTATCCATACCAGCTTTCTTGGCTTGTTCAACTACCAAGTAGACCATTAACTTTTGACGCTTCACAAGATCGAACACTTTATCGGATGGAGCCTGCTGCAACAATGCCGGAGGCAATGTTTTGATCTCTTCCAGAATTTCATTACGATGAATTTCTTTATTTCCGATTCTGTAGATAACAGGATTTCCTTTGATTTTCTCTTTCGGAGATTCCTGCCCTTGAGCTTTTTCTTCTTTTACCGCAGGAACATCTTGTCTGGCTGATGCAGTAACTTCTTCTGTCTTAGGAGCCTCTTCGCTTGATTTTATACCTTCATTTTGCTCTACACTCGGAGCTTTATTCTTCACAAAGTTCTTTTTTAAAGCGCCACCCCACGTAGCATCAAAACACAGAAACATAAGAACTGCAGAAGCACAGCCTATTTTAAATTTCATACATCAGTCTCCATTAACAAACTTTCTATCCTAACGCATCAGTATAGCAAAAATATTTTTATATTAAAAAGAGAAATTTAATGATCGGCTCGAATTACCGAAAATTTCGAATATCAGATTGATTTATAAGTTTATTATCTGCTAGAAATCCCTGCTAAATAAACATTTCTTCTAATTGATCGTTTTTCTCCGCAATGTCCGATAATGTTATTTTGATTTTTACGATATTATCAGAAAAATCCTTCGTTTTATTCTCAAGCCTATTAAAATCTGATTCCTGAATTTTTAACTTGGTATATGTCAGTAATTTGTCTTCAAATAGTTTGATTTTTTTTGCTTGAGCAGCGGGTTTGTTTTTTCGAATCATTTTTACGACATTAATGCTCTTCATTAAATTTTCATACAACTTCAGATCGGTTATTTCAGGATATTTTTTTTGTTCGCTTGATAATTGATTTTTTAATTGTTCAATGTGGGCTGCCAAGCTTTCTTTTTGTTGGTTACATGTTTTCAGAAGATTTTCTTCATGTTTGCTGTAAATTTCCAATTTTTTTTGAACAATATCCTGCATGGTTTTTAGTTCTTCTGTAATCGATGTGATTTGATATTCTTTACTCGGATTTTGATCAATCATTTCCGCGTTTTTCAGAATTTGGTCAGTTCTAACGTTTATATTCGTCAGATTTTGTAATAAATTGGCACAATCTTTCGTAATTCTATCTTCGGTCGGAATTTTATTTAACACGGAAATTACTTCCAAAGAAGAAATATTCTTTTTGTCGTTTAATTGCTGTTCAAACAGTTTCTGAAGTAATTCTTCCTTTTCATGTTCAAGGTAAGTTACTTTTTGTAACAGAGTTTCGTTTTCTTCTTTTAGATCCGATAACTCTACTTTCATATTTTTTCCAAAAACATTTGTACATAAGAAAGTCGAAACGACAGTCAATCCCACTAATAACTTCTTCATAACACTCCTCCAATGATATCACGCTTCCTTTAATTTTGATGAGTACATCTTTCGCTAACGTTCAAGTTCTTTTCGGAACTTATCAACTTGAATGTTACCTTTTATTTCTTTTTTAGGAGCCTTTATCAGGTCATAAAGTTTTCTGTTATCGTTAATCTGCTGTATCTTCTCTTTAATGATATCTTCAGAATCATCCAATTGAGAAATTACTTTGGCTTTTTTGTTAATACCAATTTGATCTGATACAGTTTCTTCATTTGGTGATAAGACATTCGTTATATCAGCTTCGGCTACTTCGCTATTGCTTGCTAATTTTATATTCTCGAATTTGTCTATCTCATCATTGTTCGCCAATTCTATATCTTCATCTACGACCATTGAAGATTTGTTAATCTTAGACCCATCTATAACGGGTTCATTAATAACAACAAAATCATCTTGTGAAGTTGTTTTTGAAGAAATTGCTACCGTTTTGGCTTTTTTCTTTTTCTTTGAGACTTTTTTAGATTGTTTTTTGCTTTTTCCCGAGTTTTTTTTGGTCGTTTTTTTCTTCTGTTTTTGAACTTTTGAACTTTGCTTTACCTTCTTTTTTATTTGATTATGAGAGCCTGCTGCTTCTGCATTCGGCACACAGTTCGTACTCAATACCATACCACAAAACGCTATGAGACCAACTACTCTTCTCATTACACTACCTCCAACAATATGGATTAACGATAACAAACAGAGGTTAATCAAAAGTGAAAATCCTGAAATTTTTTCAGATAAAGTGATATAATACCCTGTGTTACAGAATGGAGGAACTATGAATCAGAATATGACTCAGTCTGTTATGCTGGTATTACAGTCTGCTCAGGAGAATGCTAAAGCGAAACAGCAGCAAATACTTACGCCTTTCCATGTTTTGAAATCGATATTACAACAGAATGACTACCTCACAGATAAACTTTTGCAGGAGGTAGATAAAAATCAGTTGGAAAATCTGTGCGATAAAGAAATAAATAAGATTCCGCAGGTTTACGGAAACGTTCAGTTAAGTTTATCTAGCGAATTGTATCAAGTTTTTAATGAATCAGATAAAAGAGCTCAAAAATTCGGAGATAAATACATTGGTTTGGATAATTTGATTTTTTGTTTGCTTTCGAGCTACAAAATTAAACCATTTTTTATCCAATGCGGAGGTAATCTGGATAGGTTAGAAAAAATTATCGGAGGTATTAGAATGAATAACAAAGTAAATTCAGAAAATGCCGAGTCGGAATTCGATGCGCTGAATCGCTACGCAAAAGATATCACTGATGCGGCAAGCAAAGGGAAACTGGATCCTGTTATTGGGCGAGATGAAGAGATTCGTCGAACTATTCAGGTGTTGTCCCGTCGAACAAAAAACAATCCTATTTTGATCGGAGAACCTGGGGTAGGAAAAACTGCGATTGTCGAAGGATTGGCCAATCGTATTATCAAAAATGATGTTCCGGATTCTGTTAAAAATAAAAAAATCATGTCTTTGGATGTCGGACAGTTGATTGCAGGAGCGAAATTCCGAGGAGAATTTGAGGAGCGTCTGAAAGCTGTGCTTAAAGAAGTCTCAAATAACGAAAATATCGTTTTGTTTATCGATGAAATTCACACATTAATGGGCGCCGGTCAGGATGGTGCGATGGACGCGTCCAACATGTTGAAGCCTGCTTTGGCGCGAGGTGAACTGAGATGCATTGGGTCGACTACCCTTGATGAATACCGAAAGTATATTGAGAAGGATTCGGCATTTGCCCGAAGATTTCAGCCGGTGTTCGTTACGGAGCCGACAGTTGAGGATTCGATTTCGATTCTGCGAGGTCTGAAAGAAAAGTATGAATTACATCACGGAGTTCGTATCAGCGATTCGGCGATTATTTCAGCTTGCAATTATTCAAACAGATATATCAGCGACAGATTTCTTCCGGATAAGGCTATCGACCTCATGGATGAGGCGGCCAGTCGTTTGAAAATGGTTTTGGATTCCAAGCCTGAGGAGATCGACGAGTTGGATCGCAAAATCATGCAATTGAAAATCGAGCAAGAGGTTTTGAGAAAGGAATCCGATGACGCGTCGAAGAAACGACTTCAAAAATTGCAAAAAGAATTGACGGAATTGGAGAAGAAGTCGGCTGATCTCAACGCAAAATGGAATCTCGAGAAGAAAAATATCGATGAGATTAAAATTCTTAAGGAGAAAATCGATGAAACGAAGAGTTTAGCGGAGATTGCTCAGCGAAATGCAGATTTTGCTAAAGCCGGTGAGTTATTATACAGCAAACTTCCTGAATTGGAGAAGAAGTTAGCTGAATGCCAAAAATTGGAATCGGAAAATCAGAAGCGCAACGAGGTGACTTCCGACGATATCGCCGTGGTAGTTTCTCGCTGGACGGGAATTCCCGTGGAAAAAATGTTGATGGGAGAAAAAGAGAAACTTTTGTCCATCGAATCGAAACTGAAAGAAAGTGTCGTAGGGCAAGATGATGCCGTCGATGCCATTGCCGATTGTATTCGTCGATCCAGGGCTGGAATTTCTGATCCGAATAAGCCGTTGGGATCCTTTCTGTTTCTAGGACCGACCGGAGTTGGTAAGACCGAGCTGTCTAAAGCTTTGGCTCAGTTTTTGTTCGACGATAAAACCAATATGGTGCGAATCGATATGTCTGAATACATGGAAAAGCATTCGGTGTCGCGATTGATCGGAGCGCCTCCGGGATATGTCGGGTACGAGCAGGGTGGAGAGTTGACCGAAGCGGTAAGACGTCGTCCGTACTCTGTTGTGTTGTTTGATGAAGTCGAAAAAGCTCACAACGACGTTTTCAACATTTTGCTGCAGGTGCTGGACGAAGGTCATCTGACTGACGGATTAGGTCGCAATGTGAATTTCAAAAACACGATTATCATTCTGACTTCGAATTTGGGATCGGAATATTTTTCGCAATCCGCGGATAAAAAGGCGGTGAAAGATCAGGTCATGAATGTCGTAAGAATGAGTTTCAGACCTGAATTGTTGAATCGTTTGGATGAGATTTTGGTTTTCAATAATCTCTCGAAGCAGAACATGAAAGGCATTGTGGATATTCAACTTCGCGAACTGAATAAGAGGTTGAGTGAAAAACATATTGATCTCGAAATCGACGATTCTTTCAAAAATTGGCTTTGCGAAATCGGATACGATCCGACCTACGGAGCGCGTCCGTTGAAAAGAGCTCTGCAGAAAAATCTGTACGATTTAATCGCGAAAAAAATTATCAGCGGAGAAATCGTCGAAGGTTCGAAATACACAGTGAAATATTCGAACGACGAAATTTCCATATGCTGACTCTCGCTCTGAAGGATTTCGATATCGAACAGATTGCGGATTCGGGGCAGTGTTTCCGCATGTATCGTGTCGGTGATGAGACGTGGGAGATATTCGCCCTGGATCGTTTTCTGAAAATTCAGAAGAGGGAAGGGGAGCATATTTTTTATTGCGATCAGAAAGAATTCGATGATTTTTGGTCTGATTATTTTGATTTGCAAACTGATTACGGAAAAATTAAGAGAAGAATTGTTGCAACCAGCGATAAGTATTTGGTTAAAGCTGTGAATTTCGGTTCAGGGTTGCGCATTCTCCGCCAGAACCTTTGGGAAGTGATGGTTTCCTTCATCATTTCTCAGCAAAATAATATTCCGCGAATCAAAGGATGTCTTAAGAAATTATGTGAGATAAACGGCGAGAAATTCCCAACACCAACTGATTTTCTGAATTTCTGCGAGAAAGATTTGGATTCCGTGAAATTGGGATATCGCAAAAATTATCTGCTGAGAATTTCAGAATCCATATCCAAAGGAAGTTTTGATTTAGAAAAATTAAAAGAGATGAATTATCCCGAAGCGATGAAATATCTGAAAACTTTGCACGGAGTCGGAGATAAAGTCGCGAACTGTATTCTCTTGTTCGGGATGCATAAAATCGAAGCTTTTCCGATAGATGTTTGGATAAAAAGAATTCTCGAGACGCACTATCACGGCGGTTTTTCTCTCGAAAGCCGGAATTTACAAGACATCGGCGGAGTAGTTCAGCAATATATGTTTTTTTATGAAAGGGGATTGAAAAGCTGAATAAAAATTCATTCAAAAATCACGAGATTTCAGAGGTTACTGCGGTCCTTTATCATCAAATAATCCATCTTTTGGGGTGAAGATTACTGCTGAATGAAAAAGTAGCTCGGTGTTTTCGTATTCATCTCTGGTTTTAGGAGGAGATAATTTTAGAAGCTGAAATCCAAAAGCTTGAGAGTGAGAAATTGATGAAAAAGGAGTTCCATTTGTAAAGAAGTGATTACTACCTACACCTTTCCATAATGTACATTCGATAATGATCTTTATTTGATCATTTTTAATTTTCAAAGTCGGATAAATTTCTGAAGGAGGTACGTTAGATAACTCCTTTACATTAGTTCGATGGTTCCATGATCCAAAATTTACAGTGTCTGGAGAAGATGCGTCGCCAGTTGCCATCTGAAATCTTCTGCCCCATAGTACACTGGCCGTTGAATCAGCATTTCCCTTAACACAAAAAATGAATCCGTGAGGACGGTAA
>JAEEGL010100361.1_pt1 | contig 10182 bp, 5 predicted proteins | sample 9134231 | NCBI WGS metagenome assembly JAEEGL01 (sample SAMN16246548, study PRJNA631951) | gut metagenome | biome: gut microbiome; feature: rumen; material: fiber-attached | host: Bos | place: Iran: Karaj | collected 2018-10
CCTTCTGCAGGCGGAGAAGACCGCCAAGGAGATCACCGCCGCCGCCGAAGCCCAGCGGGATTCCGTCGGAGAGGAAGTCTCCCGGATGCGGGACGAGCTGATGGCCGGCGCGGAGGAGGAAGCGGAAAAGCGCCGGGTCCAACTCCGGGAGGAGCTGGCCTCCGAGGAAGCCGCCCTGGCGAACGCGAAGAGGGCCACCGCCGAATACCTGGAAAAGCTGAAGACCTCCATGGCGGCGTACACGGAGGCTCTCGCCCGGATCTACGATTACGTGGAACCCCTGCCGCCTGCCGAGGCAAAGGAGGCCCCCCCGGAGGAGGCCCCGGAAAGCGCACCCGCGCCGGAAGAGCCCCCCATCCGGGAAGCCGTCAGCCAGGACACCGTGGAGAACATCGCCGAGATCATCAACCGGGCTTTTTCCTCCATCGAACAGACGGAGAAGCCCCCGGAGGAAGATCCCGGCCGGGAATCCACCATCCCCAAGCTGCCCCGGATCGACTACGACAACCTGCAGTTCGGAGACAATTACAGTCCCACGAAAAAATGAACCGGATACCCTCGACCGCGCGGCTGACGCCGCGCGGTTTTTTCCGGGTCGGCAAAGCTGTCCTTGCAATAACGCCCCGGATCATGTAAAATAACTATGTATACGCAGACGGCGCGGCTGCGCCGGGGCAGACAAGGAAGGGAAGCAGATGGCAGGCACCACCACGATCCGCAGTCTGGGCGTCCACGGCATCCGCGGGTACGCCGTGACGGTGGAATGCTATGCTTCCCACGGGGTACAGAGCAGCTTTGAGATCGTCGGCCTGCCGGACGCCGCCGTGAAAGAAGCCCGGGAACGGGTGCGGGCCGCCGTGAAAAGCCGCGGCTTCCGCTTCCCGCCCGGGAGGATCACGGTGAACCTGGCCCCGGCGGACACCCGCAAGGGCGGCACCCTTTACGATCTGCCCATCTTCCTGGCGGTGCTCACCGCCACGGAGCAGCTGCCCGTGCCCCCGGAGGACTGCGCTTTTTTCGGCGAGCTGAGCCTGGACGGGCTGCTGCGGCCGGTGAACGGCGCCCTGAGCATGGCCCTTGCCGCCCGGCGGGAGGGCGTTCGTTCCCTGTTCGTCCCTTCGGCCAACGCTTCGGAGGCGGCCTTCGCGGAGGGCCTGGAGGTCTTCGGCGTGCCGGACGTGGGGGCGCTCCTGGCCCATCTCAGCGGGGATGCTCTCCTGGCGCCCGCCATGGCCCCGTCCCCGGAGGATTACATCGTACATATGCCCGATTTCGCCGAGGTAAAGGGACAGGAGGACGTGAAGCGGGCCCTGGAGGTCGCCGTGGCTGGCGGCCACAACGTGCTGCTCTCCGGTCCCCCCGGGGCAGGCAAGAGCATGCTGGCCTCCCGCCTCCCTTCCATCCTTCCGGCAATGACCCGGGATGAGATCCTGGAGACCACGGAGATCCACTCCATCGCCGGACTGACCGACCCGTCCCTTCCCGTGGTGTCCGTGCGGCCCTTCCGTTCGCCGCACCACACGATCTCCTCCAGCGGGCTTTCCGGCGGCGGCAGCAATCCTCGGCCCGGGGAGATCAGCCTGGCCCACAACGGCGTGCTGTTTCTGGACGAGCTGCCGGAATTCAGCCGTCAGACCCTGGAGGTCCTGCGCCAGCCCCTGGAGACCGGGGAGGTGACCATTTCCCGGGTCGCCGGGGTGGAGACCTTTCCCAGCCGCTTCATGCTGGTCTGCGCCATGAACCCCTGCAAATGCGGCTGGTACGGCCACCCCTCCGGCCGCTGCACCTGCTCGGAGAGCGCCGTGCGGGCCTACCGGCAGCGCATCTCCGGCCCGCTGCTGGACCGGATGGACATCACGCTGAAGGTGCGCTCCCTGGATTTCGACGAGCTGCGGGATGACAGGCCCGGAGAGTCCTCCGCCGCTATCCGCGCAAGAGTGGAGAAGGCGCGGGAGATCCAGCGGAAGCGGCTCGAGGGCACGGGGGAAAGGCTGAACGCCCGTCTGACGGGCGAGCTCCTGCGCTCCGCCTGCCGCCTGGACGGCGCCTCGGAAGCCATGCTCCGGGCCGCTTACGACCGGCTGGGCCTCACCGCCCGCAGCCACGACAAGCTCCTGCGGGTGGCGCGCACCGTGGCCGATCTGGCCGGAAGCGAGCGCATCGCGCCCGCTCACCTGGCGGAGGCCCTGCAATACCGCATCCAGCTCTGAACCTTCGACCCTCTCCCGGCGCGCGGGAGCTATGACAGGCAAAGACTCCGAAGGAGGCTATGTATATGAAAAAACGGCTCGTTTCCCTGCTGCTGGCCGTGCTTCTGATCACGGCGCTCATGCCCTCCGTTCTGGGCGCGGAGGTCGTCCTCTCTCCCCAGAACCTGACGGTGAACGGTGTCCCGGTCCGCTGCGAGAAATACAACATCGACAACAGCAATTTCTTCAAGCTGCGGGATCTGGCGTATCTGCTAAACGGCACGGGGAGCCAGTTCGCCGTGGGCTACGACCGAGCCAGCAACACGGTGACCATCACCACGGGCCAGCCCTATGAGCCCAATGGCACCGAGCTGCTGTTTACCGGCGAGGACAAGTCCGCCACCACCGTTCCCAGCCGGCAGACCATCCTCGTCAACGGCCGCGCCGTCACCGACCTCTCCGTTTACAACATCGGCGACAGCAACTTCTTCAAGCTGCGGGAGCTGGGAGAGCTCGTCGGCTTCGACGTGGACTACGACGCTTCGACCAACACCGCCATCGTTCTCAGCCGCCGGGCCGAACGACTGGAGGAGCTGACGCCGGAGCAGATCTACGCCCGCTGCTCCCCCGCCGTTTTCTACGTGGAGATCTACGACGCCGAGGGCTGGTGCACCAAGACCGGCAGCGGCTTCTTCCTGACGGAGGACGGCATCGCCGTCACGAACTACCACGTGATCTCCGGCGCGGCCAGCGCCTCCGTCACCCTGTCCTCCAACGGCGCGATCTACGACGTGCTGGGCGTCTACGATTACGACGCGGATGAGGACTGGGCCGTGCTGCAGATCGGCGGCAGCGGCTTCCAGACTCTCGCCGTGGGGGACGCGGGCTACGACGTGGGCGGCGCGACGGTGTACGCCATCGGCAGCCCCCTGGGCCTGCAGAACACCATCTCCGCCGGCATCATCTCCAACCCTGCCCGCAGGGACGGCGACATGACCTATATCCAGATGAGCGCGGCCATATCCCCGGGCAGCAGCGGCGGCGCCCTGCTGAACAAATACGGACAGGTGATCGGCATCACCTCCGCCACCTATTCCGACGGGCAGAATCTGAACCTGGCCATCCCCATGACCTATCTGGAGGAGATGGACACCTCCGCCTATACCCCGTTCATGTCCATGGAGGACAGCCCCAGCGGCATCCTCACCCTGTCCGCCGACAGCCTGACCCTCGGCTTGAACGAAACGCGCAGCGTGACCGTGAACGCCGTCGAGAAAAACGTCTCCGGCGTTTCGGTGCGCTACTCCGCGGCCTCCGATGAGATCGTGGACTGCGCCTGGGGCAGCTGGTATGGGGACAACATCGATCTCAGCGTCACGGGGCTGAGCGTCGGCTCCACAGAGATCACCGTCTACTTCATCATCACCGGCACCGACGTGGTGCTGGACAGCAAAACGCTCTACGTCACCGTCGAGGCGGAGACCTCCGGCAGCGGCCAGGTGGAGGGCGTCGACTTCGGCATGAGCACGTATGAGCTGTCCGTGGGCCTCTTCAGCCAGGCCAGCGTCGACGTGCACGCCTTTTATCTCCCGGACAACAGCAACACCTCGGTGATCCCTTACGTGGAGGACCCCTCCGTCCTCAGCTGCGAGTTCGGCGAGTGGGACGGGGACGACATCACCCTGTATATCAATCCTCTGAGCGCGGGCAGCACAAAGATCACCGTGGTATACTACACCACCTCGAGCGGCAGGATGCTGGCCCAGGGCGAGATCAGCGTCACGGTGGTCTACGGGACGCTGCAGGTGTCGGAGGACGAGCTGGGCCTGGAGCCCGGAGAGAGCCGGGACATCCTCGTCACCCTCAGCAGCGACAGTCCCCATCTTCTGACGTTGGAATACGAGATCTACGGGACCGAGGTCGTCAGCGCCGCCTGGGGCGACTGGCTGGACGCCTCCTGCACCTCCTGTCCCCTGACGATCACGGCCCTTGAGCCCGGAGAGGCCGACGTGGAGATCCGTCTGCTGGACAAGGAGTACGGCATCTGCCTGTATTCTGTCTCCGTCCCGGTCTCCGTGGGCTGAGAGCGAGGGAGGACTGCATATGAACATCGTAGTGGCAGGCGGCGGCAAGGTCGGCGGCGAGCTCATACAGCAGCTGACCCAGGAGGGGCACAGCGTCACGGTGATCGACGTGAGCGCCTCCCGGATCGAGGAGATGAACGGGCAGTACGACGTGATGGGCTACGTGGGCAACTGCGCGACCCTGCAGGTGATGCAGGACGCCCAGGTGGAGAAGGCCGATCTGCTGATCGCCACCACGGCCTCCGACGAGCAAAACCTGCTGGCCTGCCTCCTTGCCCGGAAAATGGGCGCGAAGCACACCATCGCCCGGGTGCGTGATCCCCAGTACGTGGGGCAGATGGAGTTCCTGGCCGAGGAACTGGGCCTGAGCATGTACGTGAACCCGGAGTATTCCGCGGCCTCGGAGATCTTCCGGCTGCTGCGCTTCCCCTCCGCTCAGAAGCTGGAGGTATTCGCCGGCGGCCGGGTGGAGATCGTGGAGGTCACACTGCCGGAGGGCAGCGGCCTCACGGGGATCCCCCTGCGGGACCTTCCCCGGACCTTCGGGGCACACATCCTGGTCTGCGCCGTGCAGCGGGGAGACGAGGTCTGCATCCCCAAGGGCGATTTCGTGATCCGGGACGGGGACCGCATCAGCATCACCGCCGAGCCCAATGAGATGACCCGGGTCTTCAAAAAGTGGGGCCTTCTCCGCAAAAAGGTGGACAACGTGATGCTGGTGGGCGGCGGTCTCATCAGCTACTATCTGGGCCGCATGCTCTGCGGCATCGGCGCCGGCACCATGATCGTGGAGCGGGACGAAGCCCGCTGCCGGGAGCTCTGCGAGCAGCTGCCGGCGGCCACCATCATCCAGGGGGACGGGACCGACCATGAGCTGCTGGGCGAGGTGGGCATCCACAACATGGACGGCGTCGTGGCCCTCACCGGCTCCGACGAGGAGAACATCATCCTGGGCATGTACGCCGACTCCTTGGGAGAGGCCCGGAAGGTGGTCGTGAAGGTCAACAACGGGAACCTGGTGCGCCTGGGAGAGCGAGCCGGGCTGGAAAGCGTGCTCAGCCCGAAGCACATCACCGCCAACATGATCCTGCGCTACGTGCGGGGCATGTCCAACTCTCTGGACAGCAACGTGGAGGCTCTGCATTCCATCTGCTCCGGCCAGGTAGAGGCCCTGGAGTTCTCCGTGGGCCGCCAGGCGGACGGCGTGGCCGGCATCCCGCTGAAGGATCTGAAGCTGCGGCGGGATCTCCTGCTGGCCTGTATCATCCGCGCCGGACGGGCCATCATCCCCGGCGGCAGCGACGTGATCCGCCAGGGCGACCACGTGCTGGTGGTGACCACCGCGGAGGGTCTCAACGACCTGACGGACATTCTGGAATAAACGAAACGGTCGGAGCCCGCAGCCGCAGCCCTGCGGCCGCGGGCTCTCCGACGAAAGGAAACGATATGGACATCACGAACTGCATCCATCCGGGGGGCGAAGCGCTGACCCTGGAGGCCGCGAAGGCCTGCGGCTGGAAGGAGGGGGACCGGATCCTGGACGTGGGCTGCGGCGGCGGCGAGACCATGCTTCTTCTGAAGCAGCGTCTGGGCGTAAAGCCCGTGGGCTGCGACCGGGACGAGGGGATGCTGGCCCGAGCCAGTCTTCTGGACCCCTCCTTCAAGCTCCGGAAGACCGACGGCATGAGTCTGGACTTCCCCTCCCTCTACTTCGACGGGGCGATCCTGGAATGCTCCTTCAGCCTCATGAACCGCCACGACGAAATGCTCAACGAGCTCTACTGCGTGCTGAAAAAGGGCGCAAAGCTGGCCATTTCCGACCTGTACTGCATCAATCCCGACGCGGACCGGGCCGGAGAGGCATACTACGAAGCCAAACGCATCCTGAACGAACCCAAAAACGAGGGAGACTGCGAGAGGGCGGACGAGATCCCCTCCCCCTACCTGCTGGACGGGATGTTCGTCATTGACAACCTGCTCCACGCCATCCGGGAGACCGGCTTCGAAATCACCCTGTTCCGGGACCGGACGAAGCAGCTGCAGGATTGGTACGCCCAGCTGCTCATGGACTACGGCTCCATGGACGCCTATTGGAAGGCCGTCCTGCCGGAGGGAAGCGCGCCCTTCTGCCGGGCGAAGATCGGCAAGAACACCGGATATTTCCTCCTGACGGCGGAAAAGCTGTGATCGGCGGCGTGATTCTGGCGGCGGGCTATTCCTCCCGCATGGGGGAGCTGAAGCCCCTTCTGCCGGTGGGCGGCGTGCCCGCCCTTCTCCGGGCCGCGGAGGCCCTGTCCGGAGCCGGAGCGGAGGTCGCCGTGGTCACGGGTCACCGCCGGGAGGAGCTGACGCCCCTCATCCGGCGCTGCGGCGCGCTGGAGCTCCCCAACCCGGACTACGACCGGGGAATGTTCACCTCTGTGCTCACGGGCCTGCGGCATTTCGCGGCTCTGGGCGCGGAGGGCGTTTTGCTGCTCCCCTGCGACTGCGCCGCCGTGCCCAAAGAGGCGGTGCGGCAGCTGGTGGCCTGCGCCGGGGACAGGGGGGAATACGCTCTTCCCGTCTACGGGGGGAAAAACGGCCATCCTCTGTGGATCCCCGCCCGGTACTTCGATGAGATCCTGGGGTTTGACGGGCCCGGCGGTCTCAAGGGGGCCCGCCTTCTCCACGAGGACAGCCTCCTGCGCCTGCCCATGCCCTGGGAGGGCGTGGTGCTGGATATGGACACGCCCGAGGATTATGCCGCCCTTTGCCGGTACGTTCAGGACGACGGGCTTGCTTCCCTGGCCCGGGGCCGGCGCTTCCTTCTCCTGCGCCACGGAGCTACGGAGCTCCACAGCGGCAAGGTGGTGATGGGCCGTTACGACGCCCGCCTTTCCGCCGCGGGAAGGGAGCAGATGAAGGCCATGGGGCGGCGTCTGGCGGACATGGGGCTCGTTGCCTCGGCCCTGTATACGAGCCCCCTCCGGCGGGCGCGGGACAGCGCCGGGCTGGTGAACGAAGCCCTGGGGCTCCCCCTCCGGGAGATGGAGGCTTTTTCGGAGATCAGCCTTGGCGCCTGGGACGGGCTTCTCATCGACGAGGTGAAAAAAAAGTGGCCCGCCGAATACGAACGGCGGGGCCGGTATCTTATGAGCTATCGCTTCGACGAGGGGAGCGAGAGCTTTTACATGGTGCAGCACCGGGTGCGGAAGGGCCTCCTGGAGCTGCTGCGGGCGGACGACGCCCGGGATATCCTCATCCTCAGTCACGCCGGGGTCATCAAGTGCCTCTGGGGGCTGCTGCAGGGCAGGGATATCGACTGGGCCTTCCCCCTCTGCCGCCCGGACAAGGGGGAGCTGACGGTGCTGGAGACGTGACGCCGCGTTAAAATCGTATAAGAATCGGGGCTGTGAAGAGAAGGTGAAGAATCACCTGCGCTTCACAGCCCCACAGCTTATCGTTCGCTTTATCCGATGATCATGCTCACGGTGTTGGTCTGTACGGTGTTGCCGAAGGTGTCGGTCACCACGCAGTAGACCTGATTGCCGTTCCGGGCGGCGGTGAGCTCCACGGAGTAGGTATCCCCGGTGATGGAGGATTTGGAGAACTTCGTCGCGGAGGGCTTCTTGACGTACCACTGATAGGTAAGGCCCTCGCCCTCGGCGGAGACGGTGAAGGTCGCCCTGCTGCTCTCAGGTCCCGTGTAATCCGTGAGCTCGGCGACGGAGAGCGGGCTGCCGATGATCATGCTCACGGTGTTGGTCTGTACGGTGTTGCCGAAGGCGTCGGTCACCACGCAGTAGATCTGGTTGCCGTTCCGGGCCGAGGTGAGCTCCACGGAGTAGGTGTCGCCGGTGATGGAGGACTTGCTGAACTTGGTGGCAGAGGGCTTCTTGACGTACCACTGATAGGTGAGGCCCTCGCCCGTGGCGATCGCGGTGAAGGTGGCCGTGCTGCCCTGCGCTCCGACGTAGTCCTCAAGCTCTTCGACGGAAACGGCTTCGCGAATGGTCATGGTCACGGTGCCGGTCTGTACGGTGTTGCCGAAGGCGTCGGTGACCACGCAGTAGACCTGGTTGCCGTTCCGGGCGGCGGTGAGTTCCACGGAGTAGGTGTCGCCGGTGATGGAGGACTTGGAGAACTTCGAGGCGGTGGGCTTCTTGACATACCACTGGTAGGTGAGGCCTTCGCCCGAAGCGACCACGGTGAAGGAAGCGGTGCTGCCCTCAGGTCCGACGTAGTCCGTGAGGTCGGTGATGATCGCGAGCGCGGCGGGCGTCTCGCCGACGGTCATGCGCACGATGTTGGTCTGGGCGGTGTTGCCCGCCGCGTCGGTGACGACGCAGTAGAGCTGACGGCCGGAATTGGCTTCCGTGAGGGTGACGCTGTAGGTGGCGGAGACGACGCTGGACTTGGAGAACCTGGTGGCGGTGCGGCTCTTGACCCACCACTGATAGGTGAGACCCTCGCCCGTGGCCTGCACGGTGAAGGAAGCGGTGCTGCCCACAGGCCCGACGTAGTCCGTGAGGTCGTCGGTGATCGCGACGGCCGGAGCCGCAGGACCCAGGTAATGCAGCGAAGCATTCGCAAGCGCCTGGTTGTTGTCGAAATCGATGCTGATCGCGTTCCACATGCTTTCCGTGCCGGTATAGTACACGTCCGTCAGGCTGTCGCAACTCACGAACGCGCCCTCTCCGATGCGCGTCACGCTGCCCGGGATGGTCACGCCGGTCAGCTCTGTGCAAAGGCCGAAGGCATAATTCCCGATGTCGGTCACGCCCTCCCCTATGGTCACGTCCGTCGCTTTGCAGACGACGAAGGAGTATTTCCCGATATGGGTCACGCCGGGCTGGACGCGGATGGCAGTGACAAACTCGCGGTAATCATACCATGGGGGGAATTCATCATTGAAATCCATCATCGCCCCTGTCCCGCTGACGGTCAGCGTTCCGCTGCCGTCCAGCGTCCAGGTGATGTTGGCCCCTTCTTCTCCGCAGGTGCCGCCGGAGGGCGGCAGCGCCGTCGTAAGCGCCGCCGCCTCGGAGACCAGGACGACGCCCGCCGCGTCCGTGATCACGCAGTGGTACATATATCCGTCGTGGGTGGTTTTCGCCGTGAAGGCGAAGTCCGCAGTCTTACCGGAGGCGGACAGCACATCCGCCCAGCTGCCGCCGCCGTCCTTGGATACCTGCCACTGATACGCATAAGGGGCCGTGCCGTCGGAGACCGTCACACGGAACTCTGCCTGCGCGCCGACGAACACGGAGGTGGAGGACGGCTGGCTCAGGATGCAGAGGGGCCTCGCAATGCTCGCGTTGTATTCGAACTGCGCGTTCAGAAGGGGCTCGTTGCCCTGCCCGACGGAGATCGCGTTCCATGCGCTTTCGTCGCCGCCGAAGAACACCTGCGCCAGGCTGCTGCAGTCCATGAAGGCGCCGTAGCCGATGCCGGTCACGCTGTCGGCCATCATCACGCCGGTGAGCCCGGTGCAGCCGTAGAATGCGCCGTCGCCGATGGCAGTCACTCCGTCCGGAATCATCACGCTTGTCATTTCGGTGTGGTTCATGAAGACGCCGTCGCCGATGCCGGTCACACCGGCCGGGATATCCACGTCACTGTCGGAGCCGCTGTAGTCGAACAGGATGCCCTTGAGGATCACAAACCCGTCTACATCCGCAAGCCCCGTGCAGGAGCGGAAGGCCTCGTTTCCGATGGCGGTCACGCTGTCCGGGATCGTGATGTCCGTGAGGCTGCCGCAGCCCCGGAACGCCCGCATGCCGATGGAAGTCACGGTATTCGGGATCGTGACGGAGGTGAGGGCTGCGCAGTCCATGAAGGCGCCGAAGCCGATGGCGGTCACGCCGGGCTCGATGGCGACGGACCTGATGACCGCGCTGTGGATCAGCCAGGGGGCCCCGTTAGTATAA
>JAEEGL010353478.1_pt1 | contig 10182 bp, 9 predicted proteins | sample 9134231 | NCBI WGS metagenome assembly JAEEGL01 (sample SAMN16246548, study PRJNA631951) | gut metagenome | biome: gut microbiome; feature: rumen; material: fiber-attached | host: Bos | place: Iran: Karaj | collected 2018-10
GGTCTTAAAAATAAATGATAAGTATTACCTAAAATTATTTGAGCTTGTACTATTTCTTTTAGCTCCTCTGGTGTCATTGCCTTAACAGTTGCTTGTGTTCCTACTGGCATAAATACTGGTGTTTGTATATCACCATGTGGTGTATGAATTACGCCTCTTCTTGCTCCGCAATTTTTATCCACATGCAATAATTCGTAAGTTATTGCTTGACTCATTAATACACTCCTTTATTGTTTGTTAGTTGTAGTCTGTTTTGGGTATAACTCGCTTTCAAAATTAAATCTTGAATTATCACCTTCAACATATTCCATATGATATAAGTTAATATGATGTTTTTCTACTTTATTATTTGGACCTAAAGCATAAACATATTGAATTGGCAATAATGTTACTGCAATAATGAAAAGCACATACAAGAATGATGTTTTTTCTTTAACAATGTATATAACCAAGAATAGAATTTGAACTCCTATTATGATCGCTATAAACATCGGCTCAATATCTCGTGTTTTATCAACTTTTTGAGATGTTTCTCTTACTGACTCCATTGTTTGAGTAACAGTGTCAGTTTGCATTGCAGTTTCTGTAAATTGATTAAATTGATTTAATTTAATCTCTTTTGCTACGCCTGTAATACTAAATATTGTAGCTAATACTATTACAAGCAAAATAATGATAATAAAAATTTTTGATCCCATAGTATACTCTCCTATTTTATCTTTTGTATTTATATAATCTTTTAAAGAATAATCATAGCATCGCCAAAAGAAAAGAATTTATATCTTTCTTTAACAGCTTGATTATATGCTTCCATAATGAAGTCTTTACCAGCTAAACTTGAAACTAGCATTATTAAAGTTGACTCTGGTAAATGGAAATTTGTTATTAATCTATCAATACATTTAAATTTATAACCTGGATAAATGAAAATTCCTGTATCGCCTTCTGTTGCTTTAACGAAACCAGTATCATCTGCAACACTTTCTAATGTTCTACAACTTGTAGTTCCTACTGCAATTATTCTATTGCCATTCTTTTTGGCATTGTTAATTTTGTCTGCATCTTCTTGTTTAATATAAAAATGTTCTGTATGCATATGATGGTCTTCAACGTTTTCAACCTTAACTGGTCTAAATGTTCCAATACCAACGTGAAGTGTAACTTTAGCAATTTCTACACCTTTAGCTCTTATCTTATCTAAAAGCTCTTCTGTAAAATGAAGCCCTGCTGTAGGAGCTGCCGCGCTACCTTCGTATTTAGCATATACTGTTTGATATTTATCGTTTTCTTCTTTTATATTTTCTTTAATATATGGTGGAAGTGGCATAAGACCTATTTTATCTAATATTTCGTTAAATATACCTTCATATTCGAAATGAACTTTTCTTGTACCACCATCTAATATATCTAATACTTCAGCTCGTAATTCATTATCCCCGAAAACCACTTTACTACCTGGTTTTAGTTTGTTTCCTGGCTTAACAATTACTTGCCAATCATCATTTTCTATTCTTTTAATTAATAAAAATTCTACTTTTGCACCTGTATCTTTATGTCCATAAAGTCTTGCTGGAATAACCTTTGTATCGTTTATTACTAAACAATCTCCTGGATTTAAATAATCAATTACATCACTAAAAACTTTATGTTCTATTGTATGAGTGTTTTTATCTAATACCATTAATCTTGCTTCATCACGCTTTTCGTAAGGGTGCTGAGCAATTAGTTCTTCTGGCAATGTATAATTAAAATCTGCTACCTTCATAGTATTAGTTTCAAATTCTCCCTTCTAGCTATATCTTGCATTACACTATCTATTTTTAATTTTAATTCTTCTTCAGTTCCATTGTTTTCGATTACATAGTCTGCTTTTTCAAAGTCATCATCATATTCTTTTTGAGATACAACTCTTGATTTTGCTTCATCATAAGTTAGCCCATTACGTTCCATAATTCTTTGAATTTTTAATTCATCTGTTGCAGAAATACTAATAACATATTTACATTCACGCTCTAACTTAAACTCATGAAGTAATGCTGCATCAATAACTATAGCATCCATATAATCCTTGTATTCTGGGCTCTTATTAACAGTACGTGATACTTCTTTAAATACTGTTAATAAATCTTCGATGGCTCTAACAACATAACGCTTTGTTAATTTGTTAAGTTTAGCCTTTTGCTCATAATCATTAAAAATTATACTTCCTAATTTTTTACGATTTAATGAACCATCTTTATTAATAACTTGTTTTCCAAAAGTTTTTTCAATTTCTTTTAAATATTGTGTTCCTGGTTGAGCTTCATTAAAACTAATATAATCAGCATTTATAATTTTGCAAGAATATACATCTTCTAAAATATTACATGTTGTGCTTTTTCCACTACCAGTAGCACCTGTTACACCTATAACTACCATTTTATAAATCCTTTATAGCATGTGTTGCTAAATAATCACATCTATTATTTAATTCATTATCACTATGGCCTTTAACCTTGTTAAAAGTTACTTTATGTTTTGTTGTTAAATCTATTAATTCAAGCCACAAATCTTTATTTTTAACTTCTTCTTTTTTGCTGTTTTTCCAATTATTCTTTTGCCAGCCTTCTATCCAGTTTTCTAAAAATGCATTTACTACATAACTGCTATCACTAAATAATTCAACTTCACATGGTTCTTTCAAAAGCTTTAAACTCTCGATAACAGCTGTCATTTCCATAATGTTATTTGTTGTTTCTTTACTTGAACCTGAGATTTCTTTTTTGATATCATTATATATTAAAATTGCTCCCCAGCCACCTGGGCCTGGATTTCCACTGCATGCGCCATCTGTATAAATTGTAACTTTTTTCATTAAAAAATTCCTTATTGAGTTTTTCAAATATATGTGATATCATATCATAAACAATGATATTTTACAACAAAAAATCGTATTTTTTAACACATTTTTAATGATAAAAAATTATTAATTTGAATGGAGAAAATATGAACGGAATTCTTGGTATTATTTCAGAATACAATCCCTTCCACAATGGGCATAAACTTCATATTCAAGAAAGCAAACATTTAACAGGATGTAACCTTGTTGTAAGCGTTATGAGCGGAAATTTTACACAGCGTGGTGATACTGCAATTGTCGATAAATGGACACGCGCTGAAATGGCACTTAAACAAGGAGTTGATTTAGTAATTGAACTTCCTACTCTTTATGCAACAAGTAGTAGTGAAAATTTTGCAGATGGTGCGATAAAATTATTAGATTCACTTGGCGTTATTGACTATGTTAGTTTTGGAAGTGAAATTGGTGAAATAGCTCCAATGAATGATGTTGCAACCGTTCTCGCAAATGAGCCAAAAGACTTTAAAGAAGTTATTCAGCGTGAATTAAAATCTGGATTAAGTTATCCTAAAGCTCGCGAGCTTGCTCTTCAACTATACTTTGGTAATAGCAAAAAATATACTGAAGTATTACAAAATCCAAATAACATTTTAGGAATAGAATATTTAAAAGCATTAAAACGCCAAAAGAGCAATATTAATGCAATTACTTTAAAACGTAAATATAGTGACTACAATAGCCAAGATGTTTATTCAGGAGTTGCTAGTAGTACAGCAATTAGAACTATGCTTCAAACTGGCAAAAACATACATTATGTTGTACCTTACGAAACATATGAATTACTTGAAGAAAAGCAAGAAAAAGGTCAAATTATTACAAGCTTAAAATCATTCGAAAAAGAAATCATATATAACCTAAGAAAAATGTCACTTAATGATATTGCCAATCTTCCAGATGTTTCTGAAGGACTTGAAAACAAAATTGCAAGTTGTGTAGATAAATACAATACATTAGACGAAATAATGGAAAACGTTAAATCAAAAAGATACACTATGACACGCATTCAAAGAATAATGCTTTATGCCCTACTTGATATTACTCAAAAAGATATAAATATGTCTAAAAAAGCATTACCTTATGCACGTATTTTAGGATTTACAGACAAAGGAAAAGAAATTATTAGCAATATTGCTTTTGCAAATCCTAAATTAAAACTAGTTGTTAGTGTCAAAAAATTTATGGAAAACAATACAGATAGTCATTTACGCAAGATGATGGAAAAAGATATATTAGCTACAAATATTTATACTTTAGGTTATAAAGAAGAATCTCTTGCAAACCTTGACTATACACACAATATAGTTGAAATTTAGCTCAAAATATGATAAAATATAGGTATGTAACCAATAGAAGTTTATTTTAACAGCGAACACATAAGCATCTTTAATAAGGAGGGAATACATATGTTGTTAAAAATCCTTTTCGTCGTAACTCTTGTTATTGGATACTTTACCAGCTTTGCCAGAGATGGCTTTACACTGGGTTCCATACTTACAGCAATATTCACAACTATCGGATTATCGTTTTTTACCTTTTATCCGAGAAAAGACCTCATCTTTTGGGGTGGATTTGTCATCTTCGGCATCGTCTCATATGCCCTGCTTGGCTTCCACGTCATAGGTGTCATGTTACTGGTATTGATTGTAAGGAAGTTGTACGGCGTTTGGTTCGAACATGATGACGACGACAATTGACGTCACACAAAAAAGAGCGCCCCGCATAAACTGTGGGGTGCTCGATTTTTTTAATATAACAATAAAACTAAACATATTTTAATATAACAATAAAAAGATGCATTTAAAATGCATCTTTTTTTTATTAATCTCCTAAGCATATTCCTATATTTCTTGCTGTTTTTACTAAATCATGATCCATAGTAACTAATTTAACATTTGCTAAAGTTCCATCTTGAACCGCACCAATTTCTTTATTTTCTCCAACAACATCTTCTAATGAAACATAGTCTAATTTTCCGTTTCTAATTACTGTTAAAGAACCAAATTTACCTTCAAGAGCTAATTCCATAGCTTTTGAACCATACTCTGTTGAAAGAACTCTATCATAACTTGTAGGAGTTCCACCTCTTTGCATATATCCTAAAACTGTGCAACGAGCAACTAAACCTGTACGAGCTTCTAGTTCTTTTGCAACCTTTTCTCCAACTCCACCTAATTGAGAATTAATAACACCTGAACCATTATCACGTTGATCTTGTGTTGTAACTGTTCCATCTTTAGGGAATGCACCTTCACTAACTACTACAATTGAGAATGGTTTTCCAATTGATTTTCTATATTCTATTTTTCTTACTGCACTTTCAATATCATAAGGTATTTCTGGAATTAAAGCGATATCTGCACCACCAGCTATTGCTGATTCTAATGCAATCCAGCCAGCTTCACGGCCCATTACTTCTAATACCATAATTCTATGATGACATTCAGCTGTTGAATGTAATCTATCTATTGCTTCTGTTGCAACATGTACAGCAGTACTATAACCAAATGTTATTTCTGTACATGCAACATCATTATCTATTGTTTTTGGAACACCAATAACATTTACACCTTTTAAAGATAAATCTCTTGCTGATTTTTGAGTACTATCTCCACCTAAAGTAAATAAGCAATCTACTTCATCATTTCTAATGTTTTGTACGCATTGATCTGATAAATCTCTATACTCTACAGATCCATCATCATTTATACATTTATAATGGAAAATATTTGCATTTAAAGAAGAACCAATGATACTTCCTCCTCTATGCAATATTCCATTTGCATAACCTCTGCTTTTTAATTCTATATAATCATTTTTCAATAATCCGTTATATCCATCAATATAACCAATTACTTCTATTCCTTTGTATTCGGCAGTTTTTACAATACCACGAATTACCGCGTTAAATCCTGCAACGTCGCCTCCATTAGCTAAAATTCCGACTCTTTTCATTATAATTTCTCCTTCCGCGTTAAAATCTTAAGCTTTCTAACCATATAATATCATACACTTAAAAAAATGATTTGTAAATTATTTTTTTAAAATATAATAATATTGTAAAAAAGAAAGATATATTTATATATCTTTCTTTTTTCTTTTTTTATTATCTTTTTGCTTTGCTTTATCTACTTTTTTATTATTTAAAGCAGTATCATTATCAGAAATATCAGTTAGTTCATCATTTTCAACAGGTTTATTTTTATGAGGAAATGAAATTTTCATAGTTGGGAATGCTCGTGTTAAACGATTACTCCATTTACTTTGGCTAGCAAATCTTTCTTTGATTTTGCTTTGTAATTCTTCTAAAGGAATTGGTTTAATGCCTTTAATTTTTGATGCTGTATTTGCAATTGTTTGCTTTGTTTTAGAAGCTGTACTTACAATTTTTCCTCTTGTTTTTACTGTTGTATCAACAATTGTTTTTCTTGTTTTAGCAGTATTATCTGCAATAGTCTTTTTAGTTTTAACAGCAGTATCAACAATAGTTTTCTTCGTTTTTGCTGCTGTAGTTTCAATTGTCTTTTTAGTTTTGTTTGCAATATTTGCTGTTATTTCTTTACGCTCTTCATTTACTTCTAATGTACTATCTTTTGCTAATTCATCTGTAACTTCATTAGAAGCATGCTTTAATCCAAATGCTATAATACTTGAAATAATAGTATCTAATAATATTACAGCTAAAAATATACCACTTGCAACATGCATATAAAAATCTGGTATTTTTTCTAATAAACTAAATAAAATTGGATCTGCAACTTCAACAATTACAATACCCGCAATTCCAAATAAGAACATGTTTACAACATATACTCTACCATTTATATTAAATTTTTGATTAGAATAATCCCACCATCTTGCATGAAAAATTTTTTCTAAAATATAACTTGTACAATATTCTATACATGTACATAAAACCATTGATAACAAAAACAGCAATGGTATATTGTCTTTAAAGCTTTGAAGCGCAAAGCTTATACCTGCGACGCCCAATCCATAAACCGGTAAATATGGTCCTATTAAAAATCCTCTATTTACAAGCTTTTTAGTTTCTGGATAGAATAAACTTGTAAATGATTCCATGCACCAGCCTAGAAATGCAGCTATTGCAAATATCATAAAATACGTCTCTATTTCTCTCATCGATCTATTCTTTAATTAGCTCCCTTTTATTAATTCAATTGCTTCATCTATTGTAACTTCAATTTGTTCACCTGTTTTCATATCTTTTAAAGTAATTGTTTTATTTTCAATTTCTGTTTCTCCAATAATTGCAACATAAGGAATTGCAAGTTTATCAGCATATTTCATTTTAACTTTTATGTTTCTATCGCCATAATATGTATCAACTTTTAAACCTGCTTTTCTAAATCCATTTGCAACTTTTAGAGTATAACCTAAATCGTCTGTTCCAACTGTCATAACTAATACTTTAGCAATTGATTTTTTACTTGCTTCTAATACACCAATTTCTTGTAATTGTGAAAATAGTCTTGTTAAACCAATACTAATTCCAACACCTGGCATATGTTGATTTGAATAATAACTTGTTAAATTATCATATCTACCGCCAGAACAAATAGAACCTAATTCTGGATATTTTACTAAATTAGTTTCATAAACTGTTCCTGTATAATAATCTAAACCACGTGCTATTGAAAGATTAATTGCAAAGTTTTCTTCTGGAATTCCAAATTTGCGCATATAACTTAATACTTGTTTTAATTCATCTAAACCTTTTATAAAGGTTTCACTTTCAACATTTAAATTATCAAGTTTTACAATTACATCTTCATTACTTCCGCTAATTGCAATAAAATCAAGTATTTGCTCTGATGCATTATAAGTAATATCTTGTTTAATTAATTCATCACGAACTGCATCACGACCTATTTTATCTATTTTATCAATTGTTCTTAAAATATCTGTGATTTTATCTTCTAATTCTAGGTTCTCGAAAAATCCATTTAATATTTTACGGTTATTGATTTTAATTACAAAATCGCCAAAATTTAATTCTGTAAAGATTTTATAAATTATTGCTGGAAGCTCTGCATCATAAACTAAATCCAAAGTTTCATTACCGATAACATCTATATCACATTGATAAAATTCTCTATATCTTCCTTTTTGACTGCGTTCTCCACGATATACTTTATTCATAGCATAACGCTTAAATGGAAATGCTAAATCATTAAAGTGTTCTGAAACATAACGAGCAAGTGGTACTGTATGGTCAAAACGCATACTTACGTCAGTATCACCTTTCATAAATCTATAAATTTGCTTTTCTGTTTCTCCACCAGCTTTAGCAAGTAATAATTCGCTATATTCTAATACTGGTGTATCTATTGGAAGAAAGCCAAAACTTTCATAAACTTTTCTTATTTTATCATAAATCTTATTAAATAATATTTGGTCTTGTGGTAACAATTCCATAAAACCTGGTAATGTTTTTGGTTCCATTTTATTCTCCTATTCTAAAAATCTTTTGGTTGTAATTCTAAATAAATATTTTGTTCATCTGAAATCATAGTAATTTTTCCATGACCTGGATAAACAATAGTATCTTCTGGCAAAACCATTAGTTTATTAGTAATGCTATCCATTATTTCTTCAAAACTCCCTGTTGGTAAATCTGTACGTCCCCATGTTCCAGAAAATAATGTATCACCAGTAAACACAAGCTCTTCATTTGGGCAATACAATGATAAGCCTCCTTTAGTATGACCTGGAGTTGCTATTACATCAAACTCCAAATTTCCCACTTTTATAATATCTTTATCTTTTAGTTTTGCATCTGCATCTAATGGTGGCATTTCTAAACCTATATAATCACACATATTTATATCTTTATTATATAAGCCTTCAGAATCTTCTTCACTTACTAATACTTTACCACCTTTTAAATTTTTAAGTTCTTGTACTCCACCAATATGGTCTGCATGACAGTGTGTTAAAAATATATATTTTATACTATCTGCTCCCATTACAGTTAAAGTTTCTGCAATACGTTCAGGCTCTCCACCTGGATCTATTACCATTGCTTCTTTTGATGCTTCATCAAAAATAATATAACTATTTGTTAATAAATCTTTTTGTTTTGTTAAAACTTTAAGTCTCTTTAATATCATTTGTTAACCTCGTTTTCTTTGAACGTCATATACGCTTTCAACATTTCTTAAAGAATTTAATAATTTGTTTAGATTATCTTTATTATCAAGCTCAACGGTAATATTAATTACACTTGCGCCTTCACGATTTGTTTTAGCATTAACACCTGTTAAATGTGCTTTTACATTATCTACTTGTTTAATAATATCTTTTAATAAATCATTTCTATCATTTGCAAAAATCTCAATGTTTACACTATAACTTCCTTTTACATCATCATACCAGTAAACATCAATAATTCTTCCAACATCATTAATTAAATCTTTAACATTAGGGCAATTTGTTCTATGAACACTAACGCCTCTACCTTTAGTAATATAGCCTACTATGTCATCACCTGGAAGTGGGTTACAACATTTACTTAGTTTAACTAAGCAGTTATCAATACCTTTAACAATAATACCACTTTTAGATGGTTTAACTTTAGTTGGTTTGCTATTTACAATTTCTTCTATTTTCTTTTCTAAATCTTCTGATTCATGCTCTTTATCGTATTGCTCTAATAATCTTGCTACTACCTTATTAACACTTAATCCACCAAAGCCAATACTTGCATACATATCGTCAATAGTTGCAAATTGATATCTTTGAAGTACTGTATCTATCCATTCATCTTTTAATATGTCAGATGCTTTAATGCTTAATTTTTTGATTTCTCTATCTAATGCATCATGGCCACGTTCAATGTTGATATTTCTATCAGCATTTTTAAACCATTTATTAATTTTGTTTTTAGCACCACTTGATTGAACAAATTTTAACCAGTCTCTTGATGGGCCTTTATTTTGCTCACTTGTAATAATCTCGCAAATATCACCATTATGCAAGTGTGTAATAATTGGCATCATTTTTCCATTTATTTTACAGCCAACCATTTTATTACCAATTGCCTCATGAATTTCATAAGCAAAATCAATAGGAGTCGCATGTCTTGGAAGTACTACTATTCTTCCCTTTGGAGTAAATACATAAACTTCATCTTCAAATAATTCTGTTTTTAATGTTTTTAAGAACTCTTGCGGATCTTCTATTTCACTTTGCCACTCTAATGTTTCCCTAAGCCATGCTAGTTTATCTGTTTCTACAGATACTGATTGTTTCTTTCCAGAATA
>JAEEGL010581204.1_pt1 | contig 10182 bp, 10 predicted proteins | sample 9134231 | NCBI WGS metagenome assembly JAEEGL01 (sample SAMN16246548, study PRJNA631951) | gut metagenome | biome: gut microbiome; feature: rumen; material: fiber-attached | host: Bos | place: Iran: Karaj | collected 2018-10
ATATAAAAGAGCATTTACTAAAGTTCTTGTATAATGTCCAGGTGCTGGATGAGTAACCATTCCACTTGGTTTATTAATTATTAATAAATAATCATCTTCATAAACTATATCTAATGGAATATTTTCTGGTTCTACATCTATTTCATAATTTAAATCATCATTTACTTCTATTTCATCATCTAATTTTACTTGGTAAGAACTATTAATAGTTTTTCCATTTACTAATACTAAATCCTCTTTTATTAGCTTTTGTACTTTACTACGAGATATATTTAATTCTTCTGCTAAAAAAGAATCTATTCTAGTACCTTCTTTATCCTTTACAATCATATGCTCCCTCCAATAGACTTATTATATCATAATTTAAATCATTATGTTATAATCTTATTAAGGAGATGATAACATGGCTTATGTTGAATCTATAGGAGTACTTCCTGGACAATCAGTAGAAGATGCAATTGATCTTTATTTAGATTTAAACAAACAAGGATTAACTACTACATGGACTGTAGTTAAGGGAAATACATCTGACTTCCCTATTGGATATTTTGATGAAGATACAATTGATTTATTTAAACTAGGTATAACTACTGTAAATAATATTATTTTCTTAGTAAATAGAGGCCATGAACCACTAGATAGTGAATGCCAAGTTCATACTAATTACTTTATTGAACAATTACTTGAAAAATATAAAGATTTAGATGATATTCCTTCAATTTTACGTAGTTTTGAAGAAATTTCTAAAAATTCAGGTAATCCACTCTTTACTGAAGAACAATGGGATTATATAAAAGAGCAAATTGCTTCACGTAAACTTGAAGAGAATCATGAAAAAGGAAAATAAAAAGAATTCATTTAGAATTCTTTTTTTTATTATTAGTTTTACTACTCTTTTTAGTACTTTTATTCTTTGGTTTTTCCTTTTTCTCTTCCTCTACTATTACTTCTTGCTTTTTCTTTTTTTCATTTATTTCATCTTTTATAGTACTTATTATTAATAATGCGACACCTATTGTTATTCCCATATCAGCTATATTAAATATAGCAAAATTAATTAAAGTAAAATCAAAATAATCAACTACGGCATGTAATAGTAATCTATCTACTAGATTACCTATTATACCTCCAATAATTATTCCTAAAGATATAATACTTAATTTAGAAAATTTCTTTTCTTTTTTTATGTAATAATCTATTAAAAATAAAAATATAAAAGCTAATAGTATTAAAAATATTTGATTGTTTTCTAAAATGGAGAAAGCTGCTCCCTTATTCTCTACATAAGTTAAATTAAAGACATTAGGAATAATAGGAATACTACTATTTAGAGTCATTTTAGTTCTAATTAATATTTTTACTAATTGATCAATAATAATTAGAATAGCTGCATAAGAATATATTTTTTCTCTACTCTTCATTTTCTTCCTCCAAATATTTTATTTTTTCTACGATTACTTGTATTTGATTTAATCTTTTTTCTACTACTCCTCTAATTTTAATTAATTTACCTCTAGTTAAATCTTGGAAGTCTTCAAATACTTTAGGGAATATAGTAAACTCCATACTACCTGTTTCATCACTTCCTGTGATAAAAGCCATCTTATCACCTTTCTTAGTATTAATTACTTTTATTTTATCTACTAATAATAGACAATCTATTTTCTTATTAAAATATTTATCTATTTCATTTAATGGAATACAATATGGATTATCTTGTTTATAGAAAGTAGTAGGATGAGATGATAAGTAGAATCCAAATACTTCTTTTTCTTTCTCTAATAAATAATTATTAGGATATTCTTTTTGATATTCAATATCTGGTTTCATTACTAATTCTGGATCAATATCTTTAGTAAGTTCAGCATAGTTAAATAAACTATCTAAATTATATATTAAGGTTGCTCTATTATGATTAAATTCACTAAAGACATTAGCATTTATTAGTGTTTCAAATGTCTTTTTACCTATTCCTGAAATATATAGTCTACTAAAACAATCATAAATATCAGTAAATTCACCATCTTTTTTAGCTTCATTAATAGTATTTGATACTACTGTTCCTATTCCTTTAATATTAGATATTGGATAAATAATTTTATTATCCTTTACAATATATCTAGATTCACTATTATTAATAGTTGGTTTTTCTACTTCAATTTTATTAGCTTTAGCTTCCATTATATATTCATTAGTTTTATATTCACTACCTATTACATTAGATAATAAATTAGCAAAGAATATTGTTTTATAATGAGCTTTTAAATAAGCCATTTTATAAGCAATTATTGAGTAAGCTACTGAATGAGATCTATTAAATCCATAGCCAGCAAAATTTAAAATTAAATCAAATATCCTTTTAGCTTGTTCCTTATTATGTCCCAATTCACTACTCTTCTTTATGAATTTTTCTTCTTCACTTTTTAATAACTCTAATTTCTTTTTAGACATAGCACGTCTTAAGATATCTGCTTCTCCTAATGTATAACCAGCAAAGATATTAGCTACTTGCATAATTTGTTCTTGATATATTAGAAGTCCATACGTATTTTTAGTTACTTTTTCTAGTGAAGGATCTAAATATGTTACTTTTTCTTCACCATGTCTTCTTCTAATATAAGAATCAATATTTACAGCTGCCCCTGGTCTAAATAAAGCTATGGCAGAAAAGACATCTTCAAAAGTCTCTGGTTCTAATCTTCTTAAGAAGTTTCTCATACCACTTGATTCAAATTGGAATATTCCTGTTGTATTTGCTGTTTTAAATATTTCTAAGGCTTCTTTATCATCTAATGGTATTTTATTAAAGTCTACTTCCTCATTCAATGACTCTTTTATATCTTTTAATATATTATCTATAATAGTTAAGTTCTTTAAACCTAAGAAATCCATCTTTAAAAGACCTAAATCTTCTAAATATTCCATTGGATAACTAGATAGATACATATCATCTCCATAAGTTAGAGGAATTACTTCATCTAAATCAACTTTAGACATAATTATTCCAGCAGCATGAGATGATGTATGTCTAGGAAAACCTTCTAATTTAGTAGCTATTTCATACATTTTAGTAAGTAATGTATCTGAATCAATTCTTGCTTTAAATGAAGCATTTTTAGTATAAAAATCATTTAATTTTTCTTTAGTAAATCCTGGAATAAACTTAGATAAAGAATCTACTTTATAGGTAGGAATATTTAATACTCTAGATACATCTCTTATTACTTGTTTAGCAGATAAAGTACCAAAAGTAACAATTCCGGAAACACGTTTTTCTCCATATTTTTTAGTAACATACTTTATTACTTCATCACGTCTATTATCAGGAAAATCTGTATCAATATCAGGCATAGTTTGTCTTTCAGGATTTAAAAATCTTTCAAATAATAAGTCATATTCTAATGGATCAATATCAGTTATTCCTAAAGAATAAGCCACTAAAGAACCAGCAGCCGAACCTCTTCCTGGTCCAACTAAAATACCACTCTTTTTAGCAAACTTAATAAAGTCATAAACTACTAAAAAGTAATTAGGAAATCCCATATCACTTATTACTTTTAATTCATAACTTAATCTTTCCTTATAATTATTTGGTATTTCTCCACCTAATCTTTTAGATAAACCTTTTTTACATAATTCAAATAAATACTTTTTAGGATCTTTTACATCATATATTGGTAATAATAATTCTTTTTTAGGAAATTCTATATCTATAGAATCAGCTATTTTCATAGTATTAATTAATCCATTATTATCAGTTAACTCTAATACATTTTTTATATTTAATTCATGATTTTCAATATCATAATCTACTTCATCTAAAATAGTTTTACCATCTCTTATTCTATATAAATATGGTAATATATCTTGATCATTTTTATTTAAATATAAATTTTCTCTTAAGAACACAATATTCTTAGTTATAATCAAGGCTTCTTTTTCTTCTTGTTTATTAGCATATCCCAAATATATTTCTTTATATATTTTTTCATAATATGAATATTTTTCTCTATAAGTAAATGGTAATAAACATATTAAATTATTATACTTTTTTATATCTTTTTCTTCTAATTTAGAAGTATTAATAATAGTAGATAATTTCATTAAATCTTGATAACCTTTGTAGTCTTTAGCAAGTACTACATAACTTGTATTATCAAGTATTATGTTTAAACCTATTATGGGTTTAATACTTTCTTTTTCACATTTCTTAATAAATTCCATTACTCCATACATATTAGTATCAGTAAGAGCTATACTAGAGATATTATTATCTTTAGCATATTTTATTAAGTCATCTATTTTTAAAAGTGATGAAAGTAATGAATAATTACTCTTATTAAATAGTGGAATAAACATAATAATACCTCCTTTAATTTTATTCTATCATAAAATATATAATATTAATATAAGTAAAAACCTTTGACTTTATGAGTGTTTTATGTTAAATTATATAAGCAGAGCGAATAGAAACCAAAGGAGGGATAATATGGCAATTAATGCATCTACAAGAGTTGGTAATGTTAAGAACAAAAGATCTCATGCTTTAAACGCTACTAAAACTAGACAAAATTTAAATTTACAAGTTCATAGATTAGATGATGGTACTAAAGTTAGAATTTCAACTAAAGAGAAAAGAACTTTATTAAAGAATAAGAAGTCTGCATAAGCAGTCTTTTTTTTGCAATAAAAAAACTAACTTACGTTAGTTTAATTACATTTATAATTTAAATTCTTATAGAATGCTTCAGCTTGTACTTTAGTTGTTGTACTAGTATGATCTAGCTTAGCATATGGATGTACTCCAAATATTGGATTTAATTTAGTTACATCTAATTTAGTAAAGTCTACTGTAGTTACAACAGTAAATCCATTACCTAATTGATCTGTTTTTATTTTATATCCTGGAGTCATTTCATATTGTTCAAAAGCTTGGAAGTCTTTCATCAATTGAGTAATAGCTGGTTGTACTTCAGGATGATCTTTATTAGGAGCATCATTATAAGTTCTTACATAATTTTGTAATACATTATTTTTAAATGAAAGATTAACTACTACTGATGAATCAGTTCCATTTGCTGCATTTGGCATATTCAAAGTACATACTAATTTATCAATATTTTCTTTTGATTTAATTGCATTTTCATCTATTCTATGTCGGACTTGAGGTTCCTCTACTCTAGTATTAATCATATTATTAACTGGTGTATATAATAAACCCATAGCTACTATAAATAATCCTATTGTTCCAACTAACATAGCTGGTTTTTTACTTATAGTTTTTTCATAATTAGCTACTTTTTCTACATCACTTAAGTTTAGTACTTGTGTTTTAGCTAAATCTTCAGGACTTAAGTTACTTCTTAGTTGTTTTTTATGTCTAAATATACCCATAATTGTCACCTCTATCCTAATAACATTATAACAACTTATTGATTAAAATGACAAGAAAAAATAACTATTTCTAGTTATTTTTATATTTTGCATCGAATTTTTTTCTTTCTTCAGTATTTAAAATCTTTTTTCTTAAACGAATATGATTAGGAGTTACTTCTACTAACTCATCTCTATTAATATAATCTAGAGCATATTCTAATGTAATAGGTCTTGGTCTTTTTAATACTACTGTGTGATCTGAACCAGCAGCTCTTGTATTAGTTAATTGTTTTCCTTTAACTACATTGATTGCCAGATCGTTATCTCTATTACATTCTCCTACTATCATTCCTTCATATACTTCTTCTCCAGGAGCAATAAACATAGTACCACGATCTTCTAAGTTACCAATAGAATATGCAGTAGCATTACCATTTTCCATAGAAACTAAAACACCTAGTTTTCTTTCTCCAATTTCAATATTTTCATATGGTAAATATTCTTTAAAGGTATGATTCATAATACCATAACCCTTAGTTAAAGTCATAAAATCAGTTGAGAAACCAATAAGACCACGAGATGGAATAGTATATAGTAATCTTACTTGTCCTTCATAATTATTCATACTTTCCATTTTTCCACCACGGATACCTATTTGTTCAATAACAGTTCCCATTGAATCTTCTGGTACTTCTATTTGTAATTCTTCATATGGTTCATATTTCATACCATCTATTTCTTTTATAATTACTTCTGGTTTTGATACTTCTAATTCAAAGCCTTCTCTTCGCATATTTTCTATTAAAATACTTAAATGTAATTCTCCACGACCAGAAACTAAGAATGATTCATTAGTATTTGGTTCTACTTTTAAAGATACATCTCTTTGTGTTTCTTTAAATAATCTTTCTTCTATTTTTCTAGCAGTTAATATTTTTCCATCTCTTCCAACCATTGGAGAAGAATTAGTTCCAAAAGTCATTTGAAGAGTTGGTTCATCAATATGAAGTTTGGGAAGTGGTAATAAATTATCATTATTACATATTGTTTCTCCTACTGAGATATCTGAAAGTCCAGCTATGGCAACTATATCTCCAGCAGATGCTTCTTCTACTTCTACTCTATTGTATCCATAATAACCAAATAATTTTTGAATTCTAAATTGTTTAGTAGTTCCATCTAATCTACAACAAGTAACCATTTCACCGGTTTTAATCTTACCATTATGTACTCTACCTATTCCTATTCTTCCTACAAAGTCATTATAGTCTAGAAGTGCAGGTTGAAATTGTAATGGTTTATTAATATCACCAGTAGGTGCAGGAATTTCTTCTAAGATAGTATCTAATATTTCTGTAAATCCTTCAGTTAGATTATCTTCTGTTACTCCACAAGTACCATTAACAGCAGATGCATATAATACTTTAAAATCTAATTGAGCATCATCAGCTCCTAATTCAATAAATAGATCTAATACTTCATCTACTACTTGTTTACAACGAGCGCTTGGTTTGTCTACTTTATTAATTACTACGACCGGTTTTACTCCAGCTTCAAAAGCTTTTTTCAAAACAAATCTTGTTTGAGGCATAGCTCCTTCATAGGCATCAACTACTAATAATACTCCATCTACCATATTCATGATACGTTCTACTTCTCCACCAAAGTCAGCATGTCCTGGAGTATCTAATATATTGATTCTAACTCCTTTATAATCTAATGCTGTAGTCTTAGCAAGAATAGTAATACCTCTTTCTTTTTCTAAAGAATTAGAATCCATTGATACATTACTTAAATCTTCATTATCTCTAAACATTCCTGAATTTTTTAATATACCATCTACTAGTGTTGTTTTTCCATGATCTACATGAGCTATAATAGCAACATTTCTCTTTTCCATTTATAACACCTCTTTTTAAACACCGTCCTAGATTATAACATAAAAAAAAGTAAAATACTAGTATTTTACTTATTATTTTTCAGGTGTCATTTTAATATTTTGAGAATCCATAATTATTTTTAATAAACTAATAGCACTCTTTCTTTCAACAGCAGCAGCCCCGGTATTAAGAGATTCCTTCAGCTTTTTCTCTCTTGCTTCTCTTCTTTTTAATTTTTCTTTCTTACCACTCATTCTACCTACCTCCAGACATTAATGTTTCAATATAATCAGCTAAAGTATTATATTCTTTTTTCTTTAAACTATTTAATACTTCATGATGTTCGGTTATTACTCCACCTTCAAATTCTTTTAACATTTCATAATCATTATCATTATCCCCAATTACTCTTAAATCATTAATATTTAATTCTTCAATATTAAATAATTTCTTTAAAGCATTTCTCTTATTAACTGATTTATGAATTATATTAATATGAACACGACTTGCATATATATGAATATCTACTCTATCTTTAATGATTTTTATTAACTCATCAGCTTTCTTTTTATCTTTAGATCTTACTACTATTTTTACACAATCTTCTATATTAGTAGTTTCATTATAACCATCATCTAAGAAATAATCACATTTATATTCTTCTAAGATAGGTATAACTTCTTCAATTTCTTTTTTATCTAAATTTACTGTATCTAAACAATAATCTACATAATTAAATATTTTAGCTCCATCTTCACATATTAAATATGTATATGGAATATTATATTTATTTAGTAGATTCTTTAGATCAGTATAATTACGACCAGTAATAATACAAAAAGAATTACCTTTCTTAATAAAGTTATTAATACTTTCTATATTCTTTCTAGTTTGATTCATATCATCTTCTAAATATAAAGTATTATCAAAATCACTAGCTAATAAAATCATTTTATCACCTATTATTAGTATAACGTAATTTCAAGTATTTGAAAAGTTTTTGTACATATGATAGAATGTAAAGAGTAAAGGAGAATATTATGGAGAACATTAGAAAAACTTATAATAGAGATATAATTGAGAAGAATAATTATGTAAAAATAGGAAAACCTAGAAGTTATAGTAAACCTTTTAAAATCGATGAAGATAGTTTAAGAAGAATAGAAGATGCAATTGATGATGTTGTTAAAAATATAGAAAGTAATATAGTTAATTTAAAAGATGAAAATCAAAAAATAATAGGAAATAAAAATAAGTCTCTTGATGATATGTTTAAGGAAGAGAAACAAGATATTTCATATAATAGTTATATTAGATAGAAACAATCAAAAAGATTGTTTTTTTTGTTTTATGGTTTTATAATAAATTCAAGGAAGGAGGCTTTTGATTTGAGAAAGTATATCGCTGAATTTATTGGTACTTGTATATTAGTTCTATTTGGTACTGGTGTTGCTGTTGTAACTTCAGGAAACTTAGTTGCTACTGCTTTAGCTTTTGGTTTAGCTATTGTAGCTGCTGCTTATGTTATTGGTAATATTTCTGGATGTCATGTTAACCCTGCAGTTTCATTTGCTTGTTGGATGGATAAAAGACTAACTACTAAAGATTTATGCTTCTATATTATTGCTCAAGTATTAGGTGCAATCCTTGGTACTGCTATTCTTTATTTCATATTAAAGAGTTGCGTTCTAGGTACTGGTGCTCTAGGAGCTAATGGCTTTGGTAAGTTCTCTAATGTAGAATTATCTATGTGGGGAGCAATCTTAACTGAAGTTGTATTAACATTTGTATTTATCTATACAATCTTAGGTGTTACAGCTGATAAGAAGAAAGATGCAGTTGCTCCAATAGTAATTGGTCTTACTCTTACATTTGTACATTTATTAGGTATCAATTTAACTGGTACTTCTGTAAACCCAGCTAGAAGTTTAGCTCCTGCATTATTTACTGGTGGACAAGTATTAGGACAAGTTTGGGTATTTATTGTTGCTCCACTTGTTGGTGGTGCTTTAGCTGCTATTGTTTACAGATTCTTAAATAGAGCTAAAAATTAATTACCAATATAAAAGATGAGTTAAACTCATCTTTTTTTATTAAACAAAAAGAGAAAGTATTAATTTCTATCCACACTTGCAATTATAGATAGAAACGGAAATACTTTCCCCAAACGCGTTTATCGGAAATTCATAATTCAGGGAGCAAATCCTAAATTACTATTTCCTTTAAATTTGTCCCAATATATTAAGAACAAATGCTCAAAATATATCGAAACAGGGCAGAGAAATAAAATTATAGAGGCTACCCTATAAGATTATCCCTCAAAAATGTGGATCCAATCTTAATAGAATACTGAACTAACCATATTCGAACGTCCGAAACGTAATAAGATTTAATCCAAAACATTGGTATCTTTAAACTTATTGTTTAAAGGTCCCAATAGGTTGAATGATTTTTTAAGTACTAGGTACTTAAATTGTCATTCGGTAGATTTAGGGCATTGCCTAAATCTATATTATATATAACATACAAAAAATATTTTGTAAATATGTTTTAGAATATTTTCGTTTTTTTGTGTAAATTAACTTGACATATTGAATATTTAATGTATAATTGTAAATGTCTACTTGATTTAGTCGACTCAGTGACGGAAGACTGAGGCGATTAATGACATGTGCGAATGTAGTTTAATGGTAGAACCTCAGCCTTCCAAGCTGACTACGGGAGTTCGATTCTCCTCATTCGCTCCATTGAGGAATCTGCTCGGAACAATACCGAGTTTGATATATAAATCTATCGAAAGATAGATTTTTTTGTGTTTATAAATCATCCATCCAAAGAAAGGATGGTGAAATAATGAAGAGATATTTAATGTATAAGTCTATTATGAAGTATCTAACTGATAAAGATTTATCTTTGAATGCTAAAG
>JAEEGL010771618.1_pt1 | contig 10182 bp, 1 predicted proteins | sample 9134231 | NCBI WGS metagenome assembly JAEEGL01 (sample SAMN16246548, study PRJNA631951) | gut metagenome | biome: gut microbiome; feature: rumen; material: fiber-attached | host: Bos | place: Iran: Karaj | collected 2018-10
ACATAAATGTGTTACATGTAATACTGAAAATCTTAAAGAATGTTTAGTTTGTGAAGAAGGTTTATTCCTCGATGATGAAGGTAAATGTGTTAAAGAATGTAAAAAGGGATATTATGAAGATATGGAAAGTGGAAAATGTAAGGAATGTTCTGGAGAACATTGTGATAAATGTCCAAACGGAGATAAATGTGTGAAATGTGAAGTCGGTTATGTTTTACAAAATGGTGTTTGTAAATTAACTTGTGATACTCATTATGTAGAAAGACATGGTGAATGTATAATATGTACAGATAAAAATTGTGCTGTTTGTGATAATATGAATCTTGATATATGTAAAAGATGTGATTTACCATTTGTTCTTATGGATAATAAATGCTTAACTCAATGTCCACCAGGTTCATATCCAGTTGATTTAGTCAATCAATTTGTATGTAAGACATGTATAGATAATTGTGCCACATGTATTAGTGCTGATGAATGTACAAGTTGTAAAAATCCTTTATATCTTAAAGATGGAAAATGTGTATCTGATTGTGAAGCTCATTATGTTCCAATTGATGGAGTTTGTAAGACTTGTTCACAACCATCTTGTGTTAAATGCTCAGCTTCAGATACTGCTCAATGTTATGAATGCTCAGATGGATACTTCCTTAATAATGAACATCAATGTGTTACTGATTGTGGTGATGGTTTCTATCCTAAAAATGGAAAATGTATTTCTTGTGGAGATGATAAATGTTCTATTTGTGCCGAACAAAATCAATGTACTAAATGTGCCCCTGGATCTGTTCTTTATAAAGGAAAATGTCTTCCATTATGTGTACCTGGTACTTATGAAGAAGAAGATGAATGTCTCCCTTGTACTGATCAAGATAGATGTAATACTTGTTATCCTTTAAATCCATCTCATTGTAAAGAATGTCAAATAGGTTATTTAAACGATGGTCTATGTGTTGATTTATGTCCAAATGGTACTTATCCTGATGATTATACAAAAACATGTAAAAAATGTTCAAATGGTTGTAAAACTTGTAAAGATGATAATACTTGTTATGATTGTTATGAAGGACTTTTCTTAGACACAGTTGATAAAACATGTAATGATAAATGTAAATCATATCAAGTTGCAGTTAATGGAGTTTGTAAAGATTGTACACAAAGATATTGTATTACTTGTCAACCAGATGATTTAAGTAAATGTACCCAATGTAATCCTGAAATGTATCTTTATAATGGACTTTGTGTTGAAAAATGTCCAGATGGAACTTATGAAAAAGGTAATGATTGTTATGACTGTGAAGCTAATTGTAAACACTGTTCAGATGAAGCAACATGTACTGAATGTATTGATACTAAAGTAGAATACAATTATGATTGTTATGATAGATGTGCACAAAATTATGTTAATGTTGATGGTCATTGTAAGAAATGTACTGATGATAAATGTATTGTTTGTGATCGTAAAGATTTAGGAAGATGTTTAACTTGTGAAGAAGGACTTATTAATGATAATGGTAAATGTATTAAGACTTGTGGACCATCAAAATATTATAATCAACTTCTTCAAAGATGTGAACCTTGTTTTGAAGGTTGTGAAGTATGTGATAATCCAAAAACATGTCAAAAATGTATTAAACCCCTTCTTCTTGATGAACAAAATACAGTTTGTACTTATGCTTGTAAAGATACATGGTATGCTGAAAAGCAAGAAAAACCAGATCATTGTGAAAAATGTGAAAATACAAATTGTAAAAATTGTTGTCCAACAATTCCAATCCATTGTTTGACTTGTCCAGATGGCTCATTCATTTTCACTGAAGAAAGTGGTCTTAATGATTGTGTTAAGCAATGTCCTGAAGGTTATATAGGAAATGTAGCAACTAAAAAGTGTCAGAAATGTGCAGAAGGATGTGCGGCATGTAAAGATACACCTCAAACATGTACTAAATGTATAGAAGGATATAAAATTATTTCTGGAAATAGATGTGTACCAATAGTAGATTGTCCTGAAAGAACAGTTGAAAGAGAAGGAGTTTGTCTTAAATGTAAAGATCCTAATTGTTTGCAATGTGATCCCTTAAATGTTAATAAATGTTATAATTGTGATGAAACTCATATTCTTAATGAAGATGAATGTATTCCTAATTGTCCAGATGGAATGTATGAAGTAGAAATAGGAGGAAGAAGAACTTGTAAAACATGTGATGGAAAATGTAAAACTTGTTCAAATGCTGAATCATGTGATGAATGTGCTGATAATTATCATTTTGTTGAAGGCAGCAGAGTTTGTGATATATGTCATCCACCTTCAATGGTAATAGGAAATGTATGTGTAACATGTAAAGCAGAAGGATGTGCAGTTTGTGTTGAAGGAGAACCTGAAAAATGTAGAATTTGTGAAGATAAATTAGTCTTATTTGGTGATCAATGTTATGCTGATTGTCCAAAAGGATATTATAAAGAAAATGGAAAATGTGTACCTTGTGATACTAATTGTGAAGTTTGTTCTTCAATAGATCAATGTTCAAAATGTGTTGAAGGTACTTTCCTTCATTTAGGAAAATGTATGACTGAATGTCCAGATGGAACTGTAGGTATTGATGGAGTTTGTCAAAAATGTGCTCAAGATGATTGTTTGAAATGCCCAAATGCTGTTGATGTTTGTACTGAATGTAAAACTATCTTATATAATGGAAAATGTATTGACCAATGTCCAGAAGGAACTGTACAATATGGTAAAGCTTGTGTTAAATGTACTGAAAATTGTCTTAAATGTGATTTAACCCAATGTCATAAATGTATTAAAGGATTGATTCTTAAAGAAAATATTTGTGTTGAAGAATGTGGTGATGGATACTATCCTAAAGATGATAGAGTATGTGTTGAATGTTCTACTAAAAATTGTCTCAAATGTGGAAATGATGATGTTTGTTTAGTATGTAAAGAAGGATTCTATATTAATGATGACAATGAATGTGTTAACCCATGTCCAGATGGATACTTTGGAAATGATGTAACAGGAACATGTGAAAAATGTCCAATTGGTTGTACTTTCTGTAAATCATCAAAAGAATGTATCAAATGTAATGATGGTTATTCTCATTTTGAAGGAATATGTATTAAACCATGTCCTGAAAGATATACTTCAGTAGTTCAACAATGTACACCATGTATTCAAGAATCTTGTGCTGAATGTGCACCAGGAGATCCTAAAAAATGTGTTAAATGTGATTATTACATTTATAATGGAGTATGCGAAAATGAATGTCCAGATGGAACTTATGCTAATGTTTTAACTAAAGAATGTTTAGATTGTGAGCCAAAATGTAAAAAATGTTCTGCTGAAAAATGCTTAGAATGTAAATCAGAATTCTATATGGATAATGGAATTTGTACTAACAAATGTGGAGAAGGAAAAGTAAACGTAAATGGAATATGTGAAGCATGTGAAGAATCAGGATGTAAAGTATGCTCAAGTAATTTAAAAATATGTTTCGAATGTAATAGACCATTAATGTTATATGAAGGAAAATGTGTTGAATCATGCCCAGCAGGATACTATTATGATTCAGTCAATAATCAATGTCAACAATGTGATTACTCATGTGATACTTGTTCTGCAAAAGATAGTTGTATTCTTTGTAAAGCAGGATACTATAAATTAGGTACTCAATGTTTAACATCTTGTCCAGATGGTATGTATGAAGATTGTAAAGAAACAGCAAGAAGTTGTGAAAATTGTGATCCTGCTTGTAAAACATGTGTTCTTGGAACTAATTCTGATTGTATTGAATGCGCAAGTGGTTATGTTATGTATAATAAACAATGTATTAAAAATGATAATTGCCCATCTGGTACTTATTATGATAGTTCTGCTAGTTTATGTCAAAAATGTAAAGTTCCTTATTGTGAAACTTGTCTAGATGAAAATGTTTGTAAATCTTGTAAAAAAGGATTTAAACTTAATTCCAATGGTATTTGTGAAGAAACTCATACTTTAACTAATATTATTGAAGATTTTGATTTATTCTCTAAAGGAAATGCTGCTGATCCAATTCTTAAATCAGCTGCTACAAAGAAATTCTCAGATTATCAAGGTACAGGTGTAGGAAGCAATGATGTTACATTTACTTTCTATTTCCGTTCACTTACACCTCAATTAAAAACTAATTTAGATGTGCTTAGTGTTATAAATGAAATGAAATCAGCATATAATTATAAATTCTATGTAGATGCTAATGATAATAGATGTAAAGTTGCAGTTTATGGAAACGATGAAAATAAACCAGAAGCCAAACTCGATGTTGCTAATTGTGATTATTCTAACATTTATGATTGGAAATTTGTTTCATTAACTTTATCAAAAACAGAAGGAGGAAACTTTAGAGTAACAGTACATTCTTTAATTGAAGGTAAAGAAGATAAGACAATTGAAGTCCCATCAGGTAATTACTATAATCTGATTGAACCAAGTTCATATATTTTATTAGGTAAAAACGGTGTAAGTAACTTTAATATTGGTAAACTTAATATTATGGATTATTCACCAAGTGATGAAGATCTTAATAGATTAACTAAATTCTTACCATCAAATTGTGATTATTTCTGTACTGATTGTAAAGATACTTGTAGATCCTGTCCTAACGGTATTATTCCAATTGATAGTAGATGTGAAGCTCAATCACTTAAAGAAACTCCTGAACTTAATACTCAAAATTCCCCTGTAGAATTTTCATTCAAAGATCAATTTGATAATAAATTAGCTGCAGATGCTTATGGATTTACTGAATGGATTTATGTAAAAGATAATAATGGTAATAAAGAAAGTATTATGAGTTCTGAAGTAAATGGTGTTCCATATGTTAATCTTACAATTAAAGATGGAGTTCTCTCATTCAATGATAATCAACTTAAACATCCTAAATTACAAGTAGGAGAATGGTATTATATTATTGTTTCAATGCTTAAAGATTCAGTGAATATTGTAATTAAAGACAGACAAGGTAAAAGTTCAACTCAAACTTTAAAGAATCAACCATTCATAAGACATTATAAAGATTTTAAATATAATTTACATTCACCCAATTCAAAATCAATTGGAGGAACAATGAAAGCAAGAGTATATATTAATAACCTTCCATCAGATGATATAATGAGAGGAGATGAAAAAGCTATTCAATGTAGTCAAAATTGCCTTAAATGTGATCCAACTCTTAAATGTACTTCATGTTCTGAAGGATATACTTTAACAAACTCTGGTCTTTGTGAAGAAGTTTCAGCTTCACCAGATGATTTCACTCTTTTAGATAATTTATTTGATATTTTCAATAAAGAAGAAAAAACATATGAAGTTCCTTATGATGGTAATTTAACAATTTCATTCAATTTAAGAAAGAAAACTCATTCTAATATGTATCAAGATAATAATAACTTTAATATACTTGCATATAAGAGCACTAAAGAAGGTGATAAGACATCATTAATTAAAGAAACAATTCCATCTGACTTTAAATCAGTATATACTGTAAAAGATGATAAAAATCAATTCTCACATGATTACACTGATGAAATGCCAGATTTTATTTTATTTAATCTCTTATACAATAAATACAAAAATAAAATAGATGCTACTATAACAGATTTTGGAACAGGAAAAACATATACATATACATTAGATATACCAGAAAATGATAAAATTAAATATCTAGTTTTCGGAGATGCAAAAGGAATAGAACTTAACTATCAATTTGGTAATATTAAAGTTTATAATGGATTAACAAAAGGAGATTTATTCACAGCAATTAATAAAAAACCAATGGAAATAGGAGGAATATGTAGTGAATATAATTGGGAAACAGGATTATGCTTAAGATGTAATTATGATGTTAAATCATCTGCTCCACATGAATGTAAATCAAGAGGTTATGCTTGGCAACCAGCTACATTATTTGGATATAATGATTGGTCTGAAATGAAACCAGATGTTCTTACTAATAAAATAGTTTCGACTGATTCTGTTGGTATTAATGGAGATTATGGTATTCTTTACTTTAGATTTGTAATGAGTAAATTTACTGAAGGAGCAAAATATAGAATTGGTTGTTATTCTAATGATAAATTAAAAACTTTCATTCCTACTAATTACAGAGGTGATCTTAATATTTGTATTCAAGTTGTTGTAAAAAATAACTTAGGTTATATTGAATTCTTATTAAATGATTGGACTCCAGTTACTGTTACAACTAAAGGATTTACTTTCAAGGAAAAAGAAACAGTAAGAGGTTTAATTGGAATCGATGCTCCCAATAAATTATTCCAATATTCATTAAGACATTTAACAGATTTAACAAATGCAGTTGAAGGAGTATATAATTATCAACATTATCCAGAAAGACTTCAACAATCAGGAACACTTAGTGTATGGGGTGTTGAAGATACAGGATTTGACAAAAAATTATTTACTGTACCACATTGTTATCTTGAAGTAATGAAACTTCATCCTAATGTGAGATATGATAATTCTCTTTATAATAGTTTAGAAGCTAATTATTCTCCTAAAGTACCTACATGTTCTCAAGGATGTGATTCTTGTGTTTGGGATTATAGTAATTCTCCACCTACAACTACTAAATGTTATGAATGTCAAAATGGTTATAATGCTGAAAAAGTTAAGAATGGAGGAGATGAAGTTATTTGTACTAGGGCTAATGTTTTATATAATTTCTTCAAGGGACAAATTTATCAAGGAGAAATTGAATTACCTATAACTAAAAAAGACATTCTCGATGATAACTTTGCACTTTACTTCCAAGTTCAATTTAATTTCCCTTATTATGATATAGACAATTACTTTAAATTCATGGAATTAGGAACAATGAAAATAGTAAGAAAAGAAAATATTTTAGTTCTTTTAATTGGAACAAAAGACCAACTTGAAATTCCACTTTATGATCCATATAATACATGGAATCACATATTTATAATTTTCTCAGGAACTCAAGTTTCAGTATCAACTCATGCAGGAACATTCTTAAAACAAGTATCAATGAAATCAACAGGAATTAATGGAATAAAAGGAGATAAAATATATGTAAGTAATATAGGTTATTCAACATCACTAACTAATACAATTCTTACAGATAGTGATGATTATGAAAATGTTAAACAGCCTGAACCTGTTGGTTATGATGTCTGTGGACCTGATTGTGCTTATTGTGAAAATGGTTATTGTAAAGTTTGTGGTTCAGGATATGATTCTAAAGATTCTATGACTTGTAGAAATGGAAAAATATTATTTACTCCTGTTTTTGGACAACCAGATCAAGATGAAAATCTTCTTCATAGATTTGAAATATTCCCTCAATCACATAGAAATAAATATATTAGACTTACTAAATGGACTTATCATGTATTAGTTGAATATAATTCTCTTCCTAAAAAACAATTTACTTTTATTAGAGCTTATGATTATGATGGAGTATATTCACTTGAAGGTGTAATAAATTATAATAATGCAAAAATAAACTTTTATATAACTCCAGCAACAAATCCTTCAAAATCTTATTCATTTAAACTTAAATTACCTAAAAGTCCATCTTTTCCAATGCTTTTCATTGCTCTTTCATATGGAGATCAAAATTTAAAAGTAGTAGTTGCTGAATCAACAACAAATTATGTAGCTCAAGAATATAAACTTCCAGAAATTTTAGGATACTTTGGTCAACAATTTGGATTTGATATTTATTCACCAATTGCAGCAAAGATGACAAATGCAGTTTTTTATAAACATAAATCATTATCTTTAGAAGAAATGAAATCAGAAATTCCATTCAGAACAAGAAAAATACAAGAAGATTGTAAATGGGGTACTTCTTCACTTTGTACTAAATGTTCTAATGGTAAACTTGAAAATGGTCTTTGTGTTCCAAAAAAATCAAATGCAGTCAAAATGCTTCTCTTTGCAGAATACTTCCAATTCAATGAAAATGTTCCAACAACTACAACTTCAATAACTCTACCAAATACTAAAGCATTTACAGTTTCTTTCGTTTTCAGAATTTCATCTGTATTAAAGAGAATTTGTAATATAATAAAACTTACAAGTGGAGATTCTGAGTATTTCTCAATGAGATATAATCCAATGAATGACAGATTTACTTTAACATTTGGAAAGAAAATATATACAACAGGAATAGTATTTAGTAAAGCAAATACACCATATCAATTCTTTAAAGTAAGTCTCCAATATCAAGTTAAAGGAGGATCTCTTTTATTCAAAGTGAAATATCTAGATGGAACAGTTCTTGTTGAAGAAAATGAAACAGCAAATTCTGGTCTCTCATCTTTACCATATGGAGATTATAAGATACATTTAGGATATACTGTATTAAATTCTTTACCAGGTGCCTTCGAAATTGGTGGTGTTGAATTCTTTGATCAATACCTTTCAAATAAAGAAGTTGAATTATATGAATATAATGGTATTCAAGAATGTGAAAACGCTTGTTATAAAATTACTCAAGGTGTTTGTACTTTTAATATTGATCCAAGTGATACTAATATTGGTTTAGATTCATATAAAGCTTATAATAATGCACCACTTTTCTATCCACTTACTATTAATGAAATTAGTAGATATTATTCATTCAATCATTATCTAGTTACATTCACACTTAATATTACTGAATTTAATGCACAAAAATATTCTGCAAATCCATCAATTCTTTTCGCTTTTACAGATGATGATCAAAACAGTCTTCAAAATATGGATATTTCACAAACAATTCCAGAAAATATTTTAGAAAATGCATTTACAATGTCTCTCAAAGGAACAGTACTTGAATTGAAATTACCAACAAAGCCATGGTCTACTACACAAAAGAGATCAGTTAAATCATTCTTTATAGGTAGTACTGCTTTAACTAGTGATATTACATTTAATATTTATGTTGATGTCGCTAGAAATGTTATTAAGGGAGTTTTAACTTATAAAGGAAGTGCATTCCAATTTGATTTAGATTTAGAAACTGAACAACAAGCTATGCCTTTAGGTTGGATGACTGTTGCTTATGCTCATCCTTCACTTTCTAATTTCAATGTTCTTTTTGATAAGAATTTAGATTCTATTTTCTATGAGAGTGGTTTGAATCATGAAACTTCATTAAGTTGTATTTCTACTTCTGATAATGATATTTATTGTCCTAATTGTCCAGCTAAATTCAGACCTTATGATGCAGGATGTAATACTGTTTTATTCGATCATCTCTAAATTAAACTTTATAGGTAAAAAATATTAACTTTTTATTTTTTATAATTTTTATTATAATATGATTATAAATTATTTTTTTTTGATTTTATTAATAAAAAAAATGAAGTATCTAATATTAATAATATCATTATTTACTTTATCAATTCAACAAGAAATAACACTTCAATCTCAACCATTAGATGTAATAAAATGTTTATTACAATCAGAAGTATTATTAAATGATTTTAAAAGAATAGTTGAATTAATTAAAGAAAAAGATTATTTAAAATTAATAGTTGAATTGATAGAAATGTATCCTTCAGCATATGAAGAAATAATGAATTGTCTTCAAACTGATATTAATTTACAAAGTTTATTTAAAGATTGTAATTTGGGAGGAAGAGATATGTGCTGTTGGGAGAATAATAATGATTGTTGTCAAATTCATTCAATTTTTAAAAAATGCAATAAAGTTAAAACATATTGTTGTAAAGTAAAAGTAACAGACCCTATCACTAAAAAAACAATAATTAAATATGAGAAAAGCAAATTTAGTGGAGGTGGAGGAAAATTCTAATTGTTCAATAAATAAAACATATTGAAAAAAATTTAAATAAAAAAAATTAACTAATTTTTAAAAAAATCTTTTATTCAAAAAATATTTTTAAAGAGTAATGACATCAATATTATACATTTCTGAAATTTCTCAACAAAAGAAATAATAATCATTAGAAAAAAAAGATTCAAGAATATCATACTTTAATAAATCTATTAATATAATTTTTTGATTATTGTTCTTTTCTATATTTTCTATTATTTTTTTAATAATATCAAAAATAAATTGTGTCGGATTAATTCTTAATTTAATTATTTTTTGATATAATTGTAAAATTAAATTATCATCAACATTATTTTCAACTAAAACTTTAAATAAA
>JAEEGL012171667.1_pt1 | contig 10182 bp, 9 predicted proteins | sample 9134231 | NCBI WGS metagenome assembly JAEEGL01 (sample SAMN16246548, study PRJNA631951) | gut metagenome | biome: gut microbiome; feature: rumen; material: fiber-attached | host: Bos | place: Iran: Karaj | collected 2018-10
CGCCTATTTTCCAGCTTGCGCGCGGCACCTGCGACGTCGTGTAAATTGCGGGAAGCGCAATAAAAAGCGCCATGCCGCAGCCGAGTATGACCTCGAGCGCGAGTGATAAAAGCGTCGAGAATTTGAAGTGTTCCTTCCACGAGCCGCTTATAAGGCGGACGAGGAAGTAAATCGTCAGGAATACCGCTTCGGCGACGAAGAGGTAATAGTTGCAAAGCAGACAAAGCGCCATGCCGGCAGCGAAAATACCGCGGCGTTTTTTCTGAATAAGCACCTCGAGGCCGTAAAGCATCAAGGGGAAGAAGGCGAAGACCTCGTTATACTGGAAGAAGAAGATGCTGTAGATCATGTTGCTGAAAAAAGCATACATGACGGCGCCGAGGATGGCGTTATCGACCTTTTTCGCAAACAGCTTGATATAGGCGAAAGCGGTCATGGCCGACACGGCAAACTTGAAGCAAAGCACAACGGGCATCATATAAGGCACCCATTCGGTCGGGAACGGGAGCGTTATCCAAAAGAAGGGGCTGCCGAGCATATAGTAGGCGTAGGAGCCTATGAAATTAACGCCGAGGTCGGACGTCCAATTCCAGAAGATATCTCCTCTTTTGACGGCCGCGTGAGCCTCATACCAGAAGGGTATCTCCTGGACGTTATAGTCGCCGTAAAAAGTGAAGGGGCCGCCGTCGTAAATCATGGCGGGCACTATAAAGGCCGCCGAAACGACAAGTCCTATCAGCAGCAGATAGATATACTGCCGCCATGTCGGAACGTTTTCAAACGAAAACGCCCTTCGTTTTTTCAAAAGAGGATTGTCAATCATACTATCCCTTTCAGCTTACCGAAAGCTTTATCTCACCGTTTTCGACGGTAAAATCCGCCTTTTTGAAGGTCTCGCCGTTTTTGAGGACTTCGTCTACAAGTCTGTCCTCGACTTCTTTCAGCACGGTTCTTCTGACGTTTCTCGCGCCGTATTCCTCGCTGTAGGAGCTTTCGGCGATTTTACGGACGACGTCGTCGCTCCACGAAAGCGCTATTCCCCTTTCCGAAAGCGCCGTCTTCTGCTCGTTAAGGACGAGCGCGGCGATCTTCTCGAAGCTATCTTTCGAAAGCGGGTCGAAAACGACTATTTCATCGACGCGGTTTATAAATTCGGGGCGTAAGAATTGCTTTAGGGACTTTTCCGCCTTTTCTTTCGCGAGGTCTTTCGTCGTTTTATTGAAGCCTATACCCTGCCCTTTTATCTCTGAGCCCGCGTTGGAGGTCATTATAATCACAGTGTGACGGAAATCGACCGTCTTTCCGTGGGCGTCGGTTATCCTTCCCTCGTCGAGAATCGAGAGAAGTATATTCATGACCTCGGGGTGCGCTTTTTCTATCTCGTCAAAGAGGACTACGGAATAGGGTCTGCGCCTTATCTTCTCGGTGAGCTGACCCGCCTCGTCGTAGCCGACGTATCCCGGAGGAGAACCGATGATTCTCGAGACGGCGTGCTTTTCCATAAACTCCGACATATCGAGCCTTATAAGCGAATCGGGAAGGTCGAAAAGCTCGTTTGAGAGCCTTTTGGCAAGTTCGGTCTTGCCGACGCCCGACGGGCCCGTGAAGATAAACGAAACGGGACGTTCCCTCGGAACGAGCGCCGCTTTGGCGCGTTTGACGGCGTTCGCGACGGCCTTGACGGCGTAATCCTGACCTATGACGTGGGATCTCAGCGCCTCCTCGAGACCCGAGAGCCTCGCGAGCTCGCCGCCGCTTATCTTTTTGGCGGGGATGCCCGTCCACAGTTCGATGACGTTCGCGAGGTCGTCCTCGGTCACCTCGAAGGTGTCGACCTTTTCGGCGAGTTCCTTTTCCCTGACCTGCTTTTTGACAAGCTCGGCCTTGACCTTGGTTATCTGCTCGTAGTCAAGCTCGGCGCCCTCCTCGGTTGGGTTTTCGAGAGCCGAAAGCCTTTCTTCAAGCTCCTTAAGCTCTTTTCTGACGGTAAAAAGCTCGTCTATCTCTTTTTTCGCCATGCCCGCCGCCGAGCAGGCCTCGTCGATGAGGTCTATGGCTTTGTCGGGTAAATAGCGGTCGTTTATATATCTCTCGCTCCACAAAACGGCTTTTCTGACTATGTTTTCGTTAAGCTTTATTCCGTGGAACTTTTCGTAATATTCTTTTATTCCCGCGATTATCTTTTCGGCGTCCTCGATGCTCGGCTCCTCTACCATTACGGGCTGGAAGCGGCGCTCGAGCGCGGCGTCCTTTTCGATGTATTTTCTGTATTCGGTAAGAGTGGTGGCGCCTATGACCTGAATTTCGCCTCTCGAAAGGGCGGGTTTCAGCATATTGGCGGCGTTCATCGATCCCTCGGCGTCGCCCGTGCCGACGAGGTTATGCACCTCGTCAATGACGAGGATGATATTTCCGAGCGCCTTGACCTCTTCGATAAGTCCCTTTACCCTGCTTTCAAACTGACCGCGAAACTGCGTGCCTGCCAAGAGCGCCGTCAAATCAAGAAGCCATATCTCTTTTTCCGAAAGCTTGGCGGGGACCTTGCCCTCGGCTATTTTCATCGCGAGACCCTCTGCGATGGCCGTCTTGCCTACGCCGGGCTCTCCTATAAGGCAGGGGTTGTTCTTGGTGCGCCTTGAAAGTATCTGTATTACGCGGGTAAGCTCCTTGTCGCGGCCTATTACCCTGTCCATTTTGCCCGATAGGGCTTTTTCGTTCAGATTCTGACAGTAGGCCGAAAGGAACTTCGTCTTCTTTTCCGGGACGTCTTCGCCTTTTTTATCGGCGGAGGTCTTTTTATCCTTCTGCTCCTTGCCGGACATACGGAAGTTATTGAATATGGGCATGGGCGCGGCGCCGCCCGGAGTAAAGCCCTCTTCCTCCATCTGATTGGCGACCTCGGTCATCTCGTCGGCTATTGCCTCGAGCTGGTCGTCGGGTATCCCCATCTGCTTCATAAGGTCGTCGACGGGCTTTAATTTCATCTCTTTGGCGCAAACGAGGCAATATCCCTCGTTGACTATCTCGCCTTTTTCGTTGGGCCGCTGAATAAATACGACGGCGGTCCTTTTTTTACATTTGACACAAAGCATAATTTACTCCTTGTCCGGGTTTTCTTCTTTGCGAAGTTTTTTCTGTTTGTAGATATTCAAAAACGTAAGGCCGTATCTCACGAAGGCGTATATGGCAAGCACCAAGACGGCGGCGTAGGCGATATTCAGCCATAAAGTGTCCCACCCCGCGGGATAAACTATCGAAAACGAAATTATGACGAAGAAAAGCGCCGTTGCGAGTTTGCCGTACCACCTTGAAGGGATGACCTCGTCCTCGTTTTTTAACAGCCTTGCGGCAAGCACTATCATAAGCATTTCTTTCACGAGATAGACTATGAAAAACGCGAGCCATATAGTGCCGTTTATAACGAGGCAAAATCCGACCGTGATATACATGAGCTTGTCGGCAAGCGGGTCAAGAACAGTGCCGATTTTGGAGGTCATGTCGTATTTTCTTGCGATATAGCCGTCAATTACGTCCGAAAGGCAGGCGACGCCGAAGCAGATAAAAGCTATCCATCTTGCGTCGGGCAGCGCGAAATATAAAATCGCGAAGACAGGCACGAGCAAAAGCCTTATAAAAGTTATTATATTCGGCGGCGTCAGAATCTTATTATACATCTTTGTTTTTTCCTTCAGAGTTTGAGATTATAGAAATATTTGAAAATAAGCGTATCTTTGATATGTTCCTCGGTGATCACGGGGTTTTCGTCCTTATCCCTTATGTTCGGCTGTATCAACTTGAACCCCGCGGTGAGCACAAGGACGGCGATGAGTCCGAGAACAAGTCCGAGCAACGCTCCGCCGATATGATTTATCTGTTTCAGGACGGGCAGCTCGAAAAGCTTGTCGAAAATAAGAGAAAGCAGTTTCAAAAGAATCAGCGCAACTATGAATATCACAATAAAGCAGATAACTCTCGCGATCGCCTCTGATACTGAGCCGCAGATACTCTCGGCGAAAAAGGCTATTTTACCTTTGACGTAAGACGCCGCCTCGTCGTATTTGGCCTTGAGACCTTCGCGGTCGACTCCGAAGACCGCCATAAAAGCGCCGAGCTTGCCCGAAATAGAGTCGATGGTCTTGTCAAAGTCGCTTTTTTCAAGCTCCTCTTCGCTCTTTTCCTCGCCGTATTCCTCTTTGGAATAGTTGTCTGTCTCCTCCTTGAAGGATTCGGCGACGAAATTCGACATGGCGGGCGTCACCCACTTTTCGGCGACGAAGTGGCCGAGCGGCGAACAGAAAGAGATCGCGAGTATCAGGGCGACGACGCCCGAAAGAAAGCCGAAAATGGACTTGGAGAAACCGATAATCGCGAATATCGCCGTAAAGGCGACGACGACGAGGAGCACCGCTCCGTCGAGTATCCAGTTCATACAATCACTCCTTGTTCAAAACGGTTCCGCTCCCGCGGGAGAAGAGGAAAACGGTTTTGTCGGCGGCGACGATGTCGGTCGCGTTTGCGGCGGGGTATCCTCTCGTTTCGCCGGTTTTTATCTTGACTCCGTAAAGGCCCGAAAGGGTGAGATAGTAAAGGCTGTCTCCGCCGAACGAGAGCTTTTTCGGCCCGTCGGCCTCAAACGAGCGGACGGTCTTTCCCGAGCCGTCGAAGATAAATATCTCGGCGCGTTCGGTACCCCCGTCGGCGACGGCTACGGCGGTGTATTCATCGTTATAGGCGAGCGCCGCGACGTTTTTTCCGTTTATGTCGGTCGAAGAGACGACGGCGCCGTCCTTACCGATGAAATAGACGCCCTTGTCTGTCACGGCGAAAAGGAGGCCGCTTTTCTTATAGAACATAGTGTGCGGAAACTCCTCGCCGAAAGAACACGACGCGAAGCTGTCCGACTCGCCGTATCTGAAAAAGAGTATTTCGCCTACGGTCTCGGCCGAATCGGGGTATACGCCCGCGACGGCGAGTATTCTGTTGTCGGGCGAGCACTCGGCCGCGGTAACGTAGCGGTCGAATCTGTAGACGGTGAAGACGGGCGAGAAGGTGGTGTCGTAAACGACTACCCTGCTCTTATGCTCGTCGGCGTAGGTGCAGACCGCGAGGTGATTTCCGAGACCTATGGAAGCGTTTGTTATCTCTTTCTCGGTCGTCAGCTCGAAAACGCAGTCGAAGCTGTTGAAAAGCGCGAGCGAATTGCCGCCGAGGTCGAAGCAAAGAATATACTTACCCGAAGTCTTCACGGCGGGAGTCTTGCAGGCCATGGCGTTTTCGGAAAGCAAATAGCCTCTGTCGTCGTAGACAGAGAGCCTGCCGCCCGATAAAACGGCGGCTCCGCCCTTAAAACCGATAAAACGGGCGTCGGAAGCCGACGGAAACTCAAAGGTCTCTTTAGGCGCCTTATCGCTTTGGAAATTATAGCCTATTTTTACGAAAAAGCGGCGGAAATTATCGTAGTTTAGCCTGCTTCCGTAAATGACGAGCAAAACGGCGAGCAAAACTATAATTATGCCCGCGATGAGAAGTCTCGCCTTTTTGACGGACGTCATGCCCTTGGGCTTCGGCGACGCGTCTTCCTCTATCTTGTCGTCGGCGGGCTGCTCTATATCGTCGGGAGGCAGTATCTGCTCGTCCGCATAGCGCTTATTGTCTTTCAAAAGAGCTCCTCCCCGTAATAAACGTCGTAAAGATAAAGTCCGTAACCCGCGACGGTCTTGCCCGCGGCCGATCGGTCGCCCGTCTCGAAAAGGGCTTTAATATCATCGATTGACATTTTGCCCTCGTTATACTTTAAGGCGGTGCCGACCATTATGCGGACCATATTGTAAAGAAATCCGTTTCCTTTTACGCGGTAGACAATAAAATCGCCGTCCTCGTAAAACTCGGATTCATAGACCGTCCTTATCTTGTCTTTTACGCTGCTTCCCGACGCCTCGAAGGCCGAGAAATCGTGCTCGCCTGCATAGACGGCGGCCGCGGCGTTGAGTTTTTCAAGGTCGAGCGGGTATTTGTACCAAAGCGCGCGTCCTACGGAAAACGGGTCTTTGACGGCGCCGCGGTATATGCGGTAACGGTATTCTTTGGAGACCGCCGAAAAGCGGGCGTGAAAGCCGTCGTCCGCGACGGCCGCCTTTTTTACTGAAACGGTCTCCGGTAAAACCGCGTTCAAAGCGTTTTTAAGTCCCTCGCAGGATATGCGCGAGGAAAGAGTGAAATTGCAGTAGTAGTTGAGCGCGTGAACGCCCGAGTCGGTGCGTCCGCAACCCTTGACGGAGGTCTTTTCGCCCGTCACCGTCCCGATGGCTTTTTCAAGCGTCTCTGAAACGGTCTCGGCGTTTTTTTGCTTTTGCCAGCCGTGGAAGGCGGTGCCGAGAAAGCTTAAACACAAAACTACGTTTCTCATACGGCACCTCACAGCGAGAAGATAAAGCTTCCGAGAAAGACGTTTATAAGCACTACGCCGGCGATAAGAGCGGCCATAACTATAAGCGCGGCGTAATCGCGGAAAGCCATTTTATAGCTTTTCATACGCGTCCTTCCCTTTCCGCCGACGTAGCAGCGGCATTCCATGGCCGTAGCGAGCTCTTCGGCGCGGCGGAAAGCAGAGACGAAAAGCGGGACGAGCACGGGGATAAGCGCCCTCGCTCTTTTTATAAGTCCGCCCTCGTCGAAGGAGGAGCCTCTCGACTTTTGAGCCGCTATTATCTTGTCGGTCTCGTCTATGAGCGTCGGGATGAAGCGAAGGGCTATCGTCATCATCATAGAAAACTCGTGGACGGGGACTTTTATGACCTTCAGGGGCGAAAGAAGTCTTTCAATGCCGTCGGTCAGTTCTATAGGCGACGTGGTATAGGTTAGAAGCGACGTCGTGGTGATAAGAAGAGTTATTCTTATGACCATGAGCGCGGCGGTGGCGATGCCCTCGTAGGTTATCGTTATGTCAAACCATCCGAAGACGCTTATCGGCGGAAATACCTGCGTGCCCTTGACGTAAAAGATATTGAGGATAGTCGTTATAACTATGATGACGATCAGCGGCTTGAGGCCTTTGAAAATGAGCCTCGGCGATATTCTCGAGACTATTATCAAAAAGGCCGAGAAAAGTAGAATAAGTCCGAAAGCGAAGATGTTTTTCGCAAGAAAAAGCATGACGATATAGGCTATGGTCAGCACTATTTTGACGCGGGGGTCGAGCTTATGGATTACGGAGTTGCCGGGGTAAAACTGGCCTATCGTAATATCTCTAAGCACGGGCTTCACCGCCCTTCAAGGCGCGTAAAATCTCGTTTACCGCGCTTTCGACGGTATAGACGCCGCCGCTTACGTTATAGCCCTCTTTTTGAAGCTCTGAAAAGACGGCGGTGAGCATGGGTATATCGAGGCCTATTTCCTTAAGCCTTTCGGCTTTGGAAAAGACTTTGTCAATATGCTCGAACATTTCGACTTTCGCCGCGTTAAGAACGAGCGCTCTGTCGCAGTTGGCGGCGATGTCGTCCATATTGTGAGAAGAGAGTATGACGGTTTTGCCCTCTTTTTCGTGGTACTCTCTTATGTTTTTGAGAAGTCCGTCGCGTCCCGCGGGGTCGAGACCCGCCGCCGGCTCGTCGAGAATAAGTATCTCGGGCCGCATGGCAATAACGCCAGCGACTGCTACGCGCCTTTTTTGACCGCCCGAAATCTCGAAGGGAGATTTTTCGGTTATCTCTTCGGGAAGGCCCGTAAACTTCAAGGCCTCGGAAACACGGTCTTTTATCTCGCCCTCGGAAAGGCCCATGTTCTTGGGGCCGAAGGCGATATCCTTGAAAACGGTCTCCTCGAAAAGCTGATGCTCGGGGTATTGGAAAACAAGTCCGACCTTGAAGCAAAGGCCTTTGGCGTTTTTCTTGTCGGTTATGTCGGCGCCGTCTATGATAATACTGCCCGACTGCGGTTTAAGCAGTCCGTTAAGGCACTGCAAAAGGGTCGATTTGCCCGAACCGGTATGGCCAATAAGCCCTACGAATTCGCCCTTTTCGATTTCAAACGAAATATCGTCGAGGGCTGTCATCTCGAAGGGAGTGCCGACACCGTATTTGAAAGTCAGGTTTTTAACCTCTATCTGTGACAATTTTTCCCTCCAGAAGATCCCTTAAAACCTCTTCGCACTCTTTTTCGTTTATGACGGCAAGAGGCACTTTAATACCCTTCTCGCGAAGGGCGAACATAAGCTCGGTAGACTGCGGGACGTCAAGACCCACGCTCTTTAAAAGTCCCGCGTTCTGAAAGACGTAGTGCGGCGTTTCGTCAAGGAGTATGCTCCCCTTGTTCATGACTACGACTCTTTTGGCCTTGGCCGCCTCGTCCATATAATGAGTTATGAGAATAATGGTGATATTCTCTTCCTCGTTAAGCTTCTTTATAGTCCGCATTACTTCTTTGCGGCCCGAGGGGTCGAGCATCGCCGTCGGCTCGTCTAAAATTATGCATTTCGGCTTCATCGCAAGAAGTCCCGCTATGGCGACGCGCTGCTTTTGGCCGCCCGAAAGCTTGTTTGCGGAGTGGCGGGCGTATTTGGTCATGCCGACGGTCGCGAGCGCCTCGTCGACTCTCCTTCTTATCTCCTCGGGAGGCACGCCCAGGTTTTCGGGCGCGAAGGCCACGTCCTCTTCGACAATAGTCGCGACTATCTGATTGTCGGGGTTCTGAAAGACCATACCCGCGGTTTTTCTTATTTCTTTTATGAGATTGTCGTCGGCTGTGTCCATGCCGTCGACGAGGACTCTTCCCTCTCCCGGGAGCAGTATACCGTTCATAAGTTTGGCAAGAGTCGACTTACCCGAGCCGTTATGTCCGAGCACGGCGACGAACTCGCCCTCGTTTATCTCAAGATCGATATTCTTGAGCACCGCGTGAGCAAGGTCTTCATCGTATGAAAAAGAGACGTTTTCTATTTTGATTATCGCCATACTCTTATCCTTTGCAAAAGGTCATTTTCTTTTAAGTAAAAATCGCGCCGTGGCTCCGCACGGAAGACATAGAGGACTGTTTTTTATCGGGAGCAGAAGCTCGCCCGCCTCGCAGTTTCCGTAAAACTCGGGAGCGAAGGCGGAAAGAAGCGTTGTCTTCATGGTCTCTGACGACAGCCCCGTCGTGTAAGAGTTTAGAAGCACGAAAAGCGGGTCGTCGGAGATAACGCCTTTCAGAAGCGTGAGAAAGTCGAAAAGCATATCCTCGAGCTTCCACACCTCGCCCGAAGGGCCTCTGCCGTAGGAGGGCGGGTCGAGGATGACGGCGTCGTATTTCTTGCCGCGCCTTATCTCCTTTTCGACGAACTTGACGCAGTCGTCAACGATATATCGGACGGGCGCCTCTCGAAGTCCCGACGAAACGGCGTTTTCCTTCGCCCAAGCGACCATGCCTTTGGCGGCGTCGACGTGGCAGACCTCTGCACCCGCCGCGGCGGCGGCAAGCGTTGCCGCTCCCGTATAAGCGAAGAGATTGAGGACTTTAACGGGTCTTCCCGCGGCCTTTACGGTGTCGTAAATGAAATCCCAGTTGACGGCCTGCTCGGGGAATACTCCCGTATGCTTGAAGCTCATGGGCTTTAGGTTGAAGGTGAGGCGTTTATAGTTTATCGTCCACACCTCTGGAAGACTTTTTATATCCCACGATCCGCCGCCCGACGAAGAGCGGTTATAGACGGCGTTTGCCTTTTTCCAAGGCGCCTTTTGGTCGCTTTTCCATATTATCTGCGGATCGGGACGCGAAAGAATATACTCGCCGAAGCGCTCAAGCTTTCTGCCTTCGGATGCGTCGAGTATTTCGTAGTCTTTCCAGCCGTCGTTAAGAAACATCGTTTATACCTCAGCATATATTAACCCATTATTGAAATATTATATCACTATAAATCTATAAGGTCAAATGAAAATTAAAGAATTTAAGAGAAAAATACCGAAATAAACGAGAAAAAAAGAGTTTGCCGCCGAAAGCGATCGGCGGCAAACGCGGTTTTTCGTTATATTTCTCTTATCTGGAAGCTGTTTTTCATTATCTCTTCGGCGTCGGATATGGACGAGATCTCGCCGGACGCGACCATCTGGGCGAGGATATTGCCGGTAACCGTCGCCGCGACTTATCCGCAGAATACGGGGAGTCCCGTTTCTTCCTTTAAGAAGCGGTCGAGCGGGATGTTTTTCGAGC
>JAEEGL012216203.1_pt1 | contig 10182 bp, 9 predicted proteins | sample 9134231 | NCBI WGS metagenome assembly JAEEGL01 (sample SAMN16246548, study PRJNA631951) | gut metagenome | biome: gut microbiome; feature: rumen; material: fiber-attached | host: Bos | place: Iran: Karaj | collected 2018-10
ATCACCGGTCCGCCACAACTTTGCGACCAGTAAAACGACCTCGTCGGACGATTGTTGTACGAGAATGAACCGTTTCGATGAATCTTGAACGCCCATTTCCGGCTCCAATGAGGAAAGACCAGATTCGTCACTGCCGCAAAGACTTTAGTCTTCAGTGACATTTTATGGTTTTGGAACACATCGGCCCCGATACAATCTGCATTATGTTCACTCATTATCCTCAGCATTCGTTCAGCACTATCTGGTGCCAAAAGCACATCGTCATCAAGCATTAAAATGAACTCACTTGAGATTTCATCATAACGTAATGCACGCTGCGCAACCATTCCTTTCTTCACCCAAACATACTCTTCACCGCCCACCGTATAAGCGGGTCGCTCATATCCTTCAGCAATATACACCACCACTCGTTCCGGTTGTACCATCTGCCGCATGACGGACTCCAACTCCTGCCGAAAAAAGTCACCGGCAGTTCCTAGCGTGCGGATGACAATTGTATATGACATCCCGTCTCAAAAATTTTTCGACACCTTCATCAAAAAAAGAGTAAGTCTAGGTGAATGAAAAAGAATCAGGCATGCCAGTTTTTCAAATGGTCTGATTTCCTTGCTTGATAAGTACGATTTTCTAACGTCTTGCTCGTAACTTCTACACTCTTGAAAAACAACTTGTCGATTCCGGTCGGCCAAGGAGCGAGTCTTCCAAGATATCATTATCTTATATAGTCGTGACAATAGATAATGACCAAATTGTGCTTTATCCTTTGGAATATTCATAAAATTCTGATACAATATACGAGAGCGGCAGGCTAGCATCCACATCAATGAATTGGGATGTTTGATGAGAGATCCTGGATGTTGGAGCCAATAATACAAATCATTATCAATCAATATGGCATTGTCAAGTTTCAAGAAAACGCGAAGGTTAAAATCAAAGTCTTGAGAACGCACAAACTCCCGGGAGCGCATGCCTTGAATCAACCTTCTGCGATACAGCTTATTCCACATATACACATAATACCGGTCAATCGGTTTACTTTCTATCAGACCACTTATCAGTTCTTCGCATGAATTAACTATGAAACAAGGGTCCACTCTTGAAGAAACATCTTCATTGGTCTTCCATGTCTGTTTTGCACGAACAATTGCCAAATCATATTGAGGACCAAGATTAATCGCTTCATATAATAGCTTGATGTAGTCGCGATGGAAATAATCGTCCCCATCAGGAAAAACCAGATATTCGCCCGTCGATGCTTCCTGCCCCGTATTCCGAGCCGCCCAAAGGCCCATGTTCTGCTGATGAATCACCTTGGCACGAATATCTTGGGCTGCAAAGTCATCACAGATTTTCCCAGATCCGTCTGTCGAGCCATCATCTACCAGAATAATTTCCAAATTTTGATAACTTTGCCCAGATATGCATTCCAAACATCTAGGCAAATATTTTTCTATATTATATACCGGGACTATGACCGAAACAACTTCTTCCATCTCTTAAATCAGTAATTCCTATTTAGATAAGGATAAATATGAGGGGAATAAACTATTCGATAAAGCAAACGAGCCACAGGATAGAAAAAGGGGAGGGCATATAGGGTATTACATAATGCAAAACTCAACCTTTCTTTTCGGCTAAAAATCCGATGACGGATTACAACGGGCAGTAATTCCTCTTTTTGACAAAGAGTCAATATTTCCTTGAACTCACTTTTCGAGAAATCTGCTGCCAGAATTCTGGAAAACAAAAGAAGGATACGACTCTGAAGAGAAGAACAGCACTTATCATACAAAACCTCGTCGGATTCTTGGAAAGGAGCTAATAATCCGTTGATATAGGACAATGTGCCCAAAAAGTCAACTGCCCATTTACGTTTCTTTGTTATATTCCTATCGGTAGATATCGATTCTTCTCGAATCATATAATTATACAGCGATATCGATAGGGATACAACTGTTGGGTTCTTTAAAAACACGTCGGCCATGAATCGAAAATCTTCACCTATAATTCCAGGACAAAAAAATAATCTGTTGCTTAACAAAAATTTCTTTTTGTATAAATAATTCCAACAAAAAGTCTCCAATCCATAATTTTTTAGATAATCAAAACCTTGCCCACGAAATGTAACATCCCCTTCAACAGCTGTTTCCACGGGAGGAATATCATTATAAACCAGCTTGCACCAAAACCGGATTATATCAGGCTGTTCCGCACAATATGGAACCACCTTTGAAAGTCCATTTGCCGCCCAAAAATCATCTGAATCTACAAAACATATATATATTCCATTGGATTCATTAATGCCGACATTCCGGGAACTCGACAGCCCTTGATTCTGTTGTGTAATAATCTTAATATTTGAATGCTCTAAGGTAAAACTCTCACAAATTTTCATCGAGCCATCCGTAGAACCATCATTCACAAGAATAACTTCAAAATCCGATTCGTTCAATCCTTGATGATACAAAGATTCTATGCATCTTGAGATGTATGCCTCTGAATTATAAAAAGGAATGATGATCGACAACAACATATTCCCAAAAAGGAGAAAAAAATTACTGATTCTTCCGATGTTGGCAAATAAGCAGAGCTATCAGGCTTTCAATTATATAGTGGACTGTGCTACGCACCTTATTCAATGGCGTACTGCGCTTTAATCTCATTTCCAAAAGCCGCATCTTGGCAAAACTCCGGGGACTGTCAAAATATTGCCGCCAGATATGACGAGACATACTGTCTCCTACTTGGTATTCCACCAGGCACAACGGTTCATTTAGAACGAGAAGTGGATAGTCATCGCAAACTTGCAGCAGCATATAAATAGGATTGAAATTTTTCTCTCCCGGAAATCCTTCCATGGGAGCCACTTGCTTCATCAAATCGGTTCGCATTACCTGCTTAGAATCGCCTCGATGGATTCTTTTTGTATACAAATCCAGCAGATAGCATTCTTTCAAATCTTCTGGGAATAATCCACCTATCGGTTTTCCACTATCCATATAGACATCCAATCCAATGATACCGGCATATTGGTCTGTTCTTCGTTCCTCCCATGTTGATAATATTTTTTCAACAGCATCTTCGGGCATGGTATCATCACTGTCAATACATACATTCAGTTCTGTTTCGATATTGAGATACGCAGTATTGTATCCTGTATAAAGACCTCCATTCTCCTTGTAAATATATCGAATTGGGATGACCGCTTCTGCTTTCCAACGCAAAACAAGGTCTTTGGTATCATCAGTGGAGCCGTCATCAATGACCAACCACTCAAAATCACGACAAGTCTGATTACAAAGACTTTCATATAACCGAGATAAGGTATGAGCCCGGTTATATGAAGGAGTAAATACAGTCAGTGTAGTCATTCCTTCTGTCGTGGTCCAACAGAGGGTTGATGTGTCAATTCTTCGAATAAATCCCTCCATTCTTTCGTAACTACATCTATGGAATACTTTTTCACATGCTCCCTAGCACGTCCCCCCATTTTCTTGCGGATAAATTCGTCTTCCATAAGCACCCTTAATTTTTCGGCTAGCATGTTTACATTCCCATGCGAAACTAGAAAACCATTCTCGCCATCTTTAATAATCTCTCTTGGACCATATGGACAATTATATGAAACTACAGGCAGACCACAACCCATGGCTTCGACAATAGCAAGAGAAAAACTCTCAAATAAAGAAGTGCAAACAAATATGGAAGATGACAACAACTCTTTTTCTATATTCTCAACTGGAGCCTTCAATCCAACCTTTTCGGAAAGCCCTGCAGCAACGATTTGATCCTCCAATTCTTTGTACTTTGGCCCATTCCCGAAAATATCTAATCGCCATTGAGGAAAGTCTCCGACTAAAGTGAAAAATGCTTTAAGAAGATCTCTGTGATTCTTCTCATAAACTAACCTTCCGACCGCTATGATCCTATTGTGATTCAATGTGGAAGGGTTTTGGGGCCTCAGTCTGCAAGGGTTAGGAATTACGATGGTATTAGCTAGCCGAAACCATTCTTTATTTCTTTGTTCTTCCGTTAATAAGATTGTTCGGTCATATTTACTAAATAATCTCTCTTCGATCTGTTCTCCTATTATTTTCATTCTATTTCTTTCAGCCTTAGTTCCGTGCACTTCCCTTACTATTTTCCAAGGTCCGTGAAGAAAGGGCAGAAAATATTTTTCTTCTCCTGCTGAAACAACTATATCGGGAAGAATATTTAGAAGCGTTTTTTTCAATAAACGTCGATGTCTTATTAATTTCCTTGCCAAAATAAATAAGTTCCACGGAAATAATGTTTTATTGTGACGATAATTAACATCCAGTTTAATATAACTAATTCGTTCGTCCTCTAGATATGGCAAAATGAAGTCTCTTTCAGGAGTGATAAGATATATCTTGTTACCTGAAATATTAGCCCAGGAAGTTAGTTTTATTCCGATTAATATCTCAGGGCCTCCGAAAGAGTTCAGGACTGAAGGACAGTATGCGATTACCATAAGGATTGTCGATTAATGTTTTCTGATTGAGTTGTCTGGCCGCCATCCCTTGTTCGCAATCCATTTCAACTTGTCATTTTTATACTTTTTATCGCTTGGTCCGGGCTTTTCCACCCAGATTTTGCGTTATTTTCGTTGCTGGTGACAGAGTGCTCTCAAGGCCCAAAGTCTCGGCCATCTCTCGCAGCGGAAGGAGCTTCTTCATCTTTCCCAGTTCTGTACTAAGGTACAAAATTACTAATACTTTATCAATCAATTTGTTATAGATCTTTCAAATAATTTCTGACACTCCCTAAATACCATAACAATTTAACAGCCGATAAAGGATTCCGACGGATGTGCATAATATCCACACCGGGCACAACTTCCCGAAGTAATTCTTTTGTAGGAGTTAATATACATTTCTTGTCTTTACGGTTTGCCCATCCAACTGGTTCGTGTCATAACCGAAAGCACTTAAAACACAAACGGCTTTCATTCTTATAGGTTATTCAATAGTACATTTATTCTTGATATAACCATCGGTTGCGCCTTCCTTATGTTTGATAATGCAAGGATTGCCAAACACAATGCTATGGCTTGGTACGTCGCAATTCACGTAACTATTTGGCGCAATCAGTACATTATCGCCAATTGTAATCTTACCAACAACCGTTGCGTTAACTCCTATTCACACGCTGTCTCCTATCGTGGGAGTTCCTTTTCGTAGACCTCGATTTTGCTGACCAATAGTTACTCCTTTGTGTATATTACAATTTTTACCAATAACTGTGTCCGGATTAATGGTAATACCATAAACATGACCCAAGTATAGCCCTGGACCAATATTACACTTGCCATATATCTCTATATGCCTTTTTTCTTTAATGTTCTTAAAACGCCATCTGAATAAATACAACAAAAAAACTTCCGTCGTTTGGCACAAACGAAAATATTTCAACAATTTTCGAGTGTACCCATCCCCAACACCACGCTGGATATCAGATTTATACAGTTGAGAAAAAGTGTACATTACCTTTACGATTATGAAAATAAAATACCATAACGTGAGTTTTATGTTATTCTGCACAATTAACCTTCCTGCTTGACCGGCAGCTTCTTCCTGGGCCAATCTGAACCCCCTGAACAATCTGGAGGGATGGGTACTTTGGAGGCAATTCTTAGGGATTTCGAAGCAGAAAAACTTGCAGATGTCATAACCCTACCAGAAAACAAACCACATAAAAACCGTGAATGTCGCATAAGCAAGCAATACCCACCCCGCGAACCGATCCTGGCTTTCCCGAAGGGGGAGATTAATCAGTGGATATGCAATGATGATTGGATATATGAACCAAGAAAGATAGGCGAATCGGTTACTGAATGCAGAGCGGATAACCATAATCCAAAAAGCATTGCATATACAATAGGCAACACTCAAAGCATTGAACCATTTATCAGTAATCCCAATATGAATGCAAACATACCAAATCATGAGTACCGGAAATGCGCTATACAACAAAAAATCCCAACGGAACCCCACTCGCGAAAATTCTGATAAATCTGTCAATGTCTGGGTATATTGTGTCATTCGGTCATCAAATGATAAAAAAGAAAAGAGAGTAGTAGCCGTATCTCCCAGCAGCAAAGATAGAAATATGGCCCCCACCCAAAGGACAAGGACAAAACGTATATTTTTTAACAAGAAGATCCCCAACAGAAGCGCCGCAATCGGTAACATCACACTACGATGAATACCAAATGCCAATAAACTGAACACAATGCCTAAAACCCATTTGTCGTCCAACAGAAAACTGAAAGCCAGTAATACCAGATGGCAAGCCAGTCCATTTCGTAACCCATTGGTTGCAAAAGTGAAGAACATCAAAGAAACCAAGATGAAAAGCATTCCCAACATCGGATCTGATGGCATCAAACGTTTGACCGCCCAGCAAGCCGACAGAACATAACCCAATGCAATGATCGTAAAAAAGACATGAACGCTAAACCCCGCAGCTTTGCAGCCATTCATCAACCATTGCCAGACCCATTCCCCGCTCCAATCCATCGAAATCTGGTGTACATTCATCTTCGAATAATCCAAAGCGTAGTTGATAGTATCGCCAAAAGCCCCACTAATTGGACGAAGTCCTATCCAAAATGCAATACCTAAACCGATTAAAAATGGTATCAAGACGGAACTCCCCTGCTCCTGATATCGATTGTCAGGCGAAGCCACTCGGATACTACCCAAAACAATCGCTATCGTAGCCATCGCACCAGTAAATACTTTTTGATAGAGATATGGGCTCATCCTGTTAATAAGGGATTTGTATTTGTCGAAGAGACTCCTGCCTTCTTAAATATTCAGCCTTATATAACAAATTTATGGCACGACGAGGGGTTAAACGTTTAATGATACGCTTCCATGCCGGTTGCTTCTGCATCCAGCTGCCCAAATAATTATGTGAACAATAGCTATTGGGGTAACGTTTTATCCCGACAAAATCCCTTGAATTAAAAAAATCGTAAGGAAAAACGTTGATACAGTTGTCTCTACTATCCCAATCCTTTGGGGACAACAACGAATAAAACTCATAACGATCAGCTAGTCTATCATGGAACACTCGCGGAAGGCCGTAATAATCAAACTTACCATCTTCCATAATAAAATGCCTATCTGAATATAACTCCATGACATGTTTTATCCATGGATTTCCTTTTTCTGCACCAATAATAGCTGGCTCAAAACAATGCAAAAAATCTTCACCGATAAAATAAGGCAAATCAAGTAAATCATCAAAACTTTTATATACCAGAACATCTGAATCCAAGTAAATACCACCTATGTTATATAGAGCATAAAGACGGATATAATCAGCTGCAAATGCATATTTCTTTGCCTTGAAAGCTTCCGATGTCCAAGAAAGACTATGAATATCAAAACGGGTAGTATCCCACAACCAAATCTCATAGTCTTTCAAAACTCTATTCCAAGAATCAAAACATTTCTGGATACTTTCAGGGAAAACATCTCCAGATAACCAGCAGTAATGGATAATCTTAGGAATCATTACACAACTAACACTTTTTCAGCTTCCGCTTTATTCCCGAAATCATGAGCCAGGCAAAAAGCAGAAAGCCGACACTGTTTTTCCGGATCTGCAATCAAAGCGGCAATACCCTTCGCACATCCTTCATTGTCCATATGAACGATGATGCCGTCCAATCCATCTTGAATCTGACCGGAGGCTGTTGGATAATCGGTCACGACGACTGGTTTACCCAAAATCTGTGCTTCCCTAACTGTGACGGCATTGCCTTCATAGCGAGAAGGCTGCACATAGATATCGCAGGCCTTCATATAAGGATACGGATTCTCTTTCTTTCCCAAAATAATAACATGGCCGTCCATTCCAGACTCGGCGATTCTCTGACGGATTAATGCCTCATCGCCACCGAAACCAATGAGGTACCAGCGCACGTTAACGCCAGCAGCAATGATTCGCCGACAAATGTCCGGCACATTGTCATAGTTCTTGGCCGTAGTAAAACGTCCAACCGACAAAAGATTGACCACGCCTTTCGTATGCGGCATTTCTCGTTCAACGTCAACTGAAGAAATTGCATCAGCGCGTTTCCGGACAAAGATTGGTGATAAAATGTTTGCAATCTCCACGACCTTATCTTTCAGCGTCGGGAAAACGCGTAAAAAAGAATCTGTCACAGCCGGGGAAATAGAAACAATCTTATCGTAGGCTGACCAGACCGGCAATTCCAACCGTGTATCGACATCAATCCTGGAATAGTCAGTATGAATCCACGCTACTTTCCTTTTAGCACGTACTTTCTTTAACACAATGTCATGCGGCGTCAGGAAACTGATGGCCAGATCATATTCTTTCCCGGACGCTATTTCCGGTAACTGGTGCACAACAGAATTCATCACATACGAGAAGACGGCGCTCCCATCCTTTGGGTGATTACGCCTTGCATATCGGGCGAACTGACGTTTCCCCCGAAGTCGCGCCAGAACCATCTTCCAACTCCCATCACGCAACACTTCTTTCATCGGGCGTTCTATTTGTGCATACACCGGATTCTCCGTTAACAGATTCACCGGAGGCGGAATCTGCGACATCAGTTCACCACGATGAGCATACACGAACAAGTCTACATCACAACGGCTATAGTCCAACGCATTCAGCAGCCCGATCAGGCTTATCTCAGCGCCGCCGAGTTCCAAATAATGAATCGCAAAAAAAAGACGTTGCTTCATCCCGCATTATAACATCTTCGCTGCTATGCGAAAGACGGCGCGACGGAGACGGGTTTTCCATAACCCATCACGCTGTGTAGCGATAATACCGTCTATATCTAGATTTTTGATAGGTAAAAACCTGCTCCCGCTCGCAACTTCTGCGGTTGTGGTTATCTCGCTTAAAAAGCCGGAAGATGCCTCTTCTTTCAAAAAGCCCCTGATTTCGTCATCGGAGCAATTAGCAAGCAGCATTTGTTTGACTGTGGTGTTCAAAATATTACACATTTCTATTCCCGTCGTTTTGAGTGCCTTCTTATACTCGTACTTGTAGATCATGTCGAGTTTCATGTAGTACTGCTTTTTTGAGCACTCATAAAAAGACGGATCAAGCGTGGATGTAACACCACCATAGTAATAATGATATACATCTTTGTCAATAGTAACATACTTGCGGACAAACGGAAAAAGGCGCATATTCATCACAAGGTCCTCTCCTCTTTTGAATCCAGTAGGTCCTATTCCAGCGCAATCGAACAAGTCCCTACGATACATTTTGCCCCACGCCGTAACACTCAATATATTAACCCCAAAAAACGATATAAAATAGTCTTCCATCAACCCTGGAAGACAAAGTACTTGGTTTTGAATATGAGTCCGCCGTTTAATGAGCTTTGACCGACCGATAATCCTGGTATGCGCTCCCTCTGTGATATCTGCATGCTCTCTTTCAGCAGTATCATATAGAATCTTTATAGCATCAAGTGTAAAAGTGTCGTCTGCATCAATAAAACAGACGTACTTTCCCTTAGAAGCATTAATCCCTGAAAAACGGGAAGCACCTTCTCCCCTATTCTTTTGGTGCTTTACTATTTGAATTCTAGAATCAGTTCTAGCCAGCCTGTCTAAAATGATAGCAGTATTGTCAGTAGAAGCATCATCCACCAAAATGATTTCAATCTCTTTGAAAGTTTGATACAAAACACTCCGCACTGTTCTGGCAACAGTCTTTTGAGCATTGTAACAGGGGATGATTACGCTAACGGACAAAGGATTCTCGTTCTTTGATAATTAACATTTTTCTTTACCCTACTACTGCGTCATGAATGACGTCTGAAATATATCTTAATTCCGATACTCCAACCCTCGGGCCGCTCGGCAGGCAAAGCCCCTTCCGGAAAAGGCTTTCACTCACAGAATTGTCTTTTCCATAGAATGGCACTTCCTGATACAACGGCTGCAGATGCATGGGTTTCCAGAGAGGGCGGGATTCAACACCAGCCGATTCCAACCGGCGCAGAAGTGCCATCACTTTGGCGTTGGGCGCAATCTCAGATTCCGATACTTCTTTCTGTCCTTGAATGTGCAATTCAGGATCAAGCGTGATAGCAGTCAGCCAGTAATTGCTTTCAAATTCCGAAGATGGATTCTCATGGACTTGGATACCTGG
>JAEEGL012308428.1_pt1 | contig 10182 bp, 6 predicted proteins | sample 9134231 | NCBI WGS metagenome assembly JAEEGL01 (sample SAMN16246548, study PRJNA631951) | gut metagenome | biome: gut microbiome; feature: rumen; material: fiber-attached | host: Bos | place: Iran: Karaj | collected 2018-10
ACAACTGAAACTTTGTCACTACTTACTTCACCAATTCCAGGCCAGCCCCCTACTCCCGTCCGACAAAGATAACCATTTGGAAATGTTAATGGATAATAATTACATCTCGCAGTTGTCTCACTACCACCAGGATCATCGCCATTTGAACCATAGCCCAAACTCGCTCCACTACCAAAACCGTTTATAATCCCATTAGAAATTACGCCCAGTTCCCCCCAAGACCCAAACGTTCTATTCATAGTCTTATTACCAACCTTAATTTTATCCGCAAGTGCAGTCGTTATATTGACATTACTATAAACATTTCCGCCCCAAACTTGAACACTTGGCTTTTTTGCCACAATAAAGCACTGAGGTATAGACACATTCCAACCTTGAGTATATCCACTAGTGCTAATATTATCATCTGCCCCACTATCAACCGGAAAAACTGCCGCCACCGCACAAATAATTGTCCCAGCCTCTACATCCGGCACGTCAATATCAAAGGATCCAGATGCACCACTAGTTCCATTAACAGATATACTACTTGAATAATACGTTTTACAACCTTCTCCACAAAACGCACTATCACCTATACCAAGACCACCTTCCACCAAATAAGAATCTTCCTCTCGTGCCTGTCCGCCTGTCGATCCACCACCTCCACTCTGACCCCCAGAATCATCGCTATCATCTATATACACATCTTCTCCACCTGTATAACCATCCTCCGATTCATCATCATCATCGACATACCCACCACCCGAAGAACCCTCATCATCAAACTCCCAATCATCATCTTCCTCATCATACTCTGCCGGTGTAAATACTATTATTTTGCCAGTAACCCCATCCGCTCTAGTTCTATAAGGCTCACTACCGTCTGTCGTTACATTATTGATTTTATCACCTATACTAATTTTATAAGTCCCTACTGCTCCTGCCCTCTCCCCCGCAAATACAACTTCTCTCCTCTGCTCAGACTCAACCTCAGTTGTAAAGTTATAAGGAACTTTTACTTGCACTGAATCACGCAAGCCCCTCCAAATATCTGCCTCCGTTTTTCCAGTTTCACTATCCGCAGAAATCTCAACTTTACGCGGGGTATTACTAGATGTCTCCGCCACCTCTTCAATTGTCGTACCTACATCATAGGGCCAAACAACCCGAAACGGAGATTCTATTTCAAACGGGCCAGAAACACCATTACTCCAAGAATAAGTGGTCTTCCAATGATCATATACATTAACTTTATTTTCCCAATTTGTCCACAAATTTGTTATTTTTTCTGCAGTCTCTTCTTCGTTGCTATAGCTACGATCGCCAACAACATCTACCTTATTTACTTCTCGCGAAGAATATTTTTGTGCATTTGCTTCATACTCAACCCGATACGTTATGTTGTCACCAGGTTTCGCATAAACAACATCTTCGCCATAATCCTTATATTTCTCATTTGCTTTAACAGCATTATTCTTTGCCTCAATCATAATAGTACTCTCCTCACCAGCAGGATCCTCATAATCATAATAAGCCCGTCTTATCGTATCTTTCTTGAGCTTCTTATTTTCGTACCCTTTCTTGGTAGTGCAACCAGTCCCTTTATCATTACATTGTTTCACAAATGTAAAAACTTTTCCATTCTTAGCGGTAACGTGTTCGTTTCCTTTTGCCGTTACAGAAGCCTTATTACCCTCCAGTACAATATCACGATCAATCGGCTGTTTCGGAGACTTCAGGCTTAATTTCTTGCCCGTTCGTAGATTATATGCTATCATTTTAAGCTCTACTCGTTTTGCACAGTAATAACCCGTCCCTCGTGGTATCGTACTACCACTTCTTGTTGATTGATAGACTTTTAGTGCAGCATTTTTCGACAATTTCCACTTATGCGTACTCTTATTATTATTCCAGGCTTTTTTGATATCAGCGTAACTATGCTGTCCGTATGTGTTATATGCAATATTATAATTCTTATTCGTACCTATCAAAGGAGTGTTCCAAGCTAGTGGCCCCCAAAGAGTAGGGACATTTTTCTTCTTTGGCTTGCCATTAGGATCTTTATTATCGTTACCATTGCACCCAACGAGTACATATGCCATATAGTATTCTTGGCCCTTACACTCTTTTTCAACTGTACTAGTAAGTTTCCGATCGTATTCATGACTACCACCCTTCAATGCTCTAATTCTACTACAATTTGCCTGTTTATATCCACTTGTTTTAATGCAAAACCTAGGCCCATTAGTGTATAACTGGTAATTCTTATATATTTTGCTTCCTTTTTTAAACAAATACCAACTTGCACCACCGGTCTTATCCGGACAAACGTTAACCGTAAAACTAGAAGTATTATTGCAATTACGAGTATTAACCGCAGTACCATCTGACCCAGTTCCTCGACCAGCTGCAAAAACTGAATCCGAGAAAAAGCAAAAACCAAACAAAAATATAAAACCACAAATTAAAAACACCGCTAAACTTCCCCCTTTATATATCATTCTCCCTCTTTTTTTTCTACCCATACACTAGAATAATACCACAACCATAATAAAAATACAAACTTTTTTAAAATTATTTTTTGAAGTTTTCGCGCAGCCATTTATCGGCTGGACCCGCCGTCATCAAAACCACCAAAAACCCATTCGCCAAATCTCTCTGAATAGCTTCTTTCAATTCTGGTGACAAAGTCGCTAACTTTACCACTTCCCGATTTTTTAGTCCTTCTACAAGTTCTTCCGGCTCTAGCACTGGAAGCTTCGGATCTTCCCGCGTCAAAAAGGTCGGTAGCCAATAAATTTTACTCGCGCCTTCAAATACATCATAGTACTCATCCCGAATTTCATGCTGTCTAGTATTCTGATGTGGCTGATATATTACTACCACGCCTTTTTTACCAGTCAACTCGCATTCTTCCCGCGCAATTTCCATCGTCGCTGCAATTTCTTCCGGGTGATGTGCATAATCAGAATAAAGTCCGTCTTGAATTTGCTCAAATCTCCGCCCCACACCCGGAAATTCATTTAAAACCTTCACAATTTCGGAAAAATCACACGCGCTTCCTTCAGCCTTAAGCATCTCCTCTACTGCCACTGCCGCAAGTCCCGCGTCCATCCTTCTTACCTCACCTGCAAGTTTAAAGTCTGCTTCCGCGCCCTTTTTTATCACCTTTTCAGACTGAGATTCAAATTGCAAAAATGCTCTTTTATAATCCTCTTCAGTCGGATAAATATCCGGATGATCATAGGAGACCGCCGGTATCACCGAAAGCCACGGGTGAAACTTCAAAAAATTTCGGTCATATTCGTCCGCTTCATACACAAAAAACTGATCACCTTTTTTATATGAACCAGACTTATTGAACCCAAGTGTTGTTCCAACAATATAAGAAACCGGCAAACCAAGTTCTAAAGCCGCCCAAACAATCATCGCCGTAGTCGTAGTTTTACCATGCGTTCCAGCCACCGCCACCATCTTTAAACCAAGCTCAGAAACCAAATATGCCGTAAGGTCATCCCGTTTCGTGCATTTCACGCCAGCTTTTTTTGCTAGCATCAGTTCAGCATGATCCTCTGGCAAAGCTGAAGTATAGACAAACCAATCTAATCCCTCATCAATTTTTTCCTGTAAAAACTTACCATCTTGCTCACCGATTTTTACATCAATCCCCGCCTCGACCAGCTCATGATAAATCGCACCCTCTTCTAAATCCGAACCAAAAACCTCCATCCCGGCTTGTTTTGCCATCAAAGCTAGTGGCCCCATCCCCGTACCAGATATTCCTGAAATGTATATATTCATATCGCTTATTATAACACAAAATGCCCCTCTGAGAACCGTAAGCTTAGGCGAGCACCCTTGAGCATGTCCGAAGAGGGGTATTTGTGTTATAATCTCTCTATGAAAATCAGTTCTGAACAAGAAATGCTCGACTTTGGCCAAAACTTTGCCAAAAAGGTCAAATTCCCAATGGTCATCGAGCTCATCGGTGATGTTGGCGCCGGCAAAACCACTTTTGTTCGCGGCCTCGCCAAAGGTCTCGGCATCAAAGAGCCAGTTACTAGCCCTAGCTTTACCATTTCTAAATATTATGCTATGCCTAGCGGCAAACGACTCATTCATTACGATTTCTATCGTCTCAAAGATCCCGGTCTCATGGTAGACGATTTAAATGAATCAATTAACGACGAAAACACCATTACTATTATCGAATGGAGTGACACCGTCTCGAATTTGCTTCCTAAAGATAGAACTATCATTAAAATAGAATATGTTGATGACGGTAGCCGTAATTTATCTCTAATGGCATAATTGTCGTCCTCTTATGATATAATCATTTTATGAAATTATTTTTAGATACTAGTACTCCCGAAACAATTTTGAAACTAGACGACAAAGAATATAGACACACTTTTGCAAATAGTCTTGCCGAAAAGCTTCTTCAATTCATTAAAGACAAATTAAAAGAGAACAAAAAAGACTGGTCAGACATTACTGAAATCACTTTTATGTCTGGTCCTGGTTCTTTTACTGGTCTTCGCATCGGTGCCAGCATAGTAAATACACTCGCCTCAGAGTTAAACATTCCCCTCTACGATCACCACGGCAAAAAACACCAAATCATCTTACCAGAATACGACCGACCAGCCAATATTGGTAAACCTGTCAAATAATTATTATTTAACGATTTTATTTCTCAAAATATTTCTAATTGAAAATGCCAAGAAAATCGATAACACCAAAACCAAAACGCCTTCAATCGTCGCCATAATGACAAATCCCCTCGTACCATCTGGTTTAACCACTGAGCTTTCACCTAGAGGCGCGACGTAAGTCGGATCTGTCGGATCATATGCAATTTGTAAACCATCATCCTGGCGATTTGCTAGTTTCGCATCAGTCACACTCAAATTCATTCCAGACAACTTAATCTTAAACACCGATTCATCCGCATTACGATCGGCATGGAAAATTCGTACTATCGAACTGCCTTCCTCATCTAAATTAATTCCAGTATAAGCGAATTCTTCTCCCGCCACGCTCGCATAAACTTCTCCAGCTTCATTAATCGTGAACTTACCAGTTGCAGCTTCGTGAATACCACCTAGATCAAGCGCCAGTTTATCACCTACAAACACAAACGTATCATCATCCGCCGTAATTTCAAATTTTTCATTTCCGCTTTTTAGAACTGTAAATGGCACCGCAAAGCTCATCGTAAAGAGATGGTTGTGGCTATCATTATTTACTACATCGTCTTTACTAAATTCCACTTCGTCCAAAGGATAAAAATTGCTCTGATGGAAAGAAAACTCTGCGCCTTCTGCTTTGTAGTCCATCTTCAAATTACCAACATAGTTTTCACTTTTACCTTCAACTACGTTAAACCAGCGCTTCATATCCTTCACACCACGATTCGGTGTTAAATCTCCGCCTTTTGCCACTGGTAGAAAATCCTCACCCAGTTTATAGTCCACCAAACCTTTTTCAATTGTTTTACTATGGTAACCACAAGTACTCCACTCAAACTGCCGCGCGCTCAAAGCTTCACTCAAACTCCCATCATATAAATCAACACATTCATCCGATTTCTGGTCAAAATACATCACCGACAAGAATACATTCTTATCATCCGAAACTCCCGCATTAGCTAGAATCGTTTCCGGTTTATGCGAAACCGCTACTTGATCAATGGCATTCATTGTTTGCGACATTCCGATAATAGTTAATACCATCGCCATCGCAAAAACTCCTAAAGAAACCAAGCCAAAAATCTTTGATCGATCTTTTTTATCCTTTTTCTTAATCATTCTTTTCTCCAATTTTAGTATAAGCCCTTTCTTTCAAAAAAGCAAGCTTAGCTATTCCGATTCTTCCTCTACCGGAATACCCAATTCTTCATCAGACAAAGCCTTTTCGTCAAATGGCTTCTTATACTCATCAATTTTTTCAGTCTCAGTTCCAAGCATATCCAAATATTTCATCAACCCTTCCATCGTCAGCTCGCCCTCTTTTCCGAAGTCATACTCTTCTTCCTTATCGTCATTATTATTATCTTCAACTTCAGTTTCGTCTGGCAAAAATCCCGGCCTTGAACGATCCAAATAAATATCACCGGAAGCATGATAAATCGCCAAACTTACTCCACTCGTCGCAAGCGCTATCAAAATAGAAGCCAAGCCTAAAACTAACAAATTTCTTGATCCTTCCCGCATCCGAAACTTGGGTTTTTCTTCGTCCATTAAATCTTCTCCTTCAAATTCTTCACCAGATTAATGTTTTTCGAAACCAAATTCCGCATTAGCATTGTATCCTGTTCCATTGTCTTTCTTTTTTGCCGCACCTTGACCAATTTTTCATAAAAAGTCTCTGGTTCTGTTTCACAATCCATCGCTACTAGCTCCTCAAGCTGTTGCTGATAACTAATATAATCATTCGCAAAAACCGACTTAGTGTCAACAAAACTATTCTGATTTTCCACAAACTCCGCATTTGATAAGTTTTTCTCCACCAATTTCACATTTAAAGGCAAAATGAACCGACTAAGTATCGCGTCATATTGACCACCTAAATGCACCCGAACTTTAGCATCCTCACGCTGAACATTTTTTAACTTTTCCTTAATCTTATCACAATGACTCGTAATAGCTTCTTCTTGCTTCTTATCTATTGCCCAAGCCTGAAAAGTCGCAAATGGCATCAGTAAAACTTGACAAAAAACCATAAGTATGATAAAATAAAAAGATATATTTCTTCTTGTCATATATCTATTGTAACACGAAAACGGCTATCTAGTTTCTTTTTAGCATCACGGTAAACGCTTCCGCTGGAATGTCTACTTTACCAAATCTTTTCATCCGGGCTTTACCACGTTTTTGCTTGTTCAAAAGTTTTGCCTTGCGGTCCCGATCGCCTGTATGAATTTTTACCGTCACATCTTTACGATACGCTCCAATCGTCTCTCGTGCGATAATTCTAGCTCCAATCGCCGCCTGAAGCGCCACTTCATAGTTTTGTCGTGGAATAATCTCTTTAAGCTTTTTCGTTACCTCTCTACCAATCGCTTCCGCTTCTGTCCGATGTGCCACTACCGAAAGCGCATCCATTTTATGCCCCGCTACAATGAAATCTATTCGCACCAAATCTCCTGCTCTATAACCTAGAAGCTCATAGTTAAACGACGCATAACCCGAAGTCACCGATTTCAATTGATCATAAAAATCTGTCAATAGATTCGCCATCGGCGCCTCAAAATCTATCACCGCCTTTGATTCAATATAACTCAAATTCGTCTGATGCCCCCGCTTTTCATTGATTAAATTTAGTACATTTCCAATCATATTTTTCGGCAAAATTATTTCACCCTTCGCCCACGGTTCTCGTATTTCTAGAATCTCTGCAGCATCCGGTAATTCCGCCGCCGACTTAATCTCACGTATCTCACCATTATTCATCACTATTTCATAATTCGTCGAAGGATTAGTTACAATGAGATCTAGCTTAAACTCTCTTTCTAATCGCTCTTTTATAATATCTAAATGCAAAAGCCCAAGAAATCCAATCCGGAGTCCAAATCCTAAAATCGGCGAATTTTCCGGCTCATACTCTAGAGCCGAATCTGACAAACTCAATTTTTCAATTGCTTCTTTTAACTCCTTATACTGGTCATTCGAAACTGGGAAAAACCCTGCGTAAACAAATGGCACTACGTGCTTATAACCAGGTAAAGCTTCCTTAGCTGGTGCATCAAAAAGTGTAATCGTATCACCTACACGCGCTTCTCTCGTCGATTTCAAATTCGTCACAATATAGCCGATTTCTCCTGCTTCCAGGCTATCCTCCGGCTTCATTTTTGGCGTCAAAAAACCAACTTCTAGAGCTTGGCCTCTAGTTTTTGTCCCCATCATCCAAATTTCCGCGTTTTTTGGAATTCTTCCTTCAAAAATCCTGACATAAAGCACCACACCGCGATAATCGTCAAAATACGAATCAAATATTAACGCTCGAGTTCTTACTTCAGCGCAGGTGATCGAACCTATTTCTTCCGAGTGCATAAAGTTCTGATTTGAATTTTCAACACGTCTATTCCTGACGGACCCGAGAGGTTCGCCCCGAAGGGGCGGTTCTCCCGGCGTCCCAGCGTATGACGTGCTTGAAAATTCAAGTCCAGCGCTCGGAGAAATAGGTTCGGTCAAACCCTGCGCCGAAACAATCGCATCTAAAATTTTATCCACATTGAGTCCGGTTTTTCCAGACACTTCGATTATCTCATCTCGTTTACATCCAAGCAAATTCATAATCTGCGCGGCAACTTTCGGAACATCCGCCGCCGGAAGGTCCACTTTATTAATCACCGGAATAATTTTGAGGTCTTGTTCTAAAGCTAAATAAACATTCGCTAGCGTTTGCGCCTGAATCCCTTGCGTCGCATCTACGACTAAAACCGCCGTTTCTACTGCCGCAAGTGACCTTGATACTTCATACGAAAAATCTACATGTCCTGGCGTATCAATCAAATTTAGAATAAAACCTTTCCAATGCATCGTCACTGGAGTTAGCTTTATCGTAATCCCTTTTTCACGCTCAAGCTCCATCGAATCTAGGAGCTGAGACTTCATCTCGCGTTTTGCTACAGTGCCAGTCAGCTCCATCATCCGATCTGCAATTGTCGACTTGCCATGATCGATATGTGCAATAATGCAAAAATTTCGTATCTTTTCCATTTTATTTATCGACGCCAATCATCGAAAGGCTAAGTTTTCCATGGTCAATTGCCACTAGCCGTACTTTCACCGTGTCACCCATATGCAAAACTTCTTCCACTTTTTTGAGTCGCCTCTTATCTGTAATCTGGGAAATATGAAGCATCCCATCAATTCCTGGTAAGATATTCACAAACGCACCAAAATCTTTAATTGCTACCACTGTACCTTCGTATACTTTACCTACTTCCGGTTCTTCAGTAAGTTCTTTAATCCAATCTAGAGCCTTCTTAATCTTTTCCGGGTCATTACCGGCCACTGTGACAAGACCAGAATCTTCAATGTCTACATCTGCACCAGTTTCAGTAGTAATTTTATTAATCATCTCACCACCTTTACCGATTACCGCTCCAATTTTATCTGGACTAATCATCAATTTTTCAATTCTTGGTGCATATTTAGAAATCTCGGCTCGTGGTTTATCAATTACGCTTAAGATGTGTTTCAAGATAAACATCCTGCCTTCATGCGATTGTTTCAAAGCTTTTTCCATAATTTCTACAGGAAGACCATGCACTTTCATATCCATTTGAAGTGCAGTTACACCCTCAGTCGTACCAGTTACCTTGAAATCCATATCACCAGCAAAATCCTCTGCATCCATCAAATCGGTAAGGACGTAAGCCTTATCTACATCAGAAGGCTCAATTGGCGTTCCCTTAGGCACATCTACCATTAATCCCATTGCTACCCCAGAAACCGGTCGTTTCAAAGGCACACCTGCATCCATGAGTGCCATACAAGACGAACAAGTTGCTGCCATCGAAGTCGAACCATTTTGCGACATAATCTCCGTCACTGAACGAATTGCATAAGGAAATTCTTCCTCTGACGGTAGAACTGGTAAGAGTGCTCTCTCTGCTAAATAGCCATGTCCAATTTCCCGTCGTCCAGGCGAACCAATTCTGCCTGGTTCACCCACTGTATAAGATGGCGCATTATAATGATGCATATAACGACGCTTACCATCTGTTACTTCCATCGTATCTACATCTTGTGAATAAGAAAGTGGTGCAAGAGTTACGATATTCATCGCCTGAGTTACACCCCTAGTAAATAGTGAAGAGCCATGCACTCTCGGCAAAATCGATACTTGGGAGCTTAGTGGCCTTACCTCATCAAGTTTTCGCCCATCTGGCCGTATACCTTCTTCTAGAATTCCTCTTCTAACTTCTTTATGTACTGCTAATTCAAACGCTTGATCATAAACATCACGCAAATTCTCATCATACCATTCTACCTTTTCATTATCCGTCTCGCCCTGCCCCTTGGAAAGCGCAAATTCATCATGCATCGCATACTTCAGATCATCTAGAACGTGCGCTCTTTCAATCACATTCCCTCTAACCTTTGAGCCAAATTTGCCCTTAGTCCATTCTTCTACCTCTTTTGTCACTTCTTCGCTAGGAAGCACTAACTCGTATTCTTGCTCAGGAGC
>JAEEGL012491504.1_pt1 | contig 10182 bp, 9 predicted proteins | sample 9134231 | NCBI WGS metagenome assembly JAEEGL01 (sample SAMN16246548, study PRJNA631951) | gut metagenome | biome: gut microbiome; feature: rumen; material: fiber-attached | host: Bos | place: Iran: Karaj | collected 2018-10
AAATTTGTCATGGCTCCCTGCAATAGGGTATATTAGCGCTGATATTGCTGATAAATACAAACAAGACGAATACTCAAATCAAGACCCAAGTAAAGGAAGAGCATCAAAACAGTTTATTACTCAACTGTTAGCAAGTGTATTTCTTCCAACCGGTGCGGTAAAAATTGGTCAGTCACTTGTTAATGGCGGTGCTGCTTACGGCAAAACAGGACTCTCTATCAACGAAAGAGAAAGAATTTCCAATACGGTTCTTGATTCTATGAAATCAGGTGAACACAAGAACTTCCTGAATGAATCGGGTAAGGTTGACAAAGAGGCTTATAAAGAATCTTTATCTGGGAAATTTGACGAAATTTTAAAACATCAAAATACTCATAAGAAAAACCGTAACCCTGTAAAAATGGTGGTAAATCTCTTTAAAAGACAAGTCGTTAAGAAAGTAACACCTGAAAATGTTAAAAAATATGCTAACTCCGTTGTTGACAGATTAATTGATGAAAGACAACAACTTCTTGATGGTGTTGCACCGGAGGGGCTTTCTAAAAAAGCATTCAACAAATTTGTTAAAGCAACAAAAGATATGACTATGGAAGAAAAACAAAGCCACGCTTTTGATGTTGTAAGAAAAATGGAAAAAGGCAGAATGTTTAATAATAGAATATTAAAATCAATAGGTGGTCTAACTGCGTTAGCACTTATGGCTAAACCTATCGACAGATTTGTTGAAAATATTGTCGTTGACAAATATGTAGGTCCACAAATTGATAACATCTCCGCTATGTATCATAAGCAACAAAATGCACGCAAGGGCAAAGTTTCTGCATAACTTATAAACTTCTTAAAGCAGGAATTTTCATGTCACGTATATCAGGTGTTTTTCCTGTCCAGATTTGGATGGCTCTTTGTGCCTGATATAAGAGCATATCTAACCCCTCAATAGTTCTTAATCCCTCTTTTTGAGCAGATTTTAACAACTCTGTCGTCAGAGGATTATATACAATATCATAAACAACAGTTGATTTATCAAGTGATTTTATAACCATATCATTTATAGGTTTTAAATCTGCGGCATAACCTTTCATTCCGATAGGAGTCGCATTTACAACAATCGAGGCTTCAGGCATGGCTGTGACATTCTGGATTTGATGTGATTCAAATTTTACATTAGGGAACTTATCTCTTAAATAATTTATCGTTTTTTCAGAATTTATAATATTTCTTGTGTAGTAATGAATAGAATTTACTCCTTTTTCGATAAGTCCGACGGAGGCAGCCCTTGATGCCCCGCCTGTACCTAATACGCAGGCACTTTTACCTTTTAAATCAATATCATCACTAATGGCAGATTTAAAACCGTAAATATCTGTATTATATCCATACATATCTTTATAATCACCTGTGATTTTTACGGTATTTATGCAGCCTGCTATATTTGCGTAATTATCCATATCATTAACAAAAAATGATATAGGTATTTTATGCGGAATAGTGACGTTAAACCCATTGTAACCGTTTACTCTTAAATATTTTATTCTGTCAACCAAATCTTCAGCGGAGGTTTCTAAAACGTCATAGTCAGCATCAAGCCCGACACTTTCCAGTCCTGCTTTTTGAATAATTGGTGAAATAGAATGACCTAAAGGGTATCCGATTATTCCGAGTTTGTATTTCATATAACTTACTCCTATTCCATTAAAGTAGTAATTAGTATTGGTTCATCATCTGTTGCAAGAACAGTATGTTCAAAGTGAGCAGATGCTTTGTGGTCTTTTGTTATGACACCCCAATTATCAGGCTCTGTATAAACATCATCTCCGCCCAGATTTAGCATAGGCTCAATAGCAATAACATAACCTGATTTGATTTTGGTTTGGTCGCCAACTCTGTAATTGAACAAGAATGGCTCTTCATGCATAACATGACCAACTCCGTGTCCGCCATAATGTCTTACAATCCCCATGTTATATTTTTTTGCAACATCTTCTATTGCACCGGAAATATCATCAAGAACATTTCCTGCACGCATTTTTTCAATACCTGCAAAAAGTGCTTCTTCTGTTGCTTTCATCAGTTTTTGTTTTTCTTCTGATATTTTGCCGACAGCATAAGACCACGCACTATCGCCTACCATACCGCCATAAGTTGCTCCGACATCAATAGCAATAATATCGCCCTCTTTCAGAATCTCATCTTCCCTTGGAATACCATGGACAACTTTATCGTTTATTGAAGCACATATACTTGCAGGAAACCCGTTATAACCCAAAAAAGTAGGAATTGCTTTGTTCTCTTTTATAACCTGTGTCGCAATGGCATCAAGTTCTTTTGTACTTATCCCAGGTTCTACAACCTCTTTCATTTTTTTATGAACAAGCGCAACAATATGTCCTGCATGTCTTTGTCGTTTTATTTCATCTCTTGATTTTTTGTTTATCATTATTCTACTACCTTTAATAACCTTTCCCATACCTCATCAATAGACCCGTCAGCATCTATTGTTGACAATACCTGCTTATTTTTGTAATAGTCAATAAGTGGTGCGGTTTCTCTGAAATATGTATCAAATCTGGCATGAGCAGTTTCTTCATTATCATCTTTTCTTTGGGTTAAATCTCCACCGCAAATGTCACATTTACCCTCAACTTTTGGGGCTTTTGTTTTTAGATTATAAATTTCGCCACATTTCTGACAAGAACGGCGGTTTACTATCCTTGAGATTAAAACGTGCATATCTACATCAAAATATGTTGCTCTGAAATCAACCTCATTATCACCGTCAATGTGTTCTCTTATCTCTTCAAGCATTTCTGCCTGTTCTAAACTGCGTGGGAAACCGTCAAGAATAAAACCGTCTTTACAGTCATCTTTGCTTAATCTTGATTTTATAACATTCCCGACAAGCCATACAGGAACAAGTTGCCCCTTATCAATAAATTGTTTTGCAATTTTGCCATCCTCTGAACCGCTTGCAATTTCCGCTCTCAAAAGAGAACCGGTATCAATATGCGGATACCCGAAATGTTCTGCCAGTCTGTTTGTTTGTGTCCCTTTTCCGCAGGCGGGTGGCCCCAGGAAGATTAACTCTTTCTTCATTTTTTGTCCTTTCTTATTCTTCTGTTATCTTTATTATATTACTATCAGGGAATATATGTAAATTTTAATACTTATATTTGTAATATATCGCTTGCCCCAAACTTATGTTTATTCTAAACTTTAGGGGTAACTACCAAAAAATAAGGAGAATTAATTATGTCAAGAAGACCTATTATGGCAGGAAACTGGAAAATGAACAACCTTACAAGTGACGCTAAATCACTTATTGACGGTATCCTCGCAGGAATAAAAAATTTAAACGAATCACAAATGCCTGAAGTTATTGTTGCACCGACATTCACTTCTTTATCATTAGTATCAGGCATGATTTCAGGCAATTCTAAAATCGCTCTTGCTGCTCAAAATTGCCACTGGGAATCATCAGGTGCTTATACCGGTGAAGTTTCTGTTGAAATGTTGAAAGACTTAGGTTGCCAATACATTATCATTGGTCACTCTGAAAGAAGACAATATTTCTCTGAAACTGATGAAATGATTAACAAAAAAGCAAAAGCAATTTTAGCAGGCGGTTTATTACCTATTATCTGTTGTGGTGAAACTCTTGAACAAAGAGAATCCGGTGTAACTGATGAACACATCGCAAGCCAAATCAGAGCAGCATTATCAGGTCTGTCTAATACTGAAATCGCTAAATCTGTTATTGCTTACGAACCTATCTGGGCTATCGGAACCGGCAAAACTTGTGATTCTGTTGAAGCAAACAGAGTTATCGCTATGATTAGAAATGTTGTTAAAGAAATTTCTGATGCATCAACTGCTGATTCTATCAGAATTCTTTACGGCGGTTCTGTTAAACCTGCTACTATCGAAGAACAAATGTCTATGTCTGATATAGACGGTGCTTTAATCGGTGGGGCTAGTCTTAAAGCAGACAGTTTCAACGAAATTATCACTAACTCTATGAAAGTTGCAGTTTAGAGGAAAATAAATAATTAGAACAGTTTTTAGAAATTGGGAAACGGATTTCTGTTTCCCCTTTTCTAATTAATGGGTAATATTGTGGATAAGTTATCTTTAAAAGAATTATGTACTGAATTAGATATATCATTAGCGACAGGGAATAACTGGGTAAAATTAAATAAAATATTACCCAAATATGATAATGTCGGAAAAATGTTTTTTGATAAAACTTATGTTGATAATTTAAAAAAAGATATCCAAACGGGGAGAAATAATTCATTAAAGAGCAGACGAAACAAAAAATATATTTCAGGAAATAAATTGTATAAATATTATGTTCCTGATGGATCAAAAAATTTAAAAATCGTTCAGTCAATAATTGATTATATTGAAAAAAATAAGATTAAATTAACAGAAAATAAGATCTCTGAAATTGTTTCGTGTTGCGCTTTTTCACTTATAAAAAATAAAGAAAATATTATAAAAGATTATCTTTTTTTAATAGAAGATATTTCAAAAAAATATGATAATTCAGAGTTTAATAATTTTGAATTTACCTATATTAAAAACGAAGATACATTAGGGCTTTTGTATATTTCACTGAAAAATCTTAATGAACGAAAGTCAAAAGGAACTTATTACACTCCGTCAAAAATTGTTCAAAAATTATGTAATAATTTAGAAATAAAAAAAGGGGAAACTGTTTACGATTGTTGTTGCGGAACAGGTAATTTTTTACTTAATTTAAATGCAGATTTTGATTATATATACGGAAACGACATTGACGAATTAAGCGTAAAAATTACTAAAATTAATATGGCACTGAAATACAAAATTACCGATAAAAACATCTTAAACTCTCACATAACGTGTCACGATTTTTTAGAGTATAACGATACAAAAAAATATGATTTTATTATAGGAAATCCACCCTGGATAACGGGTTGTGAGTATAAAGAATATAAAGAATTATATGATGCAGTAACGGATAGAGCGCTTACTCTTTTGAAAAATAACGGGGTCTTATCTTTTGTTTTGCCGGAGGCAATTTTGAACGTTAAAACGCATAAAAAAATAAGAAATGTTATATCGAAAACTAATTCTATAAAATATATTGAATATTTAGGGAACGCTTTTGACGGGGTAAATTGTCCCAGTATTATTTTAAAAATATTGCATGATAACAAATCTTTTACTACCAAGGGAATGGTTATAAAGACAAAAAACAGACAATTTATTATAAATCAGGAACAGGAATTTACTCCTGAATATTTTAATTTTTTAACAAATGATATGGAATATAAAATCTTAAAAAAAATAGAAAATGTTGATAATAAAATTACCCTGAAAAATAACTCACAATTCGCTCTGGGTATAGTTACCGGTGATAATGAGAAATATATTTCCACAATAAAAAACAGCAAAAATGAAATGGTTTTAAAAGGGGTAAATATTGAAAAATTTAACTATAGAAATTCTGATGTATATATCACATTTACCCCCGAAAATTTTCAGCAGGTTGCACCTGTTGAATTATACAGAGCAAAAGAAAAACTGTTCTATAAATTTATATCTAAAGAACTTGTTTTTGCTTATGACAATAAACAAACATTGTCTTTAAACAGTTGTAATATTTTGATACCACAAATCAGTGGGCTTGATATAAAATATATCCTCGCTATTTTAAATTCAGGGGTTGCACAATTTTATTTCAGGTCAAAATACAATTCACTAAAAGTTTTAAGAGAACATATAGAAAATATTCCGATACCAAAAGTTAGCAAGGAAAAACAAAGAATTATAGTATCATGTGTCGATGAAATACTAAAAAGGGGATATTCTGATCTGATATATAATCAAATAGAAAAGCAGGTTGCCGATTTATTCGGTTTAACAGGTGAAGAGTATTTCCTTATTCACTCTTATCAATAATATGTTTAAATGCCTCAACTGCTACTCTGATTGCCCCATCTGTATCGTGGACAACAGGGTTATCTAAACCTTGTTTTTCTCTTTCCTGATTAGCAACAACTAAAAATACAGAGGCAACTTTAACTCTCAAATAACTCCCGACAATAAACAGTGCTGCCGACTCCATTTCGGAAGCCTTGCAACCCAGTCTTAACCAGGCGTTCCATTTGTTCATAAGTTCATAACTTACAGGCATTTTTTCAGGTTCGTGTTGACCGTAGAAAGAATCTTTGCACTCAACAATTCCAACATGGTAATCAAATTTTAAACTTCTTGCAGAATCTATCAATTCATTAACGAGGTTGTGGTCTGCTACTGCAGGGAACTCTATCGGTGCGTATTCTTTGCTTGTTCCTTCCATTCTTATTGCACCTGTTGCAATAACAATGTCCCCGCTTTCTACATCAATGTCCATTCCGCCACAAGTACCGACTCTGATAAACTGTTTTGCACCTGCTCTTACTAATTCTTCTAACGCAATAGCCGCAGACGGTCCGCCTATACCTGTTGAGGTAACACTTACTTTTTTACCGTATAATTCACCTGTATAGGTTACATATTCTCTGTTATCTGCAACAAGTTTTGCATTTTCAAAATATGCAGCGATTTTTTTGCAACGTTTCGGATCTCCGGGGAGTATTACATATTCACCTACATCACCCTCTTTTAAGCCTATGTGATACTGGCGACCATCTTCTGCATATTTCATAATTTTCTCCTTTTGAAAATTTAATAGTGAATAAGTAACATTTTCTATTCACTATTCACTATTCACCAATTAAACTATACTTTTCTTCATTCTTTCAGAACGGTTTTCGCTTAACAGGTTCTTTAATTTCATAATTGCCTGAGCGTGAATTTGGCATGCTCTGGACTCTGATATACCTACTGTTTCCCCGATTTCTTTAAATGTCATGTTTTCATGATAGTAAAGAACCATAACCATTCTTTCTCTTTCAGGCAATCTCTTTAAGGCAGCCTCTAACTGATTATTGATATCTTTTGTTTCATATACCTCATGAGGTGCTTTGTGAGTTTCATCTTTAATCGTATCGATAACCTCTAAATTATCGTCACCTGAACCTTTTTTCTCATAGATAGATGTTATTGTTGTATCATCTGCTAAAATCTGGTCAACTTTTTCGGTTTCCAAGCCTAACAGTTCAGCGACTTCCGAATTTGTTGCCGGACGTCCGAACTGTTTTTTCAGTTGCTCCTGCGCTTCTTTTACATCTTTTATCTTTCTTCTTACACTGCGTGGCAAAAAGTCTTGCGAACGAATTTTGTCAATAATATTCCCTCTTATTCTTACAAGAGCATAAGTTTCAAATCTTGCACCTGAACGAGGGGTATATTTTTCAACAGCATCTATCAAACCCTCAATACCATAACTTGATATATCTTCAAAAGTGAAGGTTGGCGGAAGAGCAACTTTAACACGACCAACAACGTATCTTGTAAGATAAATGTATTGCACAATCAAAGTATCACGTAACTGCTTATTATCATGATCGGCCAGGTACGCTTCCCATACCTTTACTATCTCTTCGTCAGAAAGTCGCTTAATGTTATTATAGGAACTAAAATTATTATCGTTCTCCATTCCTCTTCCCAAAAATTAAGTGTTTACATTTTAATTATATAGATTTACTAAATGTTTTTATCGTGTAAATGTATGAACTTATAAAAAAATACTAAAGTATGTATATGATTAGCATGGTAAATTATTGTTTATCTGCGAAGCAGATATATCTCTCCTTGGAGAGAGAGAAATTTCTTAATGAACTGCCTGCAGTGAATTTAGAAATTTGAGAGAGGGTAAATAATAGTTGGTTTAATAATTGAACCCCCCTCTCCAAAGGAGAGGGGCTTTTAACGATTTATATATTTACCCCCGCTAAACAATAATTTATATATTAAAACTCTTACGAGTGCCCTCTTCGTGATAAATCACATTCCCGCAAACGATTTCAATGACTTTTAGTGCAAATTCTTTTGCGGAATCCTGTGCAGTGAGCGGAAATTCCCTGTTAGATAAATGTTTTATTTTGAATAAAGAATTTTGCATTTTATCAGATGGAACGTATAACGAAGCAATTTCGTTTTCTAATAAAATACCCATGCCTTTTTCTTTATCTTCAATTCCTCTCAAAAGTTCATTGTAATTCCCTTTTATTGCCATAATTCTGCCGCATACAAAAGGTTGTTGGTTTTCTCTGTAAAGCGCTTGTGGTTCATAATTGCAACGTGTTGTGAGGCTTATTGTATGCCAAAGTATGTTGAGTGTTACAACTGTTTTTTGAACGTCATAATCTACTCTGATATTGTTTTGATGTGGTAACCCTCTTGATGCAAAAGATTTTTTTAAAGATTCAACTGTCAGTTTTAAGTCTTCTATAATCTCATTAAATACCTCAACAGTGTTTCTTGTAGCATTTTGGTATTCAAGATATTCTTTATACATGTGTGTGGAAATAAGCCCGACACGCTCCTGTATCAGCGCATCCCGTCTGAAATTCATTTCCGTATTGTCAAAACTCTCGTATCCGTTAACCACAATTTACTCCTAAAAGAATTTTACAACTAAATAATGCTTTGTGTAAAGAAATATAGATTATATCTTTACATTAGATTTATACTAATATTTTAACCCGTATTTGAAGAATTATCAAAATAATTGATAAAATTTATATTGACTTATTCTCTATGGTAGTTTTACAATAATAGTATGCGTGCGTAGCTCAGTAGGATAGAGCGGTGGTTTCCTAAACCGCGTCTGCCGTGGGTTCGACTCCCACCGCGCGTATTTTTTATTTCAATATCAAAATCTTTTCCCATAATATATCCTTTCTATTACCTGATTTTATTGAGTATTCTTTATTTTGCAAATATATTTGTTAAGAAATATTAATCGATATTCACTCAATAAGGCAATTATACCATGAGTATATACTTTATATATACATAAGGGATAACTTATTACAGGGTACAACTAAATAGGTAAAATTATACGAGGATAAAACACAAGTATTCGTAGAAACTCCTATATACGAGGTCATCGGAATCAGATGTGGTTCGGGACTACATAACCGTATAGAAGGTTCTACTCGGTTGTGCCCTTGTAATAGTTGCTCTTAAAAATAGCACGAGGAAAAGGGTAAAAATATGGCAATAGGTGCACGCGATTTTATCGACAAACTATTAGTAGAGAAATACGCAAAAGAGCAGGTAGATAATCATAACCAGGAGGAGTCAAAGATTAAACCTGATGAAGTATTTGAAGTAATGAATCACGCATCTGTGAATGCTATAAACTATTTCAGACTATCGCAAAGGTTGGCGATTGCTTGTTATGCGGTTAATGCGAAGGCAGCCCATTATCGTAGCATACGACCTGTTGCTCAACAAGGTGCGCAATAGTTTAGAGATTCTAACATATTTTTCACACAAAAAGACAGGAATAAGGGATTTAGTCAGCAAGACTTAAACATACATTTACCCCCCTTAACTACCTGTCTTTTTTTTAATTAATTTTTATTTTCAATTTGTTGATTTTTATGATAAATGTTATAATTGTTAGTTGTAAATACACTTCATGAGGTTTATTGTGAGTTTTTTTCGAAAAATAATGGAAGATATAAGGGTACGCTTAAGAGTTCATATTGGAAAAATATATAGAAAAAAAAATATTGTTCCTGAGCCAATAGCAGAATTATTAGTGTTTGCGTTTGATATTGCTAAAACACAAATAAATCAATATATTATGCCGCGTGGTGCCTCATGGCTGCGGGGTGATTTTAACAAAAATGCATTTGATAATATGAATTTTGTTTATAAAAATGCTGTTTTTTCAGTAGTTATTGATATTCAAGATAAAAAAGGCAAGTCTTATCTGCCTGCAAGAGTAAAAGCGGAACAAGAAAAAATATCAAAAAAATACAAATTTGTACCGTGTAAGTTTGCGATAGTGGTTGATGATCCTTACAAATTTGATTTATCCGGGATAGCACCTAAAAACAAAGGTCTTAATTTATTGCATACATTAACTAATGAAATAATTGTTTTAGATGATTACGTGGATGATAGCAAGAAGGAACTATCAGTATGGGAATTGCATAATTTTGCAGTAAAATATGCAATTAAATATTTAGAAGGTAATGGATATAAGATATTATCTTTTCAGGATAATTTAGGAAT
>JAEEGL012893085.1_pt1 | contig 10182 bp, 13 predicted proteins | sample 9134231 | NCBI WGS metagenome assembly JAEEGL01 (sample SAMN16246548, study PRJNA631951) | gut metagenome | biome: gut microbiome; feature: rumen; material: fiber-attached | host: Bos | place: Iran: Karaj | collected 2018-10
AATCGTCCTCCTTATATCAACTGTGATCCTTTATTTCCACAAATTCAATTATATCCTAAAACGTACGTTTTATCAATCACCTGAAGAGCCAGGGAAACTTATTGACCAGGTTTCCGAGTTTCTCCGCGGTCTCTTTCACGGAATCTATATCGACGTCCTGCAGTTTGTCCGACAGTTCCTGCAGGCTCTCAAGGTCCATCTCTTCTAGCGTTGACTGCATGTCGTCCATGAGTGTCTGCGCCTGTCCTTTTATCGCGTCTACTTCGGCCTCTATTCCGGTCATGGACTCCTCTATGCTTTTAACATAGCCTGTCATCGGAACCAGGAATTTGACCGCGAACACGATGATCAGTATAAGTATGAGCACCGCAGCTGCGATCTTCACGTATCTGAACCTGTCCCTGCGCTTCTTGTCTTCCATGAGCTCCATAAGCATCTCGCGCTCAGTCATGTTCTCGTAGGGCATTTTTCTTTCCTCACCTGCTTATCATGGAAATAAACTGGTCGGCCTTGCTCTGCGGCATACCGGCGCCGATCAGATAGTTCCTGGCGTACTGCTTAAGATCAGCTTTCTTTATATCGACCTTTTCATCCCCTACGACCGCTTTTATCATGGCGTCGAGGTTCATCTCCAGGATGATATCGTATTTCTTTTTGTCCTTCTCCTCGGTGATCTTGTAGTAATTATCGTAGGTCTTCATGTAGTCGTCCTCGATCTCCTGATAGGATGCGCCGGCGAGCGCTTCTATCAGCATGCATATGAAGCCCGTGCGGTCCTTTCCCTCGGTGCAGTGCACCAGATAGGGGCCCTGCTGGTCCAGCATAGCGGTAAAGCCCTGCACTATTTTGGCCTTGAAATCATCGGCGCTGAAGTTCATGGCCATGGCAAGGGGTATCACCTTTCCGCTCTTATACAGCGAAAGGAAATACGGAGAGTCAAAACCGTCAGCCGCTATGTATTTATCTATCTTTGCAGTGTTGTCCGCAAGATTGAGGATGCAGTTTACGCCGGCCTTCTTTATAAGCGCGTCCACGTAAGGAGCTCTGTTGTGTTGGTTGTCGCAGGGCGAAGCGGAACGGTAGAAGGTCTTCTCCTTAAGTGCTCCGACCGTCATCTCGCGGAAGTTGGCGAATTCCTCGTCGGTCTCATACTCTTCTCTCTCGTCGTAATAGTGGATATCCCTCGCTTCCTGGATATCCAGGTACTTGCCCTGCTCGCGGAGGACTACAGAGCCTTTGGAGTGCTCTTCCAGTTTAGCGGAAAGCCAGAGATCTTCGGCTTTTCCTGCCTTAAGAGCCGCTTTCAGTTCGGCCTGCAGCTCAGCAGTGTCCCACAGGTCCTCGCCGTAGTTTACTGCCGCCTTGATGTAGTCGTAGCCGGGATAAGCAATAAGAAGCGGCTCGCCGGCAGCTACGTAGTATCCGTTGTAATAAGGAATATCCTCAAGCTTGTATCCGTTGCTGAAGATAACGTCCACGCTGTCGCCGTACTTAAATCCCCTGGCGTTGAAATCGTCTATCTTCATCTTGAGATAGACTCCGCCGAATTCCTGTTCGTGCTCCAGTTCCAGGTCTTCGACCTTTGCCGAAGCCTTCCTACCGCAGGCGGCAAAGACCGCGAGCGCTGAAGATACCATCAGGACCGCCAGTATGAGTGAAACAACACGCTTTTTCATGCTTCTGCTCCTTTGATCTCTACGTTTCCTCAGGGTCATCGGGCGACCAGGACTTCTGTATGTCTTCTATCTCAAGGATACCGTCGGACCTCGCAGCGATCTGATACTGGTCCTCGTAGACTATCTCACCAGGCGTGTTGGTGTAGACAAGGTAATAAGGGACGTTATACCTGTCCAGAAGCCACATGGCCGGCCTGATCATCTTAAGCATCTCCTCGGAATTTTCGGTCTTGAACCAGCAGACCACAGGCTCCTGCTTTTTGCACTGCGGGGGCCAGGGAAGGTGCTCGGCGAACCATGAATCTATCTCCTTGAACAGATCCGCGTCCTCGCCTTCCATGACGTTGTCCTGTATCAGCTGCCAGCACACGCTGAAGATGCCTTTGCCCTGCATGGTGTTTCTGGCGAGCTTTTTGCCCTGTATCCTGACGTATTTGAATGTCAATTTGCTCATTGCCCAAGCACCGCCTCAAAAAACCTGTACATTCCTTCGGGGATCTCTTCCGCCTCGGCAACTCCTGTGTCGCCGATGGGTATCATCTTGTTCTTTCCGTGGTAATCGCTTCCCGCGGTGACGTACAGGCCGTATTCCGCCGCGTACGCAAGCATCTGCTTCGTGAGCTTTGCTGTAAAGCCGGAATAGAACGCTTCAACTCCCTTAAGCCCCATATCCATGAGCTTTTTTATACGCTCTTCCATCTCTTCGCCCAGGATCAGCTGGTCGCCGTTGCCGTAGAAAGGATGCGCAAGCACAGGGATGCCTCCGGAAGCCAGTATGCCTGATATGGCCTGCTCCGGACGCACGTACTCGCTCTTAAAGCGCATCTGGTTGATGTACTGCTTTATAGCATCTTCCTTTGAATCCGCGTACCCGTAGCGCACCATGAGATTGCCTATGTGCGGCTTGCCCGGGTTATCCAGGGCGAAGAGCTCATGTATGTCCTCATCGGAGAAGTTGAAGCCGAACTCCTTCTTAAGGAAGTCCAGCCTGGCGCGGACTTTTTCTATCCTGTACCTGTGGCCGGTGTTTATAACATCGTTTATTGCCGGCGCGTCCGGATCGTAGCCGTAGCCGAGGATGTGATATTTGCCGTCCTCGTCCTTGCAGGAGAATTCCACGCCTGTGACAAAACAGGGGTCTCCTCCGGAAAGAAGCCCCTTTATTACGCCGCATCCCTTGAGCGCGTCGTGATCGGTGAGCGAAAACAGCGTAAGACCCGCTTTTCTTGCATTTTCAAGTATCTCCGCCGGCGTATCGGTGCCGTCGGAGACTGTTGAATGCATATGAAGGTCTGTTCTCTTAGGATCTATCATTTAAATTATCAGAAAAACTTTTTTAACGTGAGGATGTTCTGTCCGTCCTTATACTCATACTGCACGTCGTCCATGGCCTGCTTTACGAGGTAAATACCAAGGCCGCCGATCTGGCGCTCCTCGGCTGACAGGGTGACGTCCGGATCCTCGTGTTCAAGTGGATCGTAAGGTATGCCGCTGTCGGTAAAGCGTATCTGTACGTTCCTCGGATCATCGAAAATGTCGCAGTTGACGATCGAACTCCCCTTGCACGGGGCGTAGGCGCAGTGCGCTAAGTTTACGAAGATCTACTCAAAGGCGAGGTCTATCTGCATCTGCAGCTTCATCGGGCAACCGGCCTCTTCCAGCCGGCGGTCAAGAAAAGCCAGTACCGCGGGGATATTCGCGTCTTCCGCCTCGACGTCCAGTTCGTTACGCTCGAAGACAAGGCTGTCCACCCTTCCGAGCACCTCGATGAGCCTTTCTTTCCAGAACTCGATCTCAGCGCGGCCTTTTTCAGTATCCAGACCCCCGTGGCGAATGGAGCGGCGTATTATGCGGGCGTATCCTACGACCCGGGCCTTGTCCTCCACCTCAAGCACGGTCTTTTCGTTTTCCGTGCCGAGGTATGCGGCCAGGGACTTCAGCCAGAAGCTGCGGCCTGTTTCGAAATCGAATCCCTGGAACTCTTTTATCACATTGTGATCGTACTCCGAAAAGCCCGTAAATGCGTTGAACATGGCGGCAAGCTCGAATACCGGATGCCCTATGGCAAGCGTATCCATGTCGATGAGCAGCACCTCGTCGCCCTGGAGCATCAGGTTCTTGGTGTGGTAATCGCCGTGCACCATGTGGTCGTCGTGCGGCACGGCTTCCACCAGAGACAGAAGCTTTTCCGCAGCGTCTTCAGGAAGGTAGTCCTTCATGAAGCGCGCCCACTTAAGAGCTTCGTCCTTTATATCGGGGAGTTTTCCCTTCGGGACCAGCGTGGAATGGATCTTTTTCAGCATCTCCACGTATTCTTTTACGCACCAGTCCATCTTTTCCGGCTCGGTCGCGAGGATCCTGGAGAAAGAACTCGCGTTGAGCAGCTCGAACACCGAACCATAGCTTTCCCCTACCTTTACCACATCGTATGAGATGGCTGTAGGTATGCCGAGGATGAGGGCAAGCTTCGCCACTTCCCTCTCGTGCCTTATGTCCTCAAGCGCGTCCGCGTTGTTGTAGACCTTTACGACGTTGTCCTTGTCTATGCGGTAGATAGTACCGTTGGCGCCGCGCCCTATCTCCTCGCAGCCCTCGATGTTCACGACCCTGTAGGCCCTCTCGACCTTCATCATCTCGGTAAAACCGGTCATGTCCAGAATATCGTAGACTTCCGGGCAGACGTTGACGACCTTCATATCGGGGTAGTTCTTCCTTACCCTGAGGATAACTCTAAGACCGGCGCTGGATATGTAGCTGAGTTTTTCAGCGTCCAGCACCACCCCGGTGATGCCCTTATCCGAAAGTTCCCTGAAGATGCGCTCTTCGGCCTCGGCAGAATTACCGGAATCTATGCGCCCCTCAAGGGCTATGACCAATTCTCTGCCTTTTGTGTTATCAGGCATGTCGTCCTCCTGAGGATCTACTCTATGTCAAGTATGTCCGAAAAACCTGTGGTCTCAAAGATCTCCATGATTATGTCGTTGACATGTACGATCTTCATCTCAGCCTTGCCGGCTGTTGCCTTGTGGGCGGAAAGAAGCACCCTCAGACCTGCCGAAGAGATGTACTCAAGCTTTTCGAAGTCCAAAAGCAGCCCGCTTATGCCTTCCAGCGAGCTCATGAGGTCCTTTTCAAGGTCCGGCGCCGTTATAGTGTCGAGCCTTCCTTCGAGTTCAAAGAGAAGCTTGCCCTCTTCTTCTTTCTTGATGATATTAAGCATTTGTCCCTCCTGTATAATTCTATTTATACTCTATGCACAGCATCGTGATGTCATCGAACTGAGGCGCTTCGCCTACGAATCCATCGACGCTGCTGCGTATCCCCTTAAGGATCTGCTGAGGCGTTTCTTCCCTGTGGATATTCAGCGCTTCAAGCATCCTTGCTGCCGTGTACATGTTGTTGTCCTTGTCCGTGGCCTCGGGCACGCCGTCGGTGTAGAGGAAGATCTTGTCCCCTTCGTTGAGCTGCATCTCATAGTCTTTATACACCATATCCGCCATGCCGCCGGCTACGAGCCCGTGTTTTGTCTTGTGCAGTTCGAACGTTCCGCCCCTGCGGTATACGGCCGGGTCGTCGTGGCCCGCGCTCGTGTACGTGAGCTTTCCAGTGGAGATCTCAAGGATGCCCAGCCACAGGGTGACGAACATTCCAACGGTATTCTTTGCGCAGATACGGTTGTTTACGTAGTACATGATCTCCGCAGGCGTTCCGCCCATCATCGCTCTGTTTCCCATGATGATGTTCGTGGCCATCATGGAAAGCGATGCCGGGATGCCCTTGCCGGACACGTCGCCTATGACCAGAGCCAGGTGGTCGTCGTCTATGAAATAGTAGTTGTAAAAGTCTCCGCCGACTTCCTTCGCGGGATCCATTGAGGCGAAGATATCGAACTCATCCCTTTCGGGGAAGGCCGGGAACTTGTGCGGTATGGAGTTCTCCTGAATGCTCTTCGCAAGCGACAGCTCCGTGCCTATCCTCTCCTTTTCCGCTGCGACCGCGCTTAGGTTGTCCATGTACCGGACCATATCTGTCTCCATAGTTTCTATGGAGCCGGCAAGGTTCTGAAGCTCCTCGTAGCTGCTGATCTTTCCAAGGCTCTCGCCTTTGGTATTCTCCGCCGCGAAGCGCGTGGCTTCTTTGGATACCCTGATGATAGGCGATACGACTTGCTTCTTTATGAACATCGCTATGAAGACAGATGCTATTGCAGCGATAACAAGTGCGGAGACTGCTGTGGTAATGAGGAACGGCCTTCTGGCGTTGGAGAGCTCGCTTATCGGGCGCTGCATGCAGAGTATTCCGGCGACATTGCCCGCGGAATCCCTTACAGGGACCATCGTGGTGATGTGCGGATGCTGCCCGTCGGTGGTATTGAAACGGAAAACCGTCTCGCAGTCGGATCCGTTTTCGTATATCGCCTTGTATTTCTGCCTGTATTCTTCGTTGGTAGTATCGCGTTTGTGTCCGAGCTCCCACTCCGTGTACGAAGTGTCATCTACCGAATTGTCCACGCAGTTGAAGACAGATACGAAATGACCGTAGTCGCTTGTATCGACCATAATCACATAGGTTATCGAGACGTGGATCTTTTTGCAGTAGACATCCAGGTAACTCTTCGTCTGCTGGTATTCTTCTTTCTTTTCCCCGGCAAGGTAATCGTCCAGTTCGTCGCCGTTCACAAGCATTGTAGCGGTATCAGCCATGTGGTAGGTAGATGTCGAGATCTCCTTTTTAAAAGCTGAGTTGAAGCTGAAGACACCAAGCACGCTTACGACAACAGCAAACACCACCATCAGCATCACTATGGCGCCGATGATGTTGGATTCCATTCCCGAATAACGTTTCCCGTTCTTCTTCATATCCGCCTTACCGCGATTATCAAAAATATATCAATATATTTTATCATAAAAAGAAATACTTTTGTATAAAAAAATCTTACTGTTCTATACGCTTATATGTGAATGTATTCCTTTCGATGTGCACATCGTACTCTGTTTTCTCTCCCGCCGGAGAGACAATGGTAAGGACCGTATCTCCGGACTTTTTGAAATCCGCGTGCAGCAGATATGATTCTATGCTCTGAAGGTATCTTATCGAAACGTCGCCGTACCTGGCGTCATCCAGATATACCGTATAGGTATCGTCAAACATGTGCTCTTCGTTGCTTCCCATGATATCGGTGCTGTAGACCGGCGGCTTAAGAAGGCAAATAACCGTGGCCACTATAACAATAACGGCGCTTATCACAGTTCCCGCCATCCTTATCCTCTTATCGTCGAATATCGCTATGGGATAAAGTATCATAGCGCACACACAGAACAGGCAGATCAGTATGTACCTGGGCATGGAGAACTGGAATTCCGAGAAATAATTGTAGTAAGAATATGCTGTCAGGAATATCATCGGAAGAAGGATGATGTATCCCCACCACTTGCCCATCTTCATGTAATAGCCTATAAATCCCATGGGAAGGCACAGCAGAGTCCAGATGAACCATGTCTTGTAATACCCGAAAATTCCCCATCCCAGCGCGCTGAAAGGCACCTGGATAAGGTAGACGAGCGGCTGGCTTATCAAAAAGAATACGAAGCACTTCAGCGCCGAATCGATATTGCTTTTGCTGTTCATTATGATAATGATCCCGAACAGTATCCACACCTCAAAAGTGACCGTGATGGTATGGAACGAAGTATATTTGAGCGCAGGTATGATAGCCATCGCCGCAGTGAAAGCCCCGGCGATAACAGCCGCGATTATAAGCTTCGGCCACGTAAGATCTATTCCACCGAATATCTTCTTTATGATTCTTGCCATAATAGTATTATTACTCCTTTTTATTCAGCGCGTCGTATGTTTCCGATAGCCACTCATTATAGTGGTCATAGGGAGCCTTTGTCCACCAGTCCAGAAGCTTGTTCAATCTCACGTTGTCTTCTTCGATACTGGTGCAGCCGTACTGGTCAGGATTTCGGTTTACCGTAACGATATTTTCGTTATTTTCCTTAAATTCTATGCGGTATATGCAGTATCCTGTCCAGCTGCGGTACGCCCGGAGAGTCCGGCCTTTCATGTACCAGAACCACTTATCCTCCATTTCCTGCGGAATATTGCCACGGCGGAGCGCGTCCATCTCCTTATCGCTGAAAGACCTGTTCAGCACGAAAGTCTCATGTCTTTTGGGCATTGATTTCGTCTTCCAATCCCCGCGGCGGGCAACGGTTTTTTTGTTTTTATTGTCGTCTGCCATATCGTTCTCCAGTTTATACTTCAATGGTGCGTTTTATAGTTCTTTTCTGAGCATGATCATCTCTTCTGTTCGGAATTCCTCAACGAATCCGTGCTTCAGAAACATCCCGGCAGCCGGATTATCAGCAGCGATATCGTCATAAAGCATGTCTATAACGTTCTTTTTCGCGGCGTCACACAGCAGTTCCAATCCGATGCCGCCATAGCCTCTGCCACGGTATGGGGCATGGATGATTATATCCGCGAGAAAGATATCCCGTTCATCATCGTAATGATAGGCGATCTCCCCTACAAAACGTCCTCTGTTATCCTTAAGGTATCTGTAAAACCGTTTGTTCTCATGGTTCACGATCCAGCGGTCATACCAGTTGCGCCATTTTTCTTCAGGAAAAGGTATCGTCCCTCCCCAGGCATGATTATACGACATGGTCGCCGGATCTGACATCATTTCCTGCCTGAACCAAAGATCATCCAAAGACGGCGTATGAAGTGTGATCATGCTTGTCTGTGCTGATTGCTTACTTTCTGATGTATTTTTCATCTGATCCAAGATCTTCGCTCACATAACGCTCGGCGGTCATGTGAAGATCGTACTTTTCGCGGAGCGCTGCCAGCTGTTTCATAAACGGACTTGCGTGATGGACGTCGATGGCAGCCTGATCCCGCCAGCTGTCTATCAGGAGTATAGTTTCCGGATCATCCAGCGGTTGGAAATACTCATAGCGTAGATTGCCTTCTTCACCCCTGATCGCATCGGCCGTGCCTGAGGATTCCATCTCCTGCGCGAAAGCTCTGGCCGCTCCGTCTGTACCTCTGTAATATAGATTCACTGTGATCATTCCTGTCTCCTGTGCTCATCTTATCCTGTGTTAATGACCTGTCAGTACATAGATTATTCCAACAACATACAGGTGTAAAGGATAAAATGAGGCATATAGTTTCCTGAACCACTTTTCGTGATATCCGAGCTCGCCATTATAAAAACTGATTATCAGAGCAGCCAGAACATGTCCGGCGACCCACGGCGCATAATCTGCGACTTCTTTCCACCATCTGGCCGGATCCCCAAAACCGCTCCTCACCCAGAAGTAGATAACAAGATAGCAGGCGAAACCCGCAAGAATTATCAGAAAGCGCTTTGCCCAGGGCCAGCTGTTTCCCGAAGCTGACGCATCTTTGGATCTCCTGATATACCAGTAGAACGCGATGACCATCCACAGCCCTACCAGGTTGAAGTTTCCTTTGATCATGTAATTGGAAAAACCAAGCAGACCGTAGATGCAGACGAGCACAGCGATATTCTTTCGTTTTACTGTTTCTTCTCCTGACTCCGCAGTCGGGACGAACCATTCTAATGCAATGAACCCCAGGAATCCCAGGATAAGTGTGAACATATTGCTCTGCGCATTGAGATACTTTGAAAAACCAAGGCCGAAATCCACCAGGTCAAATCCCAGCTCAGAAACTACAGCAAGCACGATCAGCGCCGAGAAATGTTTTCTCAGGCGCTCTTTGTCATTGCGGATAATAAGAAAACCTTCCGCAAGCAAAAACGCGTATCTCGGAAACGCTATCCTGCCGATCCATGCCAGGATCATGGGATTTCTTATAAATGACCATCAGATATGATCTGCCAGCATGGTGGCCATTGCTATTATTCGAAGTGCTGCGCCGTCAAGGCCTTTTGATCTCATAGTTCCGGGTTGCCTCATTTCTTTTTCTGCGCCGGAAGGTCGTCATACATCGTTTCCAGCAGTTCTGTCAGGAATTCTTTATTGTCCACATCATCCACGAGCAGCATTTCCTTTGCGCCTTCGTACGGCAGTTCCATACTCGCGCCAGGCATCATTGCCGCTGCGGACTTCGTGAGTTTCACGAGAAAACGGTCGTCGTAAATACCGCCTGCTATCCTGCCGCGATAATAGATGATGTATTCTCCCATCATCGCACGGTACGACACGTCTTCCAGTCCGGACAACTGTTCCAGTATGAAATCCAGATATTCTTTGCTCGACGCCATAATTCCTCCTTCCTGAAATCATCAATATCATTTAATCGACAGCAGAACGACTGTTTCCACATGCCTTGGGACAATGGCGTGAATAAATAGGCACATATTCACGCTGTTGTCACGAGCTTCGGCGTCAGGAATATGCCGTTGACCGGTTGAATAAAAGCAAAATGAGCATTTATCAATCGTAGAGAGTGATCCAATAACGCTGTTCGATTTCGCCATCAGAATTGACGAATTCGTTTTCAA
>JAEEGL014278007.1_pt1 | contig 10182 bp, 15 predicted proteins | sample 9134231 | NCBI WGS metagenome assembly JAEEGL01 (sample SAMN16246548, study PRJNA631951) | gut metagenome | biome: gut microbiome; feature: rumen; material: fiber-attached | host: Bos | place: Iran: Karaj | collected 2018-10
CTTGATATTGTTGAGGCAGCTCGTATCGACGGATGCAGTGAGTTCAGAACATTTATCTCGATCGCAATTCCTATGATGAAGCCGGCTATCGCTGTACAGGCAATCTTTGCTTTCATCGCAAGCTGGAACAACTTCTATACACCTAACATGATCCTTATCAATGTTAAGCTTGACAAGAAGACACTCCCAATGATGGTGTCTGCTCTTCAGTCATCTGATAAGTTCAATGATTATGGTGCTATCTATCTTGCAATCGCTCTTTCGATCGTTCCTATCATTATTGCATATGTACTCCTTTCAAGATTCATCATTGCTGGTGTAGCTCTTGGCGGTGTAAAGGAATAATCTTAAAAATTACAGCACACTTTATGTGTGCTGTTTTTTTATGGACGCTTGATGCGTCCTTTTTTTATGCATAAATGAACTTTCCTAAGAATACTATGTATTAAAGGGAGGAGATAAGATGAACGACAGTACAAGCATAGAGACTATCAAAAACTATATGCCCGAAAAAATACGACTGATCTTGAATGAATTATCTGATGATCTGCTTGAAAAGGTCACGGAGATAAGACTTCGTGCAGGAGGTCCGCTGTATTTTGTATATCCTAATAAGATTGCTTTTCTTCAGCGGAACGGAAGAATATCCGATACTTTCAACTCTGAGTCTTATATTGTGACCGCTTCGATGCTTCATGAAGTTGTCGACAGACTTTGCCACTATTCAATACATAGCTGTACAGAGCAGTTGGGACAAGGCTGTTTTGTAATCGAAAACGGTGTAAGAGTTGGTGTTTCGGGAGCATATTCATCGGCGCATCTTTCAAGACTTGTTGAATTTACATCTTTAAATTTCAGAGTTTCACGATGTATAAAAGGCTGCGCAGATGATATTTTTTCAAGAACTTTTGATACTAACATAATAATTTCAGGGGGTGTAAGTTCAGGAAAAACTACAGTTCTTCGTGAAATGTGCAGGCTTACGGGAAGCTTTCGAAAGGTGACGCTCATTGACGAGAGAAATGAGATCTCATGTCAAAGAAACGGTGTTCCTCAGAATGATGTCGGATACCTTACCGATGTTATAAGTAATTTAGTAAGATCCGAAGGAATTATTTCTGCCATACGGACTCTTTCTCCTGATGTTATATTCTGTGATGAGATAGCTTCACAGGCGGATGCAGACGCAATTCTTAACGGAACAGGCTGTGGAGTAAAATTTGTCGTTACAGCTCACGGAACTTGTTTCGAAGAACTTATGAATAGGAAGGAATTGAAATATCTTATTGAAAGCAATGTGTTTGAATCTGTAGTTTTTTTAAAGGGTGCAGATGAACCCGGAAGAGTCAAAGATATCAGGAGGATATGCAATGCTGTTAAAAATTAGTGCAGGTGTTTTATTTGTATTGGGAGGATTTTTTTGCGGTTTAAATATGTCAGACAAGCTGAAGAGGAGAGTCGTGTTTTGCAGAGAGTGCGAAAAGCTTCTTAATGTATGCGAATACTTGGTCAGGTCTAATAACAGTGATGTTTATTGTATAATTCGTCATCTGAAGGATGAACGGTTCAGATGTCTTGGATTTATTGATAAACTGCCGGAATGTTACAGTCCTGAGGATGATTTGCGTCAGATATGGAAAAATGCTGTTTTATCAGATAGATTTTTTGATGCTGATGAGCGTGATATACTTAATGATCTTGGAGATCTTCTTGGTTCTACAGATTTAGACGGTCAGCTTAGAGGTATGGATGATATACGTTCATGCATAAAGAACATAAGTGCTGAAAGGATAAACTGTTATCGTAAAAAGGGAAGGCTGTATCGCAGTATAGGTGTACTTTCCGGCGTATCTCTCGGAATAATGATTATATGAGGAAATTTCAATGAAAATTGATCTTATTTTTAAAATTGCAGGAACAGGGATCATCGTAGCAGTATTAAATCTTGTACTGAAAAGAGCTGAACGAGAGGAACAGGCGATGATGACTACACTGGCTGGGCTTATTGTAGTTCTTGTAGTTATCGTTGATGAGATAGGCGACCTGTTTGATAAAGTAAAAACGGTGTTTGGTCTATGGTAGAAAATTGTTTTTCTGTTGCGGTGTTTTCAGTCTGCGGAGCATTGATCGCTGTGGTTTTGAAACAATATTGCTCTGAACATTCCATTCTTTTGACTATATGTACAAGCGTACTGATACTTGGTGCATTTATTCTTATGCTCGAACCTGCCGTTACAGAGATCAGAGCAATGCTTGTAAGTGCAGGTATATCTGAAAGCTTTATATCGGTGATGTTCAAATCACTTGCGATCTGCTGTATTACCCATATTACAGCAGAAATATGTCGTGACAGCGGAGAGGGAGCGATAGCAGCTGCAGCAGAATTATGGGGGCGTGGTGCTATTTGTGTGTTAAGTCTTCCACTCATGAGATATTTTTTACAGCTGATAGACGTTATTATAAAGGATTGATATGAAAAGGATAATAATTGTAATATTTACGACTATATTGCTTTTAAGTCTGGCTTTGCCGTTCAAGGCGGCTGCCGAGGAAAATCTGCCCGAAACAGAGATCTCATCGCAGTTTAATGAGATCCTTGGCGATTATGATATCCCTCAGGATACAGAAGAGATCAGCGGACTAACATTTGCAGGTTTTATTTCTGCTGTCAAGGATAAGCTTATTGACAGCAGCTTTGTCCCTCTCAGACTTCTTGGTACTTTACTTCTGGTAACAGTTATAACCTCTGCGATGAAAAATATGGGCTGTGGACTGTTCAGCAGCTGTGAAACGATCTATAATTCGATATGTGTACTCTCGGCTGTTGCAGTTATTGCATCGCCTCTTTTCAGTGTGTTTGGACAGGCGGTAAGCGCGGTCAAAACAGGCGGCAGTTTTGTGTCTGTTTTTATTCCTGTCTATACCGGAGTAACAGCGGTTTGCGGAAATATTACTTCAGCAGGAGTGTATGATCTGTCTGTACTTGCGGCTTCTGAACTGATTGTTCAGATAGTGTCAAATCTGTTGATGCCTGTTCTAAGCGCGTCAGTTATGCTTTCTGTGACAGGGGGAGTTTTTTCAAAGAGCGGCTTTGGCGGTGCAGTACAGTTGATGAAAAAACTGATCGTCTGGGGACTGACTATATCAATGACTCTTTTCACAGGTTTTGTCACATTGAAGTGTACTCTCACTGCAAAAACTGACGGTGCAGCGACAAAAGCTGCACGTTTTATGATATCAGGTCTTGTTCCTGTAGTCGGCGGAGCGGTTTCAGATGCATATGCAACGGTCAGGAGCAGTTTTGACATCTTGAGCGGAACAATTGGATTTGGCGGTATTTACGCTGTAGTACTTATCCTGCTTCCGCCTTTAATTCAGATAATCGTTTACAGAGCTGTCATGTGGACCGGTGGGGCAGCTGCGGAATTATTTGGTGAAAGCAGTATGAAAGAGCTTCTCAACTCACTTGACAGCGGACTTTCCATAGCGCAGAGTGTACTTATATGCTATGGTCTGATGTTTCTGCTTTGTACTGCAATTCTAATGAAGACTGTGGGGTGATGGAATGGTTGACATAACATCGTCAGTCAAAAGTATCTGTGTCGTAACAGTCTGTATTTTTATCATCAGCTGCATAACTGAAGGTACAAGGCTTCGCCGTCAGGCGGGTTTTATTCTGAAAATTATCTTTGCAATAACTGTAATATCACCATTTATCGGCGGATTAAGGAATATTGAGCTGCCTGACATCGCGCTTTTCGACAGAAAAGACTATAGTTTTTCCACGGAAAGCTTTGATTCAGCTGTAGCTCAGCGGACAGCAGCGAACATTACAGATGTTCTGAATTCACAGCTTTCTGCAGCAGGTATACAGGTTGAAAAAATAGACGTAGATGTTAATATTTCACAGGACAGAGGCATATCTATTAATAGAGTCATTATCAGAACTGCAGAATTTGAAAAAGCTGCCGAAATAATTCACAGCAGTCTTGGACAGGAAACGGAGGTCATAAATGGAGATAGCTGAAAAAGCAAGGGAACTGATAAAGAACAGAAGATGGGCTGTTTTTATGACTGTATGCGGCTGTGCAGGACTGCTTCTGATAATGATATCTTCCATAGTTCCCGGGAGAGGAGCGCCTGAGAGATCTGTTTCTGAAATAAAAAGCTGTTCTGTTGACGCAGAAAAATACTGCCGAATGACTGAGGAGAAGCTTGAACGTTTTCTCGCGGATATCAGCGGTGCAGGAGCAGTAAAAGTATACATCACAGTCGGCAGTGACCAGCGTTATGTTTATGCTACCGAGGGACGAAAAAGCCGAAGCAGTGACAGATCAGAGGAGGAAGAAAAATATGTGATAATAGGGAGCGGAAGTGAGAAAAATGCACTTATAGAAACAGTTGAAGTGCCTGCGATAACCGGAGCTGTGATAGCTTGTGAAGGCGGAGAAAGTCCGAAAGTATGCGAACAAATATATAAGTCCGTTTCAGCGGCACTGAATATACCGACATCTAATATTTTTGTAACTAAATTAAGGTAAAGGAGCAATTATCATGAAAAAACCATCACTTATCATAGGAAAAAAGCAGATCATAATGTCTTGTCTTACGTTGATGCTTGCGGTTGCAGTATACATAAATTACGCGGCATCACCTGACATTATGAAAAAAGAAAAGGAAGTAGTCAATAATGGGCAGGCTGATACGATAAATTACGGGGAGACAGAATTTGTGAATGCTGAACTCTCATCAGGAGACTATTTTGCTCAGGCACGTCTTGACAAGATGAATGACCGTGATGCCGCAGTTCAGACTCTTCAGTCCATAATCGGCGGCGGAGATATTACGGAAGACGAAATGGTTGTAAATGCACTTGATGCTGTACAGGTCTCAAAGCTTATCGAGAGCGAGGGAACTATCGAGTCACTTATAAAAGCACAGGGATTTCAGGACTGTGTGGCATATCTTGACGGTGAAAATGCAAAAATTGTCGTAAAAACAGAAGGACTTGACAAGGCTCAGGCAGCTTCCATAAAGGAGATAATCCTTGGCGAGACAGATGTACCGGCTGAAAATATCCGTATATTTGAAGTTAAATGAATAAATACTGTTTGGATCTGAGCTTATTATATTTATGATAAAATCGTATTAACTGTAATGCTGTGAAAAAATGGACTTTTTCTTCGCACATCTTGCTTTATTGAGTATAATATGGTATAATTAAATTGTACTGGTGTAAATACAGGTTTGATTAAAATTTACACTCAAATATGTGCTAACGGAGGTTCAGTATGGAAGTTGAAGAGATGAAGCCTGCGGCATCCAGCCGACTGAAAATATCAGAGGATGTAATTATCGCCATTGCTAAGCTTGCAGCTCTTGACGTTAATGGAGTTGCAGGTCTTGGCGGTGAAATAGGCAAAATGAGCAAGCTTAGAAAAAACGGACCTATTAAAATAAGCATGATGGGCGATGTAGCCGCTATTGACATGAAGATCGTTATAAAGAGCACTGAAAAAGCCTGCAATGTTGCACAGGAAGTTCAGAGTGTTGTAAAGGAAAACGTTCAGAATATGACAGGTGTACCTGTTGCAAGAGTAAATGTAACAGTAAGCGGAGTAGTTTTTGAGTGATACGCAGGTATAAAACAAGTGACCTTGAATGTGCTGCTAAGGTCTTTTCAGAAGCTTTCAGAGCTGCCCCATGGAATGAAACATGGTCAGTTGAGCTTTCGCGTACAAGGATAAAGGAGCTTTTGTCAGCGCCGCAGTCTATTGGATATGTCTATGAGGATAACGGCGATATAAAGGCGATACTCTGCGGAAGAAAGCTTACATATCTTCACGGTGCTGAGTATGTGATAGATGAATTCTGTGTATTGCCTGAGCTTCACAGAAGCGGCATTGGTACGGCTGTACTTGACTATGCAAAGGAAGAGCTTGAACTTGAGGGCGTTATCGCAATGGCACTGATGACAGCAAAAGGATTTCCAAGCGAGAAATTCTACATAAAAAACGGATTTGAAGGAAATGAGGGCATGGTTTTCATGTACCGCGTTTTAGATGATAAATAAGGAGTAAGTAAATGACAAGACGTGAAATAAGAGACAGCGCATTCAAGCTGGTTTTCGAACAGCTTCTGCGCGATGATGATATAAACGAGCTTTATGAGATCGCAGAAGAGATCGATGAGATCACAGTAAATGATGAAGTAAAGAAAATTGTAGAGGGTACTCTTGCTCATGCACAGGAGCTTGACAGTATTATCTCGAAATACAGCAAATCAAGAAGTATTTCAAGAATATCAAAGCTAAATCTGGCAATACTCAGAATTGCCATGTATGAGTCGCTCTACGACGAAAATACACCAATGAACGCGGCAATAAGCGAAGCTATAAAGCTTTCCATGATGTATACATATCAGGAAGATACAGCATTTATAAACGGTTTACTCGGAGCTTTTTCACGCGACCATCAGAAAGAAGAAAAAGCAGATGCCTGAGTTTCTCGGAGTAGATACAAGTAATTATACCACCTCAGTGGCTGTATATATCAGCGAGGAGAATAAGATATATCAGTGCAAAAAGCTTCTTCCTGTAAAAGAAGGTGAGCTTGGTCTGCGTCAGAGCGATGCGGTTTTCCACCATACAAAACAGCTCCCTGATATGATGGAGCAGCTTTTTGCTGAGAATAAGCTGTCTGCACCGATGACAGTCACAGCTTCTGCAAGACCGCGAAATATCGATGGCTCATATATGCCATGCTTTCTCTGCGGAGAAGGCTTTGCGCGCTCGTATTCTGCGGCAGTTGGCGCAAAGCTTTATACTACTTCACATCAGATAGGACATATACTTGCTGCACTTTATTCTGCGGACAGGCTTGAGCTTGTGAAAGAGCGCTTTATTGCTTTTCACGTAAGCGGCGGAACGACTGACTGTCTTCTCTGTGAGCCTGATGAAGAAAATGTGCTGAAAATAACGGAAATAGGTACATCTCTTGACCTTAAAGCAGGACAGGCAGTGGACAGAACAGGCGTTATGCTTGGACTGAAGTTCCCATGCGGAGCAGAGCTTGAAAAGCTTGCAGTGAATGCAAACAAACATTTCAAGGTTAAGGCTGTGCTTAAAAACGGCAGCTGCTGTCTTTCAGGAGTCGAGAATAAATGCGGCAGTATGCTGGACAGCGGTGAAAGTCCTGAGAATATAGCGAAGTATTGCCTTGATTTTATTGCCGAAACTATAATTGCCATGACTTCATATGCGGTAAGTGAATACGGAGAGCTTCCCCTTGTTTTTGCAGGCGGAGTGATGTCGGATGTTATTATTCGTGACAGGATTATTTCAAAGTATCCGTCAGCTTCATTTGCAGAGCCGCAGTTTTCTTGCGACAACGCGGCAGGAGTGGCAATATACGGATATTTAAAGAGTACAGGAGAAAAGTAAATGCCTGTTATCACAGTTTCACAGATAAACAGATACATAGGCTCGATACTAGAAAATGACAGAAACATACAGGGAGTAATGGTTCGCGGCGAGATATGCGATTACGTAAGGCATTTTCGCAGCGGACACGCCTATTTTACCCTGAAGGACAGTGAAAGTGCGCTTAAAGCTGTAATGTTTTCAAGTGCGGCATCACGCCTCAAATTTACCCCTGAGGACGGTATGTCCGTAGTTGTTTCGGGAAGTATCGGAGTTTATGAACGTGACGGAGCATATCAGCTCTATGTCAATGATATTATCCCCGAGGGTGCAGGAGCAGCAGGTGCTGCTCTTGAACAGCTCAAAAAGAAGCTTGCCGGAGAGGGGGTATTTGATACTGCGCATAAGCGTCTCATACCGCCAATGCCTAAGAAAATAGGCGCAGTTACTTCGCTGAGCGGTGCTGCGGTGCGTGATATCATAAATGTCCTTTCAAGACGGTATCCTATAGGCGAGGTATACGCTGTCAATGCGCTCGTTCAGGGCGACGGCGCGGCTGACTCGATATGCAGAGGAATAATAAGAGCCGAGTCGGCGGGCTGTGATGTTATCATAGTCGGACGCGGCGGCGGTTCAAGTGAAGACCTTAGTGCTTTTAATACCGAAAAAGTTGCCTACGCAATATATAACTGCAAAGTTCCTGTGATATCGGCTGTCGGACATGAGACAGACTTCACCATTGCAGACCTTGCCGCAGACCTGAGAGCACCAACTCCATCAGCCGCAGCAGAGCTCTCTGCTCCCGATATAACAAGCCTTTATGAAAAAATAGGCATATATGAGCGCAGAGCCGAAAAAGCTGTGTATTCAGCGCTTGATAAAGCAAGTGACAGGTTTATCGCACTGAATGCGCGTCTGTCCGCACAGTCTCCCGATAACAGGCTCAGACTTACTGCTGAAAAGCTGACAGGACTTGATAAGCGCCGTGAAGCCGCATTTTGGCAATATCTGCAGCGACTCAGCAGTCAGCTCGGAGAAAAGGCGGCAAAACTTGACAGTCTCAGTCCGCTGAAAGTCCTTTCGAGAGGATACTCACTTGTTTACAAGGAGGATAAGCTGCTCAGCAGTTCTGAAAAGCTTGAAAAAGGCGACAAGATAAGGATAAATTTCGGAAACGGCGGAGCAGACGCTGAAATAACTGATAAATGGTGATAAAATGGAAAAAAAACTTACATTTGAAGGTAATATGGAAAACCTCGGAAAAATTGTTTCAGAGCTTGAAAAAGGGGATATCCCTCTTGAAAAGGCTGTAGAGCTTTATGGCGAGGGCGTTAAACTCTCAGCAGCCTGCAAAAAACAGCTCGATGAAGCTCAGATAAAAATTACGGAGGACGACGGAACAGCTCTGTCGTAAAAGATTATGACTGATTTTAAGGAAAAGCTTAATGAATATATAAAATTCACTGAGGAAAATCTCAGGAATTACAATCAACATTCTGACAATATGAAGGCTCAGAAAAATCTTATTGACGCTATGAATTATTCACTTGAAGCAGGCGGAAAGCGCATCCGTCCTGTTCTTGTTTATTCATTCTGCAATGCGCTTGGCGGAGACTACAGAAAGGCTGCCGCACCGGCTGCTGCAATAGAGATGATCCATACATTTTCACTTATACACGATGACCTTCCTGCAATGGATGATGACGACTTCCGCCGCGGAAAGCCGTCATGTCATAAAGCTTTCGGAGAGGCTATGGCTATACTTGCAGGAGATGCACTTTCAGTTCAGCCGTTTGAAATAATTGCAAATGATACTTCTCTCACAAGTGAGCAGAAAGTAAAGATAATCTCATGCCTTGCAAAAGCTGTCGGCAGAGAAGGTATGATAGGCGGACAGGTCATCGACATGGAAAACGAGGAGCGCACGGATGTTGATGAAGCTAATCTTCGCAATATGTACCGACACAAGACAGGTCAGCTCATTGCGGTTTCTTGTATGATGGGCTGTATCTGTGCAGGTGCAGATGATGCAAAGATACAAGCTGCTGCTGATTATGGATTTAAGCTTGGACTTGCTTTCCAGATAATAGACGATATCCTTGATGTCACGAGTACAACAGAGGAACTTGGAAAGCCTGTAGGCAGTGATGCCGAGGAGAACAAGACTACCTTTGTAACTCTCTATGGAGTAGAAAAAGCCGGTGAGACAGCAAATACAATAACCGAAGAAGCTCTAAGCTGTCTCGCAGAATTTGGAAATGATGCATTCCTCACTGAGCTGACGGAGATGCTTCTGAAGAGAAAGAATTAAAAAAAGGAGCTGCGGAGGGGTATCCGCATTTCGTGAAAATGAAGGATAACATAAATATAAATGAAAAGGTCACTCTTGAAGAGCTTGACCTTCCCAAAGACCTAAAAAAACTTTCACTCAGCCAGTGCTCGGCTCTGTGCAAGGAGATAAGGAATATTCTCATCTCAACTGTCTCGGCAACGGGAGGACATCTTGCTTCAAATCTGGGCGCTGTTGAGCTTACTATGGCTATACACCGAAACTTCAATTCTCCCGAGGATAAGATAGTATGGGACGTTGGACATCAGTCTTATACCCATAAAATACTTACAGGCAGACTTGACAGATTTTCCACACTCAGACAGGAGGGCGGAATTTCCGGTTTTCCCAAGCCTGAGGAGTCTGTACATGATACATTTATAAGCGGTCACAGCAGTACTTCTGTATCCGTAGCCTGCGGAATTGCAGAAGC
>JAEEGL014711718.1_pt1 | contig 10182 bp, 9 predicted proteins | sample 9134231 | NCBI WGS metagenome assembly JAEEGL01 (sample SAMN16246548, study PRJNA631951) | gut metagenome | biome: gut microbiome; feature: rumen; material: fiber-attached | host: Bos | place: Iran: Karaj | collected 2018-10
CGAGGAACGAGATCACCGGTATTATGGCGTTGTGGAGAGCGTGGTAGTTGAGGACGGTCCTGCGGTTCATCCCGCGGCTGTAGGCCGTCCTTACGTAGTTCTGCTCCATCTGTTCGAGGGTCTGGCTGCGCAGGAGCTTCATCCCCTGGGCGATCTTGGGGATCGCGATTGCCAGGGCCGGGAAGAACATGTAGCCGAAAAAGCCCGGCGCGCTCTCGCTGAAGGCGACGTAGTAGCCGGGGGTAAAGAGCCTGAACAGCAGGCCGAAGATAACGGTAAGTATTATCCCGATAAAGAACGGCGGGATCGACATCACGATCTGGCTGACGACGGTCATCACCCTGTCGAAGCGCGAGTTCTCGCGGCGGACCTGGTAGATACCGAGCGCGATCGTCGCGATACAGGTCATCGCGAACGCCATCAGCGTCAGCGTTACCGTGACTCCGAGCTTCGGAAGGACCATCCCCGACACGGGAAGAGCATAGCTGTACGAGGTCCCCATGTCGCCCTTAAGGAAGTTCCCCGCCCACTCGAGGTAGCGCGTTAGAAGAGGCCTGTTGAAGCCGAGCTTCTCGCGGAGAGCCTCGACGGCCTCCGGCGTAGCCTCGGCCCCCAGCATCCTCGCCGCGGGGTCCCCGATTATCTGGAACGCGCAGAACGCCAGAACGGACACGAGCGCCACGGTCACGAGCAGGATAGCGATTTTCTTAAGAACGTACCTCATTCAGCCTGTTCGCGGCGCGCGATCATCTTTCCGGGATGTAACTGATGGTCGAAAAGTCTATTCTGTAGAGCGGGTAGAAACGGTAGCCCTGGAGGTCCTTCTTCAGAGCGGTGAACTCCGCGAGGTCCTGGATATAGGCGTTGGCGGCCTTCTCGGCGAGTATCCTCTCGGCGCGCTTATAGAGCTCGGTGCGCTTCGCGTCGTCGGTCTCGGCCGTGGCTTTTGCCATGACCTCGTCGTACTCGCTGTCGGAGAAGCCGATCATGTTCTTTGAGGACGAGCTCGTCCAGCGCGAGAGCAGAGCGTTCGCGGTAAGGGTCGAGGCGTCGAAGCCCGATACCGTCGAATCGAAGTCGCGTCCCTGGTAGACGTCGGTGAGCCAGGAGTTCCATTCGACCTCCTTGAGCTCGGCCTTTATACCCGCCTCGTTGAGCTGGCGGACGATGACCTGGCCGACGTTGACGTGCGGAGTGTAGTTCGAGGGAACGGTAACGCTCATCGAGAAGCCGTCCGGATAGCCGGCCTCGGCAAGAAGAGCCTTGGCCTTCTCGACGTCGTGCGGATACATCCCGACGAGGCTCTCGTCGAAGTACTTGGCGAAGGCCGGATATATCGAGGATCCGAGCTTGCTTCCGTGGCCTTCGGCGGTGAACTCGAGTATCGCGTCGATATCGAGGGCGTAGCATATGGCCTGACGGACGCGGACGTCGTCGAAGGGCTCGCGGGCGTTATTGAGATATAGGGCCTGAACGAGGTTCATGGTACCCTCGAGGATGTCGTAATCGTCCTTGAGGCCGTTGGCCTGGTCGAGAGTGAGGTGGGCGGCCATGTCGATCGCCCCGGCGTTTATCGCGGCGATCATCGCCGTCGCGTCCTCGTAGATACGGCAGGTGACCTTGCTGAGCAGGGCCTTCTCGCCCCAGTAATCCTCGAAGCGCTGGAAGACTATGTTCTCCTGTACGCTCCTCGAGACGAAGCTGAACGGGCCGGTCCCGACGGGCTTGGTCGCGCATTCGTCGGCCGAGCCTTCGGGGATGATGTATACCATCGCGACGTAGGCGAGGAAATCGTTGTTGGGCTGGGGAAGAGTAAGGACGATGTCGTTTCCTTCGGCCTTTACGTCCACGCCCTCAAGAACGGCGGGAAGGCTCGAATCGACCGTCATCTCGAGGCAGGTCGAGAAGGAATAGAGGACGTCCTTGGGCTCTACGGTCTTTCCGTTGTGGAACTTTACGCCGTCTCTGAGCGTAAAGGTGTAGACGGTCCCGTCGGCGCTGACGCTGTAGCTCTCCGCGACCGCGGGGATGTAGTCGCCGCTCGGGGCGACCTTGTAAAGGCCTTCGTAGACGTTGGTCATTATCTCCTTGGTCCCGGCCGCCGTCATCTTATACGGATTCAGGCTGTCGCCGAGATCCTGGCCGATACCGACCACTATCTCGTTAGTATCTTTTCTGCTCTTCTCGCCTCCGCAGGCGCAGAGAGAGAGGGCAAGCAGCAATATTAGACAAATCGATATGGTTCTTTTAAACATTTCAGGTCTCCTGGTCCTTAAACCGCGCGGGAACTTCCGCGCATTCCAATACATTATATGCCTTTCGCGCGAAAGCGCAATAAAAATCCCGCGGCTCGGCGGCCGCGGGGCTTGAATTATTCATATAAGCGCATAAGTATTTCAATTGACGGGGCTGTTGGTCTGCTGGACGACCTCCGGGGTGAGCTCTTCCTCGCCCGGAACGCGCTCGTTGTAGAGCCAGAGCATATATCCGTACTCGGGGTCGGGCTCGAAGTTCAGGATCTGGTCCGCGCTCGCGTGTATGGTGAACCATGTGAAGACCATGTCCTCCTTCTGGGCCTCCTCGATAGCGACGGTGTAGCCCAGATCGTAGAGTCTCTGCATCTCGGTCTCCGCGTCGGCGCTCAGGGGGAATATCTGTTCATCGCCTCTGAAGAAGTCGACTACGACTCTGTACGTAAATTCGGTGTTCTCCTCTTTCTCGTACTTCTCGATCGCCATCCTGAGGTATTCGGAGATCACGACCTGGCCGGTCTCGGGGATCGCGTAGCAATAGTCGGTCTGAGTATCGCCGTCTTCGAGATAGCCCTGGATGATTATCCTGCGCGTGGTCTCGTATCCTTCGGCAGCGGGACTTTCGGCGTTGTCCGAGTCCGCGGGGCTTCCTGCCGCCGTGTTCGCGACCGCCTGGGGCTCAGACTCTTCCGAGGGCTCGGCCTCCATGGCCGCCTTATCCTCGGACTTCGGCGCTTCCGCTACCTTGGTCCCGGTCGACTGCGGGGGCGCTGCCCCGTTCATATCCATGGCGCCCTTCTGCCTGCCGCCGTTTATCGCCGGTATCGCGACGGCGCAGGCTATCACCAGACAGGCCGCCAGCGCCGCCCACTTAGTGTATGAGCGCTTTACTGGCTTTCTTACGCGGTTTTCCGTTGCCGCGACGTAGCGCTCGTCTATATCCCCGATCTTCTTCAACAGTTTCTCAGCTTTCATCTCTTCCGCCTCTCTCCAATGACCTTACACCATAACAGACGGAAAGAATGAAGAGCGGTTACAGTTTGGATATACGACCGGGGAATTATCTGATCAGCCACTTTTGAACATGGATCTCGCGCGCGAATATTAAGCCCAACATCCGCGATTCGGCTGTATCAGTGAGACGTCCGCTGCTCTTCAGGGTATCTCGGCTTCAAAGCGAATGATACAAGTACCAACGCCATCAGCGCTGCCGCCATCGCGGCGCAGAAGACCCAGGCTCCGGAATAGCTTCCGGTCGCGTCGTATACCATGGCGCCGACCATCACGCCGCTCGCGGATCCGATATAGCTTCCGATATGCAGTATCGAATTAAGGCTGGCGAAGGATCTGTTCCCGAATATCCCCTGCACTATGAGCGGACCTACGACCGTCGGGAAGGCGTTTGCTATGCCGTAGAACACGACTCCAAGGAAGCTCAGCGCGGGAATACGTATGGCGACTACATAAGTCATAAAAGCAAGGATATAGGCGGAGATCATGCAGACAGCGGAGACCTTGGTCCCCTTCCTGTCGGCGATCGCTCCAAGCCCTATCTTACTGAAGATCAGTATGAACGAAAGGATCGATATGTAGGAGCTCGCCTTCGCTTCGGATATACCGATATCGGTGTAGAAGGAATACGCGTGAGAGCTGTGGATCATGCTGAGTATCCCGCTGATAAAGAACGCGACTATGCAGAACCAGAACATCGGCGTTCTGACGGCGCGCTCCATGGTATAGCCGGTCTTAAGAGCGTCGCCCCTTGCCTTGCTGTCTTCGCCGAGGCGCTTAAGCCCAAGCTCTCCCGGCGTACGGACTATAATGGCCTGTACGAGCGGTATTACTATGACGACCACCATCGCCGCAAGGATACGGTAGCTGCTCCGCCAGCCCATGGACTTGTTTATCGAAGTAAGAAGCGGGCTTAAGAGCATGGCCCCGATCCCGCTGCCCGCCATGGCGATACCCATGGCCTTGCCCTTTAGCCTGGGGCCGAACCAGTTGTTCACGACAGCGGCCACCGTAATATGGCTCTGCGCTATCCCGGCGCAGCCCGCGATCGCGGAGATAACATAGAACTGCCATATCCTTGTCGCGAAAGAATACGCGAGAAAACCGGCGGCGCTAATAAGAGCAGCCACGAGGTAAAAGCGCTTGATGCTGCTCTTCGAAAACAGCTTCCCGATAAAAAAGCTTACGAAGATACAGGCAAAGGTACTGATCGAAGTGTGCAGGGAGAACGCGGCTCTCGTACATCCGAATTCCTCTGTCACGTAGTTCTGGAATATTCCCGGTATCGAGAAAATGGGGACGAATACTATCCCCATCATACACGCGCAGACTGCGACTATGAACCAGCCGCGATAGAGCTTACCACCTTTATCCATAAGCTATAACTGCCCCGCCGCCATCTTCCTGCAGGCCTCGATCAAGGCCTGATTCTCTTCGGGAGTTCCGACAGTAATACGAGGGAACCTGAAATTCGGGCGTACTATTATTCCTTCGGCGGCAAGCCTGTCGCCGAATTCCTGAGCGGGGATCCCCGGATCGACCATCACGAAATTGGACTGCGATTCATACATCTTCCAGCCCAGTTTTTCGAATTCCGAGCGTAGATATTTCTTCTGCTCGATATTGTTCTCGTATACCTTCTCGAAGAACTCGCTGTCGTCAAGAGCAGCCAGCGCAGCGGCCTGAGCCACGTTGGAGACCGAAAATACGCTCGCCGTGGAATTGATGCAGTTGGTGATCTCTTCGCTGGCCAGCGCGTAACCTATACGCAGACCGCCGAGCCCGTACATCTTGGAGAAAGTGCGCAGGACTATAAGGTTATCATGCTCCTTTATCAGCGGGACCATGGACCAGACCTCGGGATCGTCGGCGAACTCAATATAGGCCTCATCGACGAGTATGATCACGTTCGCCGGGACCTTCTTTATAAAAGCCTCGAGTTCGGCCCCTTTTACCGCCGTACTGGTCGGATTGTTCGGGGTGCAGATCCATATGAGCTTAGTCCTGTCGGTGATCTTCGAGTACATCTCATCGAGATCGAGCTTGTAGTCGGTCTCCGGCAGATAGACCGGGACGACCACGCCCTGGTTGAAAAGAGCCTTTACCTTGTAAAGCCCGTAAGCCGGCTCCTCGACTATGATCTCGTCGCCGGGATTAATGAAGACTCTCGAAAGTATGTCGATAAGATATGTCGACCCGTTCGTGAGCGAGACGTTCTTCATATCCAGATCGAATATCTCGCCCAGCCTCTTCCTGAGCTTTATCCCCGCGGGGTCAGGATAGCGGTTCGCTTCAGCCGAAGCCCTGCAGATTGCTTCTGCCGCCTTCGGGGAAGGTCCGAAGGGATTCTCGTTCGACCCGAGGCGGATGGGCTCCCTCGACGACTGCTTTTTTACGTCGTCAAGAGCTTTGGCGAAGGTGTATGAAAGCTTCGGGGTAACTCCGTAAGCTAAGAGCTTTTCTATCGACATCTTCTGTCTCCTTCTGAAATACCGGCCCTGTGCGGGGCCTGCCATCAATAGTTTTCTTTTGCGTACTTTACGCCGGCGTCGAAGGCGAGCTCGTTCTTGGCCCTGAACTCCTCTTTTTTTCCGAGCTTTTCGGCAAGTATGCTCCTCGCGGACTCCACGTCGACAAGAGGCGTCGCAGCCGCGATAAAGCCGAAGGCGGCGATGTTGAGGACCTTGTCCGAACCGAGCTCTTTGGCGATCCCGCTGGCCGGGAATCTCATGACGTTTATGTCGCTCCTCGTCGGTTCGAGAGGGATTATCGTACTGTTGTAGATCAGCGTCCCGCCGGGCTTTACCCGGGATTCGAATTTCTTGAAGGACTCGATGTTCATAGCCACGACGTAGTCCACGCTGACCTTGGTCGGCGAGCCTATAACGTCGTCGCTGACGGTTATCGTGCAGTTCGAGGTGCCTCCCCTCATCTCTCCGCCGTAAGCGGGCGAGAAGGTCACGTGTATGTCCATCTCATTGGCCGTATACGCGAGAAGCTTTCCGAGGGTCTGAACGCCCTGTCCCCCGAAGCCTCCTATAAGAATGCTCTTCTCCATTTTCGTCTCCTCCTACTTATCGTCCGGCGACTTGAAAACGCCCAGCGGGAATACAGGAATTACCTTCTCTTCTTCATACTGAGGGCACTTGTCCGGAGGAAGATGGAAGTTTGTCGGACATATCGAGAGTATCTCGATAAACGAATACTTACCTTCCTCCATCTGGAGTCGGAAAGCCTTTTCTATAGCCTTCTTGGCCTGGATAACGTGCTTCGGAGTATGCAGTGAAACGCGCGCGACGTACGCGGCAGCATCTATCTGCGCGATAGCTTCGGCAAGACGCGTCGGATATCCCGTAGTTTCCGGATTACGTCCGTTCTTATCTGTAGTCGTAGTCCGCTGTCCGACGAGAGTCGTACAGGAGGTCTGGCCGCCGGTCATTCCGTAGACCTGATTGTTGATCATTATCGCGGTTATCGCTTCGCCGCGGCTGGCTGCGTGATAAGTCTCGGTAAGGCCAATCCCGGCAGCGTCTCCGTCTCCCTGATAAGTAAAGACCAGCGCATCCTTGTTTATACGCTTTGCGCCTGTGGCGACTGCTGCCGCCCTTCCGTGCGGGCACTGGATAAGATCCCAGTTTACGTAGGGATGGACGTTGATGGCGCAGCCTATACAAAGCGCCGTAACAGCCTTATGTTCCCAGCCGTTTTCGGTCAGCACCTCCGCGATCAGCTTACATACCGTCGAGTGGCCGCAGCCGGGGCAGAACTTGTTTTCTCCCATGAGGAGCTTGTTTTTTCCGTAAATCTGTTCCATTTCGGGCCTCCTTTACAACAGCTTCCTGATCTCTTCTTCGATGTCTTCCGAAGTAAACATCGCCGAATAGCAGCGCGCCATAGAATGTACGGGAACCGTTCCGCGAAGTGCGTAGTCGACGTCGTAGAAGAACTGCGCCGGAGCGCTGACCTCGGGTACGAGGACCTGCTTTATGCCCCTTGCAGCGAACTCGCCGATCTGCTTCTTCGGGAAAGGATATATCGTTATCGGGCGGAACATGCCGACCTTAAGACCTTCTTTTCTGAGGTTCTGGATAGCGGTCCTGGTCAAACGGGCCGCAGTTCCCCAGGCAACGACTACCACCTCGGCGTCATCCATAAAAAATTCCTCATATCTGACCTCATCCTTTTCCCAGGTGTCGTACATATCGCACATGAGCTTGAAGTACCTCGGGCTGTAGAAATCGGGATCTCCGAGGCCGTAGACCCTTCTGCGGACTCCGTCCATCTGTCCCGCGATCCAGTCCCGCTTCGGGAAATCGGCGTCGGTCTTGAACTCCGGAAGCATCACAGGCTCCATCGTCTGTCCTACCATGGAATCGGTGAGGATAAAGACCATGCAGCGATACTTTTCGGCGAATTCGAACGCGTTATAGACCATGTCAACGGCTTCCTGAACAGACGCAGGAGCGAGAACGTAGGCGTGGTTCCCGCCGTGGCCTATGGTCTTGGTAACGTAGTTATAGTCAGTCTGCGAAAGAGCGAGCCCGCAGGAGCCTCCGCAGGAACGCTGCATATTTATAACGACGCTCGGATAGCGGCCTCCGACGAGAAAGCTCAGCGTCTCCATCATGAGCGAGATCGCCATTCCCGCCGTGGCAGTCATCACCCTTCCGCCCATCGCGCAGGCGCCCATGATCATATTGACCGCGCCTATCTCGCTCTCAGCCTGTACGAACTCAAGTCCGAGCTCGGGCATCCTCGTAGAAAGATGTTCGAGTATCTCAGATTGCGGAGTTATCGGATAACCCGCAAAAAAATTGCATCCGCCGCGGACGGCGGCTTCGGCTATGGCTATATTGCCGGAAAGAAGTTCTTTTTTTGCCATTTTGGACGCCTCCTGATTATTTGAATACGCTGATCGCCGAGTCAGGACAGAGTATCGCGCAAAGCTTGCAGCCGGTGCACTTTTCCGCGTTGATCTGCTCCGCGACCGAATAGCCTTTGCTGTTCAGAGTTCTGCCGATCTGTATCAGCTTCTGAGGACAGGCGCCGACACAGAGGGCGCAAGATTTGCAAAGCTCCGGGTCAACTGTGATTTTTGCCATTTTGATCTCTCCTTGTTTTATTCCCTGTTGAACTCACGGTCTCTTTGAAATTTGCCATTTAGGCTTCGGCCGTGGTAATATTCCTATATCATGGAGGTGCAATATGCGCAGTGATATCAATAAGAAGATCGGTGAGCGCATCCGAATGTACCGGAAGGCCAGAGGTATGACCCTCGAACAGCTCGCTTCCAAGGTATATAAGGGCAAGTCAGTGGTTTCCAAATACGAACTCGGCGAATCCTGTTGCGATATGGAGACCATCTTCAGGATCATCGAGGTCCTCGATATCAGCCCTTCACAGATCTTTTACGGTCTGGCCGAAAACGCTCCGGGAAAGAGCGATTCCGCTGACAGATCCGCCCTGTTCGTCAATAACACCCTATACGTTTATATGCTCAGGAAGCTTGGCAAGAGAGACGTTCTTATACGCGGTCTGCTGCACCTCAGTGAATGGACCGATGTTAACGCCATGTTCTATCTGGACGTCCCTGATTTCGGGAACTATACCAGATGCAAGACAGTTTACAGCGGTGCTCTTACCTGCCATCCCGGCAACGTCCTGATCGACCTTACGAGCGTTGTTGATCCTTCTGACCATATGATCCTGTTTTCGGCGCTCAAGATGAACAAACCCAATTACTGTACGGGAATGCTCATGCTCAGCGACTACAATAACAACGAACCCGGCGCTCTTAAGGTCCTGCTGTCCGTCCATCCTTTGACCGAGAATCAGGTGCTTAACGAGCTTCTCACCATCAACAAGGAAGACCTGAACGGTACCAGAAAGAGCAATATCTTCAATTTCAAAGATTTCGAACTGCCCGAAGATCTGTGAGGGCTACGACTTCGCGGCCGCGATCTCTCTGCATGCCTTAATGAGCTCCTCATTCTCCGCGTCGGTCCCCAGCGAGATCCTTGGGAAACGGAAGTTCCCGCGGATTATGATCCCGTAAGAGGCCAGGCGTCTGGTCAGTTCTCTCGATTCGATACCGCAGTCGACGAACAGAAAGTTGGACTGAGAGGGAAAGACCGTCCAGCCCAGCTTTTTAAGTTCGGCCGAGACATGTCTTCTCGCTGCCGCTGTCTTGTCGTGGATCATTCTGGTATAATCCTCGTCTCCGTACGCCGCAACTGCTGCCGCGATCGAAGGGGAAGATACCGCAAACGTCGTGACGCACGCGTTTATGCAGGCCGATATCTCCCTGGAGGAGATCGAGTAACCTACACGCATCGCTCCGAGGCCGTATATCTTTGAGAAGGTCCTGAGGATGATCAGGTTCTTTTCGTTTACCAGACCGACCATAGATCTTATTTCAGGATCGTCAGCATACTCTATATACGCCTCGTCGATTATGGTCACGACGTGGTCGGGGAGCTTTCTTATAAAGGCTTCGAGCTTATCGCCATTGATCGCTACTCCCGTCGGGTTGTTGGGATTGCATATCCAGACGAGCTTGGTCTTATCGGTGACAGCAGCGAAAAGCTCGTCGAGATCGACCTCAAAGCTGTTTTCGGGAAGCTTTATTATCACCGGGACAGCGTGTTCAAATCTTGCCTTGTCTGCGTATTCACTGAAGGTCGGAGCTACAGTTAAGACCTCGTCCCCAGGATTAAGGAAGATCCGGGATATTATGCCCATTATGTTAGCCGAGCCGTTTGCCACAGCTATATTCTCCATGTCGAGACCATGCTTTTCGGCGATCTTCGTCCTTAAAACATAACTCGTAGGCTCCGGATAGCGATTCGACTTGTTCGCCATCTCCCTTATAGCCTCTACGGCCTTCGGAGAGGGTCCGTAGTTGTTCTCATTGGAACCC
>JAEEGL015273152.1_pt1 | contig 10182 bp, 6 predicted proteins | sample 9134231 | NCBI WGS metagenome assembly JAEEGL01 (sample SAMN16246548, study PRJNA631951) | gut metagenome | biome: gut microbiome; feature: rumen; material: fiber-attached | host: Bos | place: Iran: Karaj | collected 2018-10
GGGCAGGAGCAGGAAGTTCCCAAGAAGAATGGACTGTTGCTTGGCAAAATAATAACTTCAGAGGGGGGAGCTCCCGGAGTAACCGAGATTGAGCTGACTAACGCGAATGACGTGCTCAATCCGCTTTCGGGCAATAAGAACGTTTACAGATTCACGTCTACGGAGGATGGAACCTTTATATGCTCTGTTCCGGAGGACGTTTATCGCGTTACAATCCACAAAGATGGGTATTATTCGCACGTTGACTGGAATGTCAATATAGTGTGTGAAGAAACGACGAATCTGGGTGAAATCACGTTGTTTGCCCGGCCAAACTTGATACGGTTGTTTGGGGAGATATCATACTCAAAAGAACGTATTCCCGACGTAATATTGCGATTTAGAAAAGGATTAAATAATCGTACCGGAGAATACGTTCAGGATGAAAAAGGCATTCCGTTTGAGGTGCATACGGACAGTGCCGGATATTATGAGATTGATTTGGCTGAAGATGAATACACCATAGAGGTTATCAAGGACGGGTATGCCAATGAGTATCAAAACCTGCGATTGAGCGCAACGGAAATCGAGCAGAAATCAGCTGAGAGAAACATAGGATTTACGTTCAAAAACGAAGACACTTATAAGATTGTTTTGTCATGGGAGAACAGTGCGGTTGACTTGGATTTGGACGTTTCCTGTATTAGTGGATCAGATACGGTATGCCGAATATCTGCAAAAAGAAATACAAATTCGCTTATTTATCTTAAAACAAGGATTGAAGGAGACGAAGAAGCTGAACTTGGAACGGAGACAATGCTGATTTCTGGGTTGGACAAGATATTGTTGGGGAACCAAATTATATTGGCAGTTAGCGTTTATGACAACCAATGCCCGTATGGATCTTTCTGTGGCCATTTTTATGCCGCAAACGCAAAACTGTGCCTATATAAAAATGAGGAATTGATTCAGATCTTTGAAGCGCCATCTAGCACAGACAGAAAGGTTTGGCATGCGTTTAACTTAAGGGAAGGTGACGTGGTGGAAACCGTAAACAGGGCAACGGATTTAACGCCATAAGAAAATGATAGGGGAGTATGGCCATGAATGATTTTTGGGCGGAGTACAAGAGGAAACTGAGGACGCCGGAGGAGGCGGTGCAGGTGGTCAAGGACGGGGACTGGATCGATTACACCAGTTCACTTGGCATGCCCGTGCTTTTGGACCGCGCGCTTGCGGCGAGACGGGACGAGCTGAAGGACGTAAAGATCCGCGGCAACCTAATTCCCGGACCCATCGAGGTTGCGGAATGTGATCCCGACCAGGAGCATTTTACGTACCACAGCTGGCATTGTTCGGCGTATGAGCGAAAGCTTTGCGACGAGGGAAAGTGCTATTACATTCCCATGGTGTTCCACAACAATGCGGCGTATTATGAATTCTTTTTGGACGTGAACGTCGTGATGGTCAGCGTGGCGCCCATGGATAAGCATGGATATTTTAACTTCTCCGTAAACACCGGCGTGGCAGGCCCGATCTGCCGCGATGCTGCCATTGTCATCGTGGAAGTCAATGAGCACATGCCGAAGATCCGCGGCGGATATGACGAGTGCATTCATATTTCTGAGGTGGACTTTGTGGTGGAGGGAGAGCACGCGCCGTTTGCCGATGCGAAGCCGACGCCGCCGCGCCCCGTCGACCGGAAGATCGCGGAACATCTGATCCCGTATATCGTGAACGGAGCAACGCTACAGCTCGGCATCGGCAGCATTCCCAATGCCGTTGGCGAGTGCATCGCGCAGTCTGACATTAAGGATCTGGGCATGCACACGGAGCTTTGTTCGGATGCGTTTTTTGAATTGTATAAAGCGGGGAAATTGACGAATAAATATAAGAGTATCGACAGGGGCAAGGGCGTGTTTGGATGCGCCATTGGCTCCAATGAATTATATGAGTGGCTTGACGACAATCCGGGCGTGGCCGCGTATCCTTTGGAATACGTGAATCGTCCTTACGTAATTGAGCAGATCGACAACATGGTTTCGATCAACGCCTGCGTGGCCGTGGACCTCTATGGGCAAGTGGCGGCGGAAAGCACGGGCAAGCGTCAGATCAGCGGCACCGGCGGACAGTTGGATTTCCTGATTGGCGCCTCAGCGTCAAAGGGCGGAAAGGCCTTTATCTGCATGAGTTCCATCCACACGGACCGCTATGGCGTGAAGCACTCGCGCATCCTGCCGCAGTTTAACGGGGACATCATTACGTCGCCGCGAAGCCAGGTGTATTTCCTTGCGACGGAATACGGCGTGATCAACCTGGAAGGCCGCTCGACCTGGGAGCGCGCGGAGATGTTGATTTCCATTGCGCATCCGGACTTCCGGGACGTACTCATCAAAGAGGCGCAGGACCGGAAGATCTGGAGAAGATCCAATAAACGCTAGGTTGTTTGGGCATAGACGCTTGTCATTGAGGGAGGCTGGCTTGCCATACAACTTGGGGTTTGCGTGTTCCTACAAGCGGTGCGTGGATGTCGCATAAGGCGCGGTGGGAGCTTGCTCACACAAGCGCATTTATGCCGACAGACACATAGCGCGACAGCGCGACATGAGCAATGCGGCACCGCCGCATGAGAATGGGCAGCTCGACAACTTGGGGTTTGTCGAGCTAAAGTGGGTCATGGGGACGGGGTTAGTGGTCCAAAATAATGCCCCACTGACCTCGTCCTCAGAGCTTATAGCCTACCGTTTTTTTTGATGAGGTGGAAAGCAACAAAATAGGCTGAAAACCTAGAAATTGTTGCTGCCGTAGGCGAGACGGAATGCAGAAGGCAACAAAATAGGCTGAAAACTGGGAAATTGTTGCTTCCGCAGGCGAAAATAGAAAGTAGAAGGCAACAAAATAGGCGAAAATTCGGGAAATTGTTGCTTCCATAGGCGAAAATAGAAAGTAGAAGGCAACAAAATAGGCGAAAATTCGGGAAATTGTTGCTTCCATAGGCGAGACGGAATGCAGAAGGCAACAAAATAGGCTGAAAACCTAGAAATTGTTGCTTCCATAGGCGAAATGGGAAAAAAGGACGGGGAAAACAAAGAATTTGACAAATTCCGGTCTTGTCGAGGTCATGATGAAATTTGAAAGGGTTTATGAAGGAAAGAATGGATGGATCAATGGCTTGAGAAGAAAGAACTGCCGCATCATTTAATATCTGCATGCGGGCTTGTATGTCGAGAGGGGCTTGTTTTGTTGATGCGAAATCCCCTGAGAGGATGGGAATTGCCTGGTGGAACGGTGGAGCAGGGCGAGACGATCATTGAAGCATTGAAGCGCGAGATTTACGAGGAGTCTGGGATCCTTTGTGAGCCGGAGCGACTGACGGGAATCTATCAGAATCTGACGGTAAAGGATGGATATGGCCCATTAGATGGACTAAAGATACCACCTATCGTAAACTTGGCTTTTGCGTGCAGGTATGTCAGCGGTGAAGCGACCACGTCTGAGGAATCGGAAGAAGTATGCTGGGTGACGCCGGAGGAAGCGGTACGCATGGTAACGCATCCCCTGTATGCAAAACGATTGGCGGACATGCTTTCGTCTAAGGAAGGGGTCACGTTCTCATCTTATGAATATGACAATAAAACTGCCGTATTCAAAGCAGACGAGAGATTATAAAACGTAAAAACTGCCTGATTCTAAAGGAAACAGGCAGCGTGCACGTTAATTTGCAGACGTGAATGATGGCCGGACAGTGGGGAAGGTTAATTGGGGAACGGGCTTACGTCCAGCCGCCGTCCATGGTGATGATCTGGCCGGTGAGGTAGGCGGGAGCCTGTGCAAGCTGAAGGGCGAGTGCAGCGACCTCAGAAGGAGCTCCGATGCGGTCTGCAGGGATTTCGGCGACGAGAGCTTCCATGTCTTCCGCGGAAAAGGAGGCGTTCATGGAGGTGTCGATGACGCCGCATGCAATGGCATTCACTTGGATGTTGCTAGGCGCAAGCTCCTTTGCGAGTGCCTTGGTGAAGGCATTGATGCCGCCTTTGGAGGCAGAGTAGGCAACTTCCGTGGAAGCTCCCACGTTACCCCAGACGGAGGAAATATTAATGATGCGGCCCACATGTGCTTTTAGCATCAGCGGGATGGCATGTTTGCTAGTATAAAAACAGGAATCCAGATTGGTGGACAAAACGCGCCGCCATTCTTCGGGACTCATTTCATGGAGCAGGCCCACGTAAGAAATGCCTGCGTTATTTACAAGGACATCCAGGCGGGAAAGCTTCTGGAATAAGGCTTCCACCTGTGCGGGATCGCCGGCGTCAACTTGAAAAGCCTTGCAGCGGATTCCATCCGGCGACCGCGAGGGCGCAGCTGATTCCGGCGAGGACATTGCCGGTTCCGGCGAGGATGTTGCCGATTCCAGCTCCCGTGCGAATGCCTCGAGTTCCGACAAAGTCTTGGAACAGGTGAGCACAAGGTCATAACCCGCATTTGCAAAGGCTTTTGCGATGGCCTTGCCAATGCCGCGGGAAGCTCCCGTTATCAGGCAAACTGGGCGGGAAGAATTGAATTGGATGCCGTTTGATTCCATCATGCATACCTCCGCAGATAATTTTGTGGCTGAAAAACTGTTTGATCGTTCCTTACTGGATTTATCTTAACACAGTTTTTGCCAGAAAACTAGGAAAACATTCCGGCAGTGGGGATGGGAAGCGTTCAGGTAGCTGGAAGAAAAGCGGTTTGGCATCACGGAAAAAGGGGAAGAGAGAATGGAAATGCATCCATATTGTTTTGGGACGAAACGTGCCATTCGGATTTGGCTCCATCCCCAGTTTAGGAACAAGTACGAGTTGTTTGAGGGTGAAAACTACGGAGTGGAAAGGAAGACGGATCATATATTTACCGGCAGAGGATAAAAAAAGATGCGAAGCATAAAATCTTTTTTGGAAACGTTTATATTGGCTCCGTTCCTTTTTGTGCGGGAAGCGGGGAAGGGAAAACCCATCTACAAACTTGGGTACGCTTTGCATTTTCTGTTATGGGCGGGATCCATTGCAATGCTTGTTTTTTCCATAACGAATCCGGACCTTGGACAATGTAAGCATAATTTGTGGCTTTCCGGATTGCTCATACTGTTGGATTTTCTTTGCTTTTGGTTTCTGGGGATGTTGGATCTGGAAGATACGGATGGATACTTTGGCATAATCATATGTCTTGCACTGCCGGCGGCGGCCATCAGCGTGGCAGCCATGATCGTCAACGTGGTAAGAATGGTGTTTGGCCTTGGCGGCGAGATTTCGGTGAATCCCGTGACGGTGCCTGTATTTATGAGAATTCTGGCCGCCGTGTTTGGCGTCTTGGCGGTGTTGGTGCTTTTGCTTGCGGTATGCGAGATTCGTCTGATCCGCGGCAGCGAGATCGTGATCACGGAAGGAGTGGCTGATAAGTATCGAAGCGTCATTCTGAAAAATGGCAGGGAGAGAAAAGTAGAATTGGCGCCATATGTTTTTTTGCCAAAGAATGTTTTTGAAATCAGGACGTACCTGAAGGAAGAAGAGCATTCGAAAATTGTAAAGGAAGGTATTTATCAGATCGAATTGAGCAAAAATGAAATAGTGGTCAGTCGCGGAGAGGATAAGATTTTTGTGAAGCAAAATACAAGCTATTTCTACGTATGGCTCAATCCGCGGGGAAGACGCACGCGTACGTGGCGTGAGTGATGATCGGTTACGTCATGGCGTTCGGCATGAGTGATAAAAGATTAGTTCATGGCGTCTGGATTTGAGGACGTCAGGTAAACGTAAATAGGATGACATACGGAATGGAGGGAAAAAAGATGTTTGACGTAATTATCATCGGCTCCGGGGCAGCAGGGCTGTCAGCCGGAGTGTACGCAAAGAGGGCGGGAATGGATCTTCTGGTGATCGAAAAGAGCCCCATGAGCGGAGGACAGATCCTGAACACCTATGAGGTGGACAATTATCTGGGACTCCCCGGCATTAACGGCTTTGACATGGGCATGAAGTTCCGCGAACACGCGGACAAGCTCGAGGTGCCTTTTAAGGAGTCGGAGGTCTTGGAGATCAAGGATCTCGGGGACAAGAAGATTGTCCGTACCGACAAGGAGGAGCTTGAGACGAAGAGCATTATCCTTGCAACGGGCGCGCATCACGCGCTTCTCGGCGTTCCCGGGGAGGAGGAACTCTCCGGCATGGGCGTTTCTTACTGCGCAACCTGCGACGGCGCATTCTTCCGCAAGAAGGTGGTGGCGGTAGTTGGCGGCGGTGACGTGGCGTTGGAGGATGCCATTTATCTTGCACGCACCAGCGCAAAGGTGTATCTCATCCACAGAAGAGATGAGCTTCGCGGGACCAAGGTGCTGCAGGAGGAGCTCCTCGCAATGGAGAACGTGGAGGTTCTCTACAGCCACGTGGTGAAGGAGATCTGCGGCGAGGACAGCGTTGAGAAGCTGATCCTGGAGGACGTAAAGACCGGCGAGAAGAAGGAACTTCCCGTGAACGGCGTATTCATCGCCGTGGGAATCCATCCCGACAGCGAGCTTGTAAAAGGGATCGTCGAAATGGATCAGGCGGGCTACGTGATTGCGGACGAAACCTGCGTTTCCAGCTGCCCCGGAATCTTTGCTGCGGGAGACGTCAGGAAGAAACCGATCCGGCAAGTCGTGACAGCCGTGGCAGACGGCGCGAACGCGGCGACCAGCGCGGGAGCATACGTTTCCAGACGATAACGTGAGTAGCAAGAAATGGATGCTTTGCACGTTGACGCGCAACCCAAAGTTGAATATCAGTTTCCAAAAGTTTTCTAAATATTTATTTTTAAATTTTATGGGTTGACAAAAGTGAAACTGTGTAAAATTCACAATCTTGAGAACGGGAACGGAATTTTGAACAAAAATGATTGCTTTTTTGACTAAAGTTATCCACGTCGAAAAATGTAGAATTTAAGGGAAAAGTGATTTATACACTAAGTTATGCACGTTATCCACAGGTTTTTGCGAAAAAAATGACATGGAAATCAGTTTTTTTGAAAGAACAAAGGTTTTGGCTATATTTAACAAAATTGCTGAAAAACTGAAAAAAGCGTCGATTTCTGTTGACAGATTTAATTTCAAAAATATGTAAAATATTTAGGAAATTGTTGCAAAAATGAGTCGAATCATGATATAATGCTTATACAATTACAAAGAAGCCCGCATGGACAAAGAAAGGAGCCGTGATTCGGTTTCGTAATTAAATTTATGACGGAAGGGATGATCATATGAAATTTATTATTGTAGGCAGAAACATCGAAGTAACTCCCGGATTGAAGGCAGCCGTAGAAGACAAGATCGGCAAGCTGGACAAGTATTTTAACCCTAACACTGAGGTGCACGTAACGCTGAGCGTTGAGAAGGAGCGCCAGAAGATAGAGGTAACCATTCCCGTTAAGGGCAACATCATTCGCTCCGAGCAGGTGAGCAATGACATGTACGTTTCCATCGACCTCGTGGAAGAGATCATTGAGAGACAGTTAAAGAAGTACAAGACCAAGATCGTTGACAAGCATCAGGCCGGCGGTGATTTCAGCAAGGCTTACATTGAAAACGATTATGCGGATGAAGAGGAGATCAAGATCGTCCGCACGAAGAAGTTTGACATCAAGCCCATGTATCCTGAGGATGCCTGCATCCAGATGGAGCTTCTGGGACATAACTTCTACGTATTCTGCAATGCGGAGACGGATCAGGTGAACGTGGTATACAAGAGAAAGGGAGATACCTACGGACTGATCGAGCCGGAAGCATAACAGGCATACGGAACGTTTGATTGCATGAACGTAAACGCAACGGGAACCCTGTCATTATGACGGGGTTCCTTTTTGTTGAGTCGAGAAAAAAATGAAAAACCTATACTTTCGGATGTGGCGAAAATGAAAAAAAACTGTATAATGGTAGCAGGAACGTGATAAGGGACGTACCCGTGGTTCTGGATCAGACTAGGCTTATAGAGTTACTTATAACGGAGGAGAAAAATGAAACAACGTACGAAACAAAAAACAATTTCTTTCTTGTGGACGGGCCGTTTGCTTTGCTTGGCGGCGACACTGCTCCTATGGTTGACGGTGGGAAGTACTAAGGCCTTTGCGGCTGTATCCGTGCCCATTGACGAGGAGCATTTTAAGGATGACACGCTCCGCGCCCTCGTGAGTGAAAGCTTTGATGAAGACGGGGACGGGATATTGAGCGTGAAAGAGGCCTTACGGGCCAAAGTATTGGATTGCTCCGAAAGGAAGATCACGTCCATGGATGGCATTCAATACCTCTCGTTAACGGAGCTCTATTGTAGTGACTGCTCCCTTACGGAGCTGAATCTGGAAGGGAACACGAACTTGGAAAAGCTGGACTGCAGCGGAAACGCGCTGACCAAGTTGGACATAGTGCCTTGTACGCAATTAAAGGTTGCTCACGTACAGGGCAATCAGATCTCCGCTTTGGAAATATGGAATGCCAGGTACCTCAAGGTGTCGGTTAACCAAGGAACGACCACGGATCAGGGGACTTCCATTCTTTATGAAAAAATGAGTTATGAGCTTTGCGTGGACAAGGCGGTTCAGGTCATTTCGACGTCCTATGGCGTAAGTGCGAGGCCCATGATCAAAGAAGGAGACGATTACGTCGAGTCTGGCGCTGCTTCGGCCGGAGAAGTCTATCCGGAGGGGATACTGAACAGAAAGTACTTTGGCGAGGGAACGACGGTCGTATTGACGGCAACGGCGAACGACGGGTATGAATTTGTCTATTGGATGGACGTGGATGGAAACGTGATTTCGAGTGAGACAATCTATTCCTTTCCCGTAACTGAGAACGTGGACCTGTGGGCCGTCTTTGAAATTGCGGGCAATTGTTATTACGCGGGAGATGAGTTTAACAGCCAGGGATTTTACTTTTATGATGATTGTTATGACGAGGTAATATATTCAGAACGTAACATTAAGTTGCAGAGATTTGAGAGGGATTCTGCTGATATGGAGTATTGGAGCGTGGGGTACTTTAAACCCTCTTATCTCTACTTGAAAACACCAAAACGCCGCGGACTTTTGGAAACTCCCGTGGGATTTCGGATCGCGTCCGGAAAAGGAACAAGAGAGAATCCATATCATCTGGAACTCTTGTATGAGAATGCGCCCCTTCCGGAAACGGGCACTGTAACAATCGGCACGAAATGGTATCGCGGGGAGACGGTAACTTCTTATTCCTATTTTGGTTGGATTGACGTGACGTCACCGTATGGGGAACCGAAATATGCCAAGGGGCGTATGGGAACAACGTCCAACGTTGTCGCCATGTTTTTTCACGAGTACGTGAATAGTGATGAGGTAATCGGCGTTGAGGTGACGGCGGGCGAGGGAACGGAGAAAAATCCTTATCACGTTGCGCCCTTGTATTCGCCGGAATGGTTGGAAGGCTTAAACATTCCAGACCTTTCAGGCAAAGTATGGGCAGTCGGAGATACGATGGAGCTTGGGGATGCATATTATCACTATTATTTAAATGGTTATTTTAACGGTCACAGATATAACGTAAATGCGCAACATTCGCGCACAGGTGAATTGAACGGAAAAACCATCGGCGAACCAGAAATAGTGCGAGATGGAGAGGTGGATGAAGAAATCTTTTGGGGTTTTAAAAATATTCCTCTTGTATCACAGAGAAATAACAATCAGACGCAATATCCCATGGGCATCATGGTGATTGGTGGAAGCGGGCACGTGGATTCGCCTTACGTATTCAGTATTGTCTGGGGAGTGAAGGATAAGGTCAGTGTCGCATTTTTTGAGAATGGAGGGACCGGGTACATGGCGCCGGTGGCCATGGAAGACGGCGCGACGCACGTTGTCCTTCCGACATGTAAGTTTACCGCGCCGGAAGGCAAGGAATTTGACTGCTGGGAAGTAACAAGCACGGACGGACAGGTGACGTATGAGAACGCACAGCCGAATGAAGCCGTTTACGTTGACCGCAACATGGTTTGTAAGGCAATCTGGAAGGAAGTAGTACTGCATGACGATAACCTGGTGATTTCAAAGAAATCCCTGACGCTCTATGACACGATTTCCATTGAATTCAAGGTTCCGGAGACTGCGTTTGCGGGATATCACGATCCATACCTTGAGGCTACGCAAAACGGCGTGACAAGCAGGATTTACGAGTAC
>JAEEGL015440520.1_pt1 | contig 10182 bp, 13 predicted proteins | sample 9134231 | NCBI WGS metagenome assembly JAEEGL01 (sample SAMN16246548, study PRJNA631951) | gut metagenome | biome: gut microbiome; feature: rumen; material: fiber-attached | host: Bos | place: Iran: Karaj | collected 2018-10
AAGAATATCAGAATTACGACATCATCGAAGGCGGAATTGCAAACGATAAAGTCTTCAACACTGTGGAACTTTTTTTTACAGGCCTCATAGATAAATCAACTGCCTTGCAGCGCCTTAAGTTTGAAAAGCCAAATAATCAGATTTGCTTTATTAATCAGGAAGTTGTTGATAATCTTCTACAGTTTGAATCTAGCTACGAAGCAAAAGGAGACAATGCATGACAGCAGATGCAACCCTTTTACAGATGAAATACGCACGAATAATTTCCCTTCTGGCAAAAAAAGCAAATATTGATGAAGAAAAAGCTATGGAACTTTTTTATGAATCAAACACATACATGCTTATGAGTAAAGGCATAAGCGATTTACATTGTTTAAGTGATGCCTATCTTGTAGAAGAAATAATGTTGGAACAAAAATTGTTAAATTAATGGTATAATTAATTTTATACAATTAATTAGGAGTTTTATTATGCATGATGTTTACGAATATAAAGTTTTAGATGTAAGAGATAAAGGCGGTCGCGTTAATATCGATACTCTTACTGATTTGCTTAATCAATATGGCAGAGACGGATGGCATTTAGTTTCAGCTTACACAAATGAAATAGGAAAGAATGCATTAGCTCTAAGTGGAATTGGAATAAATTCAACTGCAGATCAAAATATTCTTATTTTAGAACGTAAAATTTCAAACTCAAATAATAATGCCTCTTCATCTTCTGTAGCAAAAGTTGAAGATCCAAAAGAAAGAAAACGAGAAAGCTTCAGTTGGTTGCAGGATGATAAAAATAAAGAAACTGTAAAAGAATACATTGAAGCACAGTTAGAAAAAACAGATATGTCAGACATTTATAAATTCCAAGAGTTATATTTTGGCACTACTTCACTTGCATATCTAAAAGATATTGTTCCTGATGTTACAGGTTTTAATAATATTGAAGAATATAAATCTGCTTTGAAAAAATGCCTAAATTAAAATTAGGAGTTTGATTTCATGAAAAAGATTTCTTTATTTATTTTTTTGTTTTCTTTTTTATCTTTTGCACTTATTGCAAGTGATAAAGATTCAATCGAAAAAGTAGTCAATGAATATCAAAATGCTGTAAATTCTTATGATTCAGAAAAATTGAAAAAATTATTTGCTGAACCAGATTCCTATGATGTGCAGCTTTTCTTGATGTATCTTGTTGGGATGCATGAACAAGGTTTAAATTTCAAATATCAAATTGATGTAATTGAAACTAAAATTAATGGATCTATTGCAGAAGCGCGTCTTAAAACGGTTGCTAAATTATTAAGTGAAGATAATTCCGTAGATCTAATGCCTCTATTTGGTTCATCTCTTATTGATTCAATAATGACTCTAAGAAAAGTTAATGGTTCCTGGAAAATTGTTGCAGAAAAAGTTCTAGAATGAAAAATACTATTGAGGTGTTTTATGAAAAAGAATATTTTATTTTTTCTTATTCTGTTAATTTCACTTAGACTATTTGCTGAACCTAAAGTTCCAAAATACTATTTCGGTGAATCTGATAAAAAAGAAGATGCTTATGTTTATATAAGTAATGATTTTATGGATTGTTATGAAATACAAGCTTTATCCGTTTCTACTCCAAATTTTAGCTATGTCCTTAAATTTTCAAAAACTTCTTTACTTTATGATATGTCTATGTGTTTAATGGTTTATTTTAAAACAGAAAAACAATTAGATGATTTTATAAATACAATACATTTATCTGATTTAGAAAATGAGTTTGTTAGAATTAGAAAATTAATGATAGAACATGATGCAATACCCAATCCAACTCATGTAGATTGGGATAAACAAACATTTGATTATAAAGATAAACCCAAATATATATTTTATCAAGTAGATGGCACTCTCTTATAACTCTTATTGTTATAAGTCTTTTAATAATTTTTGCAATGCTGATTTATATTCATCAATGTTCGTATAACCGGTAACATCTGGAACAAACTCTTTCATATATTCTAAAGAAGAAGTTCCAAAATATAATTGCTGGAATTTATAAATATCAGACAAATCAGTTTTTTCCAATTGTGCATTTACGTATTCTTTTACTGTTTCTTTGTTTTTGTTATCTTGCAACCAAGAAAAACTTTCATGTTTTTTATCAATAAGGCTTACCTGTTGTTCGACATTATTATAATCTGATGATTGTGAACTACTGCTTCTAGTTGAAATCTGTCTTTCCATAATTAAAATATTTTGATCAACAGAAGAATTAAATCAAATTCCACCAGAAGCTAAAAGATTTTTTCCAATCTCATTAGTATATGCTGTTACAAGATGCCATCCATCACGCCCATATTGATTTAATATGTCTGTTAATTTATCAATATTAACTTTTCCAAATTTATCTCTTACATCAATTACTTTGTATTCATATTTGGCGTTCATAATTGCATCTCCTTTTTTATTAGTACTTTTTATTCGATTCTATCAATATCTAATACATTTCCATAACTAATATGTTTATAAGGGACTCCATAAAGAGTAAAAGTAGTTTTTTTATTTTTTTCATATTTATCCATAACGTATTCTTTACAATGATGGTCTTCTACCCATACTCTTATGGTATTACCTTCAGTATCCCTAAAAAACCACATTTTTTCGTCCCACATGGAACTAAGAGTTACATTTTTGATACAGGTATAATCACTTCGATCTACTTTAAACATTCCCTCAAATCTTGATATTGATTTAACTACATATTTATCTAAATTAGGAAAGTTTCCTAATGAAGGATCACAAGCTTTTCCACAATATCCACATCTGTCTTCTAATTCTTCTGAATTTTTTCTTGCAATTTCATTTTCCAGAATTTTTTGAGCTGATTTCAAAGTTTTCTTTGCTTCTTCATAATTTCCTTCTTCATATTCTGTTTTTGATTTATCCAATAAATCAGAATATTCAGAAGCAATAAGAAAAGTTGAAATTAAAAAGAAAACTATAAAAATATGAAAATATTTTTTCTTCATAAAAATCTCCGTCAAATATATTATAGCATACTTTTATATTATTGAAAGAATTCTGTTTATTTGTAAATCAGCCTCCAAAGCTCTCTCCGATGTCCAGCTATCATGCTTTTTGCTAACGAAGAAAGCCCTTTGTAAAATCATAACTAGTTAATTCAGTGAAAAATCAATTTACTCACTAACTATTATATATATTAATAAGTACTTCTTTCATAATTATTTAATTATGAAAAATCCTGTGGTACTAAGGAGGTGATAAATATGGGTAAACTTTTTTATTTTATTGTTCTTAATCGAACAAGAAAGATTTTTTCAGTAACTTGTCCAATATGCGACGATACTGAGTATGGTCACAGAGTTGTTGAATTGCAAAAACTGTATGATATTAATTGTTATACAGTTTCTATCAATGATGATACAAGAGAAAATTTAATTAATTATCATAAAGATGATGGTTTGTCTCTTGTTGAATTAGGCAACATTTTGGAATTGTAATTTCAGAAATAAAGGGTTGGTTATTATGACCAATCCTTTATTTATTTCACACCCTCCATCCATCCTTCAACACCAGCCCCAGCCAAAGTCTCTCCCCATTAGAAAGCATCCTCATAAATCCTTTCTCGCTCATTCTCATAGTAAGCCACTTCTGGCTCTGAAGCCGCTTATTATTTTTAGAGCACCATTTTACATAAGTATTATAAAGCAGCGTATTATTAAGCCGCCATTTAAGAGAGGCAGCAATTTCAAAGCATTCTTTTACAAAAGTTCCAACCACATCTATATCCATACGGTATTATATATATTTAGGCATAAAAAAAAGCACTCCATTTAGGAGAGCTTTGAAGAGCGGATGAAGGGACTTGAACCCCTCCTTTCAGTCGAAACCTTCCTGGTTTCTCCTTTCAGGCGCCTGCGTTTGCTGTCGGCAACTTCCTGTTGCCTTTTCCTCGCACCTGCTCGGCGCAAACTCCGTTAAGGGGTTCAATATAAAAAAAAGGTTTCTGTTTTCACAGAAACCTCATACTGGAGATTGACGCGGACTTGAACTGTCGTTCGCTTTCGTTGCAGGCAACTCAAGCTCACTTACCGAGTTTCGACCTTCTCGATGTTCAGGTCAAAACTCGCGGCATTAATCCTGAGGTGATTTCCTGTCTTCTCCTTACAGGCGCCTCGTGTTCCTTTCGCAGACCTCCTGTCTGCTCCTCTTCGCTATTCGCTCAGCGGAACACTCGGTAGTCGGTTCACTTTAATTCTAGTATTTTTTTGGAGATGATCGGACTTGAACCGACTACCTTTTGAATGCCATTCAAACGCTCTAGCCAGGTGAGCTACACCCCCATTTTCTTTAAAATTATCATAAAAACCTGAGTGGGTCAACTGTTTGAGCCGGAAAGTCTATATCAGAAATTATATTCTTCCTTTAAGATATTTCTGTATAAAAAAGTTATTAACTTTTGTCTGCCAGTCTTTTTCTTTCTGCTTGAAAAACAGGATTTAAAATTGATATAATGTTTTATGACTTTATTAAATGTGATGTATACACTTAAAGGTATCGGTAAAGAAGATTTTGTCAGACTTTTACGTGATAAGGACATTATAGAACAGTCACGTCAGGAAGCAGGAAATATACGCTACGAATTTTTTTATCCGGCAGAAGATAATCACGATATTCTATTAGTCGAAGAATGGGTTGATGAGGCCGCTTTCGAAGCACACAAAAAAACTGCACATTATGCTTCGTTGCAGGAAATTAAAATGCAATACATCCGTGATATTTCTATAGAAAAATTTTCTAAATAGTAAGTTAGGGCGTAGTACCTGGAGGATATATTTTATGGATTCGAACAAAAGACCAGATTCAATGGAGCGTATTACCACTCCGGCGTTGGCAAAGGCTTTCATCGATGAGCAGATCAAAGCAATCAAAGCTCAGGTTGGAAACAAAAAGGTTCTGCTTGCACTTTCAGGCGGTGTTGATTCATCAGTAGTAGCAGCAATGCTTATTAAAGCAATTGGTCAGAACCTTGTGTGTGTACATGTTAATCATGGACTTCTTAGAAAAGGTGAACCGGAACAGGTTATTGAAGTTTTCAAAAATCAGATGAATGCAAATTTGATTTATATTGATGCTACAGACCGCTTTCTTGATAAACTTGCAAATGTTGCAGAGCCAGAGAAAAAACGTAAAATTATCGGTGAAGAATTTATCCGTGTTTTCGAAGAAGAGGCACGTAAACTTACTGATGTAGATTTTCTTGCACAGGGAACAATTTATCCGGATATTCTTGAATCAGGTCCTGTAAAGGCTCATCACAATGTTGGCGGACTTCCAGAAGATATTCATTTTGAAGGACTTGTTGAACCAATCAAACTGCTTTTCAAAGATGAAGTGCGTGTAGTTGGTAAAGAACTTGGGCTTCCTGATAACATGGTTTATCGTCAGCCATTTCCGGGACCAGGACTTGGTGTAAGATGTACCGGAGCTATTACCCGCGAAAGACTAAATCTTGTTCGCGAATCTGATGCAATTTTACGCGAGGAATTTAAGAATGCTGGTCTTGAAGGAAAAGTATGGCAGTACTTCACAATTGTTCCGGATTATAAATCTGTAGGTGTAAAAAACAATCTTCGTTCAGTAGAAAACTTTGTTGTTATCCGTGCAGTAAACACAAAGGATGCAATGTCTGCAACAATCGAAGAAATTCCGTATGCACTTTTAGGAAAAATTGTTAACCGCATTATTACAGAAGTTCCTGGAATCAATCGTGTTCTTTATGATCTTACTCCAAAGCCAACCGGCACAATCGAGTGGGAATAAAAGATAAGACACGGGATTTTTGCATTCGGGCTGAAAAAAATATCGGCTACGAATGCCTGAAAAGATGAATTATAAACTAAAAAAAGGCAAAGGCGTCTTTTTGTGAAAACTTAGGTTTTATCACACCAGATGTTTTTGTCTTTTTTTGTATTTAAAATTAATGATGTAATTTTGTTTTTGTGAGGATTATTTATGTGTGGAATTGTAGGTTTTACAGGAGTGCAGGCAGCAACACCTGTTTTGCTTGATGGATTAAAAAAACTGGAATATCGGGGTTATGATTCTGCCGGTATAGCTGTTATGTGCAGCGGAAGAATTTTAGTAACAAAAGTTCGGGGCAGAATCGCGAATTTGTGCGAAAAAGTTTCTCAAGAAAAAAATAATTCAGGAACATCAGGAATAGCACACACAAGATGGGCAACTCATGGAGCACCTACACAGGAAAATGCACATCCGCATTTAAGTAATGATGGAAGATTCGCTATTGTTCATAACGGCATTATCGAAAATTACAGTACACTTAGAGAAGAACTAAAAGCATCAGGATATCATTTTGAAAGTGAAACAGATACAGAGGTAATTGTTCACTTGATCGAAATGTATTACAAAGGTGATATAAAAGAAGCCCTGATAAAAACAACAAACCGACTTCGTGGTTCTTATGCCTTAGGAATTATCTGCAAAGAAAATCCCGAAAAAATTTATGCAGTGCGGGAATCAAGCCCGTTAATTCTTGGAGTGGGCGTAGAAGAAAACTATTTTGCTTCGGATGTTACAGCTCTTGTCCCGTATACAAAAAATGTAATTTATCTTGAAGACGGTGAGTTCGCTGAATTAACTCCTGAATCTGTAAAAATTTATAATTGTTTAGGACAGGATGTAAAAAAAGAAATAACTCGTATTTCGTGGAATGTTCAGGATGCAGAAAAAGGCGGATACGAACATTTTATGCTTAAAGAAATAATGGAACAACCTGCTGCAATAAAAGCAACAATTGCTCCAAGAATAAAAAACGGCTGCATCAGTTTTGATGAATTAAAAATAACAGAAGATGAACTTAAGACAATAAATAAAATTGTTATTACCGCATGTGGTTCTGCGTATTATGCTGGTTGTGCAGGAAGATATGCGATAGAAAAACTGACTCATATTCCGGTACAGGTTGAGCTCGCAAGTGAGTTACGTTACAACAATCCTTTAATTGATGAGCATACTCTTGTGATGAGTGTTTCGCAGTCTGGAGAAACAGCAGATACTATTGCTGCACTTAAAGAATGTAAACGGCTTGGTGCAAAAACTATTGCAATTGTAAATGTTGTGGGAAGTACAATTTCAAAGCTTGCAGATTATACTGTTTACACCTGGGCAGGTCCGGAAATTGCAGTTGCAACAACAAAGGGATACACAACACAAGTATCGGTTTTATATTTACTTGCAGTTTTCTTTGCACAAAAATTAAATTATATCAATGATAATTATGCTGATTATATTTCTATTCTGGAATCCTTGCCAAGAAATATTCAGCATGCGATTGATATGAATCCAAGAATTACAGAGTACGCAAAAAAATATCATAAAAGTAAATCGATATTTTTTATCGGACGCAATACTGATTATGCAATTGCTTTAGAGGGTGCATTAAAAATGAAGGAAATCTCTTATCTGCATGCAGAAGCGTATGCAGCAGGTGAACTAAAGCACGGAACAATTGCACTGATTGAAGAAAAACAGCCGGTGATTGCTTTGTGCTGTAATCAGGAGATAATGGAAAAAACATTAAGCAATATTGTAGAAGTGAAAGCCCGCGGAGCAGAAGTTCTGGCTCTTACGTTTAAGGACAATGCAAAAATTCTTTCTGTGGCAGATGACGTTTTATTTATTCCAAAAATTGATGCATTGTTTTCGGCAGTTGTGGAAATTGTGCCGCTGCAGTTACTGGCTTATTATGTTGCAAAAGAAAATGAATGCGATATTGATAAACCAAAAAATCTTGCTAAGTCTGTCACAGTAGAATAAACTGATAAAAATAAGAGGTGATGATATATGGAAAAAATTCTTGTGTTAGATTTTGGTGGACAATACAATCAGTTGATTGCGCGTCGTGTGCGTGATTTGAATGTGTTTGCAGAAATTAAACCATATAATAAAATTTCTTTGGAACAAATATCTGAACAAAAATATAAAGGAATTATTTTTACCGGAGGTCCAAACAGTGTTTACGATTCTGAATCTCCGCACTACGATAAAAAAATTCTGGATTTGGGAATACCTGTTTTGGGAATTTGTTATGGGGATCAGCTTATGGCATACATGGCAGGTGGAAGTGTCGTTCATGCAAAAGAAAATTCTGAATACGGAAAGGCAAATCTTTGCATAAAAGAAAACACATTATTTAAAGGGATTCCTGCTAAAAGTATTTGCTGGATGAGTCATACAGATTGTGTTCAGAATTTGCCGGAAGGTTTTCAAATAATAGCATCAACAGAAAAATGTTTGTGTGCTGCAATGTGTAACGAAACAAAGAAACTTTATGGAGTGCAGTTTCATCCTGAGGTTACACATACAGAATACGGAAATCAGATATTTAAAAATTTTTTGTATGATGTTTGCAAATGTTCTGGTGAATGGAAAGTTGAAAACTATGTTGAAAAAATGATAGAAGCCTTCAGACAAAAACTGTCTGGAAAAAAAGTATTGTTAGCTTTGTCTGGTGGTGTTGATTCATCTGTTGCTGCTGTTCTGTTACATAAAGCAATCGGAACTTCATTAGTATGTGTTTTCGTTGATCATGGTCTTTTACGAAAAGGAGAAGCAGACTCTGTAGAGAATATTTTTAAAACACAATTTAAAATGAATTTTATAAGAGTAAATGCACAGGAAAGATTTTTAACAAAACTTGCTGGAGTAACAGAGCCTGAACAAAAACGAAAAATAATTGGCGAAGAATTCATCCGTGTGTTTGAAAGTGAAGCAAAAAAACTTGGAAAAATTAATGCGCTTGCACAGGGGACAATTTATCCGGATGTAATAGAAAGCGGTAAAGGAGATTCTGCAGTTATCAAGAGTCATCATAATGTTGGCGGTTTGCCAGATGTAATTTCTTTTGAAGAAATTGTTGAGCCACTCAGAGATTTGTTTAAAGACGAAGTGAGAAAAGTTGGAACTATGCTAGGCATTCCACATGAGCTTGTGTGGCGACAACCATTTCCAGGACCAGGTCTTGCAGTCCGCATCATTGGAGAAATTACTAAAGAAAAAATACAGATGCTTCAGGATGCAGACGAAATTTTTAGAGATGAAGTTGCAAAGGCAAATCTTGAAACGATGCCAAATCAGTATTTTGCAGTCTTAACGAACACTTTCAGTGTAGGTGTTATGGGGGATGAAAGAACTTATGGTTATACAGTTGCTCTTAGATCTGTTAACACTGATGATTTTATGACAGCAGAATGGACACGTTTGCCTTACGAAATATTAGAAGTAGTAAGCCGGAGAATTACCAACGAGGTAAAGAATGTGTCACGCGTAGTGTATGATATTTCTTCTAAGCCACCGGCAACTGTGGAGTGGGAGTAGTCCACAAAACTTGCTGCATTATATTGCTGCGTTACTTTATACTGTTTAATCCTGTTACGCTGGTTTTAGTAACGGTGGCGTTTCTTACAATTTCGCGGGCGCCGTTACATTTCGTGAATGATATGTCCGAAAAAAATATGTTGTAGTGTGGATTATCTTTTCGCCCTAAAACAGCAATTGAGTTTTCGTATGCTCTGAACACAGAACAGTTTGATAAATAAATGTCGTGAAAAACGGCAACCTTGTCAGCTGCTCCGTATTTGCTTACAGTTCCTGCATCGTTATATTCGGTGGACATGATAAATGCCTGTAAAATATCGGCAAGTGCATTATTGTAAAATTTTACATCAGCAACTTCACCGCCGTTTGCCGGTGCACTTTTAATTCTAAAAGGTGCATCAGTGTGACAAAAAATATTGTCATGGATTTCGACATTTTTTATTCCAAGTGCAGTGTGGCTTCCAAAAGCAACACCGCCGTGTCCATGATGAAAATAGTTGCAGAAAATTTTTGTATTGCCTGCGCCTGTTTCTCCGGTTGTGGATGCCGCCTTACCTACACCAGAACTGAAAACGATGTCATCATCGCCGCAATCAAAAAAATTATTCCAGATGTATGCATTCTGACTACAGATTAATCCGATGCCGTCGCCGTTGTTGCAGTCATAAGAATGCTCCACAATTCCTGAAATACTGATATTTTTTGAATCCAAAATGTTTATCAGATGATTTGCAGGATTTGTGAAAGTCACGCCAGTAATAAAAAGGCCGTCAACATTCCGTAAAAT
>JAEEGL015539066.1_pt1 | contig 10182 bp, 8 predicted proteins | sample 9134231 | NCBI WGS metagenome assembly JAEEGL01 (sample SAMN16246548, study PRJNA631951) | gut metagenome | biome: gut microbiome; feature: rumen; material: fiber-attached | host: Bos | place: Iran: Karaj | collected 2018-10
CGATTTTTATTTCTCAACGGACCCTGACAACGTCTGGGGAGTTGACTGGGCGGAGCAGTGCCCGAGTGCCTGTGGCGATATGGAGCCGGAAGACGCTGACATCACGGCGAAAATCCGTGTCGTCTGCGATATCCCGTTCGGAACAGCCCAGAAAAACAGTTGCTTCTCAATGCAGGACTGCAAGGACGGTATCATCGCCCTCGCTTGGGAGGATATCCGGGACTATAAAGAGTACCCGGAACCGTACCGTATCGTTATGAAGTTCGGAGAGCCGTATGACAAGGTCGCCGTCAAACTGGAAAGCCGTGGGCTTGAACTCCCGCCCATTGACGAGGAGACGGAAGGCGTAGAAGACTCGTTCTTCACGGAAAAATCCGAAAACGACGATGTTGACGATATTGATTTTGACGACCCGAACGACGAATAATGCACCTGTTCATCCTAAACATCGCGGAACGCGACAAGAAATTTTTTGACGAGGTCAAAAGATACCCGAACGTTCAGGAGTTCCTGATGGACCCCGAAAACCTCGGCGAAAGCAAGACGTATTCTTACTATCTCAGGAGGAAGAAGAAGGGTACGTGCTTCGACGAGCCCATCCTTCCTTGGCGTGAGGTCGGGGCCGGCGACGTCCTCTGGTGCGAATGGTACGAAAACAACAACCTGTTCCCAACGTGGGAGCCGGTAGTAGTAACGTTGAAATACGCCGGCGTCGTGTTCTACCGGAAACTTGACAAGGACCTGAAGCCTTGTAGCGACATAAAGCACGCGGCCCTCGGGTCAATCGCCTGCGACCGGTTCTTCTACCCGTACATCATAGTGTTGCCGAAGGGATGGGTACTCAAGGACTGTCATAATCCGAAACAGATTATCCAATACGTATAATATGACAAAGGAAGAGAAAATAGAGCAGTTCAAGCCAAAGAGGTGGGCGTTATACAACAACGGGGAGTTCGTTACATCGTTCCCCTCTCATACCGCGGCCAAAAAGGCGTTACACAACAGGTGCGAGTTGATGAAAAAGTACCCGTACGACTACGCGGACGACTATTTCACCATAAAACCATACGAAAAAGCCACGGGTTAAATCCGTGGCTTTCTTTTTAATTCGTTATTTGCTTTTGTTCGGTTTGATGTACTGTTTTGACTTAAACAGTGCCTCAAGACCCTTTTTCGGGTTGTTAAACTTAACCCTTTTAGGGTAAGCCCCATTTCCTTTGTCAACGACGGTGTAACCTTCGTCGTCGTCTTGGCTTTCGTCCAGTTCGCTCGGCCAGAAACCGAGGTCAGAACCGTCGCCGGGGTGCGAGCCGAAATAGTGTCCTTCGGGTGCGAGTCGGTTGAGTTCGTTCTCAATATCCTCGTAAACCCAGATAGCCTCTTCGGACTCCCACCAAGGGTCGCCCTGTCCGAAATTGAACGCAGACTCACCCTCGTCTTCCAGTTTCTGGAGCATTTGGGCGAACGTCGGGTTGTCATTCAGAATTTTCTGAGCGGCCTCCGGGTCCTCCTGCTTGAGGACGTTGAACATTGCAGGAATGGTGTCAATGAACCTTCCGGTGCCGTGACTGACGGACATACCCGGCTTGATTTCTTCCATCATTTCCCGGAGGACGGAAGAGACTGCCTCGTTGATACGTGTTTCGCGTTGCATCGCCCTTTTCTTGAGAAGGCTCTCCCTGATGGAAGCCTTGACGATATTTCTGATTTGACTCTCACTGAGAGTGATTTGCTCATTTTTTGCCATGTGAATGAAAACTTTTCTATAAATACCTTTTTACTTTCAAATTCTTCGTATATTTGTTTGTACAAAACCGATGGTGGGCTGTCCACCTTTAGGAACCAAATATTTCTCCTATGCAAGAGGCACCGATACCGAAAAGGACGAGTCAGGAGTACATAGAAAAGTTCATTGATGGGCGAGACCCACAGGAACGCATTGTAAACCTGCTCTATACATACAAAGATGATTTCGTCAGCGTCGTCTACCGTAACAAGGATGACGTGAAGATGATCAAGAAGGAACCGTTCAAGCCATTCTGTTGGGCTACCCTTGAGGCTTGCCACAAACTTTTCAACGGAGACCGGGACGAGACCTTCAAGCAGATGGCGAAATATAAAATCGGTGCGAAGCGTCTATCCCAGAAAAACGTCAACGGAGAAATACGGCACGAGTTCGACGACGGTTACCTCGTGATGTTCTACGCACAGGAGCGTATGTCCTACTCCCGGTTCCTCGGATTCTTCAAGAAAGCCGGCAACCCTATTTACTCCGACGACAACGACCCCAACAGCCGGCAACGTTCCCGCCAGTACCTTTGCGTGACACCGCAGGAACAGTTCCTCATTTCCACCGGTAAGCGTTTCTTCAAAGGCTACGACGACTACGACGAGGTCCTGAAAATGACCTTTGACTTGGAAACCGAGAACCTTGACACGGAGAACGGTCGCATCACGAAAATCGGTGTCCGAATGAACCGCCCGTTCCCGGGGTGGCCGGAGGGCTTCAAGAAAATAATAAACGTAGTCGGTAACACTGACGAGGAGAAAGACGAGTCTGAACTGTGGGCGATTGAGCAGATGCTCAAGATGATTTACACGTTCAAACCGGACATCATCGCGGCCCACAACGGTGAGAGTTTTGACTGGAACTACATCATCGGAGCCTGTAATCGTCTCGGGCACCCTCTGGAGGAGATTTCCGCAAAATATTTCGGTGGTGAAGGTATCCGCAAGGACACCCGGGAGACGGTCCTGAAACTCGGTGGTGAGATTGAGACCTTCCACCAGACCATAGTCCCGAGGATTATCACGGTTGACAGCCTTCACGCCGTGCGAAGGGCACAGGCTATTGACTCCAATATGAAGAAGGCGGACCTGAAATACGTGACGGAGTATTCGGACCTGAAACTCCCGAACCGTGTTTACGTCCCGGGCAAGTTGATTGCGAAAACCGACGCGATAAAGGAGGAGATATTCGCCTTCAACGACGAGAACGGTGACTGGTACCGCTACGACCCGAACAAGAAAGGGGAAGACCCGAATATGACTTGGGAGGTGGGTCAGAAAAAGTACATCCCGGTCCACGGATTCATCAAGGAAGGCTACACGCTGAAATCCGGCAAGTACATCGTTGACCGGTACCTGCAGGACGACTTGTATGAGTGCGACAAGGTGGAGCACCGGTACAACACGCCGAATTTCCTCATCTGCAAGATGCTCCCGGTGCCGTACAAGAAGTGTACGACGATGGGAACCGCCGGTCAGTGGAAATCAATGATGCTCGCGTGGTCCTATGAGAACGGTCTTGCGATACCGATGTTCGGCGAGTCAAAGACGTTCACCGGAGGACTGTCCCGCCTTTTGCGGACCGGGTTCGTGAAGAAGGTCATCAAACTTGACTACAATTCACTGTACCCGTCCATCATCCTGACTTGGGGCATCACGGACCCGACCGACCTTATGCTGGCGATGCTACACCTGCTGGAGCACGTGCTTACCCAGCGTGAGAAATACAAGAAACTCAAGAAGGTAGCCGGTAACAAGAAAAAGTCCGCCACCAACGAGGACGACAAACGCAAGTTCGCGGCCGAGGAGTCCTTCAACGATAAGAAGCAGTTGCCGTTGAAGATATTCGGTAACTCCTTCTTCGGTTCCTACGGTGCACCGAACGTGTTCCCTTGGGGTAGCCTCCGCTGTGCCGAGCAGACCACCTGCACCGGGCGTATGGCACTCCGCCTGATGATTAGCCATTTCCATAAACTCGGTTACGAGCCGATAGTGGGCGACACCGATGGTTTCAACTTCAGGCTCCCGGACGACAGTATGTACCGGTACACGGACGCGAACCCGTACCTCAGCCCGGGATTGTCCAGAGAGACCGAGAACGGAAAGACCTACACCGGCTTCAAGGCGGACGTCGCCGAGTTCAACGACGTGTATATGTGCGACAAGCACTACTCTCCGCTCGCCGTGAACAAGATGGGTCTCGGCATCGACGAGGTGGTTGAGTCAACGATTAACTTCAGCCGTAAGAACTACGCCGACTATTTCCCGGAGAACCCCTACCCGAACGACGTCAAGATGGTCGGTAACACCATCAAGTCCAAGAAGATGCCGGAATACATTGAAAAGTTCCTCGCAAAGGGCATCAGGCTTCTTCTTCAGGGCAAGGGTCAGGAGTTCCTTGACGAATACTACAACTACGTTGAAAAGATATACAACTACCAGATACCGCTCAAGGATATCGCTTCCAAGGGCAAAATCAAAAAGTCTATCAGGGAATATCTTGACGACGTGAAGCAGGTTACCAAAGCCGGCAGGCCGAAATCCCGTCAGGCTTGGTACGAACTGGCTATCCAGAACAATGTCAGGGTCCAGAACGGAGACACCATCTACTACGTGAACACCGGTAACCTCAAGTCACACTCGGACGTCAAGAAGATTACCAGATTTATGATGTACGACAAGGAGACAGGTGCCAGTTACGACGCGACCAAGGAGATTGAGTCCGCGAGCAAGAAATACAAGAAGGAGAACAGTTACGACTGGGATATGAGCAATATGACGCTTAACAAGTTCCAGAAAAAGTTCTTCCCTCAGGCGACCGTTGAGACCGAGATTGTCCTGAACTGCAGGATGCTTCCGTTCGAGATGATTGAGAACGACGAGGAGGTCCTCTGCTCCGATATGGAGGGCGATTTTGAGTACAACGTGGCAAAGTATGTCGCCCAGTTCAACAGCCGTATCACCCCGCTTCTCGTGTGCTTCAGTAAGTCCATCCGGGACCAGATTATCATATCCGACCCGAAGGACCGTCCGTATTTCACCGCCGACCAGTGCGAACTTGTCTCCGGCGAGCCGAACCGCCCGGGCGACCAAGACACCTACGAGCAACTGATGACTATGGACGACCGCGAGATTAAGTTCTGGCACAAGTATGACCTCGTCCCTCCGTTCCTTGAGGAATGCGGTATGGGTAAGTGGGAGGACATCGTGGACGACTACCTGAGGCGTATGAAGGAAGAGGAGGAGAACGGCGTCAATATGGAGAAGGAGGCTTTCTATAAGGCTATTCAGGAAATGACGCAGGAGGACGTGAACGCGTTCTTTGAGGAGGGCAAGGTGCCGTCTGCCATCCTGAAGATTGCCGACATTGACGTGGAAAGTAACAATTTCGTTTCCAAGAAGCACGAGGGCGTCGTGGTCGGAACCATCAATGACATCGTTGAGCGGTCCGAGTACGAAACCGTTGAATTTGAATAAACACTATTATATGAAAAAATTTATTTTTATCCTTTCCGCACTGTTGCTGACCGTGGCGTGCAACGGACCGGCTGGATCCACCCAAAAAGCCCCGGAGAAAGAGAAACAGGTAATTCAAGTTGAGGTTTTCAAGGTTGCCCCAAACTCAAGAACGAGTTCCCGGGTTGAGAAATGGACCATTGAGGGGCACGAATACCTTGTGTTTACCAATAAGGTCGGGAACCCTCCGACCGTCCGTCACAGTGAAAGTTGCCCGTGCCATGAAAGCAGGTAGAGATTATTCTTGGTGGGTGGCCTACGCGTGGGAGTTTGAACTCTACTACGACGGTGAATGGTCACAGGAGCGGGACTTTGATGAGGGCAGGTTCGACTGCCAGAAAAAGGACATCAAGAAGGTCGTCGCCGAGCACGTCAAGTCCGTTGAACTCAAGGACGAAACGTACCGGAACCTCAAGGTGATAATCCAAGACTGTTATATGACCACCACGTGCGAGGTGTAGCCTCAGATTTTTTTGGCGGTTAATTATTTCCTGTATACATTTGTGCTGTAAACAATTAAAAAACTACGCGATATGAACAAATTCTTACTCAGCCTTATCCTTTTCATTATGGGGCTCATCGTTCCGACCGTGTGCCTCGTGATGAGCATCCAGTTTGACCAGCAGTGCGGTGGCTACCTCAAGCAGACCGCCGACGCAAACACCGTTGAACTCGCCCTTGAGCGTATCAATGTCGCCATTGACTATATGGAGAAGAACGACCTCACCGACGGATACACGTCCGTTCTGTGGAGGACCGAGGACGAGAACGTCGGCTACTGGTACCGGAACATCGTCGCCTGCCGTGAGGAACTTGAAGCCAACCTTGACGCCTCATCGCTGGAGAAATCCAACGTCCTGATGAAGGTCCGGGAGACCCTTACGGACGACGGCGGGGAGAGCGGTGTGAAACTGACCGTCCCTCCGGGCATCAGCCGGTTCCCTCACAACGCCGGCTTCGGAATCCTGAACACAATCAGTGCAATTCTGCTCCTGCTCGGATGTTGCGTGCTCGGGGTGGCGTTAAGCGAGTGGTAGTGGCCCGGAAAGAACCGGGGAAAACGAAAAACCGTAGGAACTTTCCTACGGTTTTTTTTGTTACCAGTTGACGAGTTCCGACAGGGTGTTGTACACCTGAACGATGGTATCCTGCAGTTCCTGCGGGGACTGGTTACCAATGTCGTCCCTGCGTACCTTCTGGTCCATCATAGACAGCAGGTTGCGTATCGGCTCCGAACTGACGAGGTTGTACTCGTCCATAACTTGTTGAACCTCCACGGGGATGGTTTCGTCCTCGTTCAACGTCAGTCTCCTCCACTGGTCTTCTGTTACGATGATTCTGTGCTTCATATCTAATCAAGTGTTATTGCGTTGTTGGATATGCCGTGGATGCCGATGGTGACGGTATCGCCGGCTTTTTCTACAAATATATCCCCGTCGCCCTCAATGACAAGGGTTGCGGTGTCCCCGTTCACGATTTCCTCGTTGTTTACGAGGATATGCTTCAGGGTACCGCCACCGCCGTGTGTGATAAGGTCCTTCAGGTTCTCAATCTCCTCCTCAATGGTCGTCCCCGAGAAGGCATCGTCACTACCAATTTTATTTGCAATCCCGTCAACAATCTGCCTCAGGGCGTCAAGGTCGTCTGATACATCGTTGAGTTCGTTCTTGACGGCATCCAGTTCCTCCGTCAGCCCGGATATGTTGTCGGTGTTGTAGTTTACGTCCTCGGTAAGGGCGGACAAGGCTTGCTGGATTTGCTCCAGTTCTTCCCTTGTGGCTGGATCAACACCGGGCTGGATATGCTCAATGGTTTCCTCAATCTCGGCGATTTTCGTGAGCACCGTCTCCGTGATGGCGGAAATCTCGCTGATGTCGTTCGCGTTCTTCAGTACACGGGCGTTCAGGTCGTTCAGGGCTTCCGCGACGACACGGTTCACCTCCTCCAACTGTGCATCCAGTTCCTCCTTGGTGTAGACCTCGTTGAACTTGTTGTCAATCTCAGTCTTTGAGTAGGTGTTGGACGGGAGGGCGTCCATACGGTCCTTCAGGTCGTTCACCTCGTCGGTCAGCCCGGAGATGTCCTGCGTGTGCCCGCTCAGTTCGTCGGCGACGTCCACGAAGACCTCGGACATACGTTTTCCGAAGATGTCCTCCTCGTCAATGGTCGCGTGCGTGGTTACGAGCGGGTCGTTTTCCTGAACGGATATGACGATTTCGTCAATCCTGCCGTCCAGACGCTCCACCTCGGTATCCACGCGGTCCGACAGGTCACTGATGGCGTTCTCGTTGCCCCGTATCTTCCCCTCGTCTACGGTAACCCGGTCCTCAAGGGCGGTTATCCGCTCCCCTTGGTCCGTCAGACCGCTCATAATGACGTCGTTGATGCGTTCCTCCATCTCGGTCATCCCGCTCTCGATTTCCGCAATCTTCGTCTCTATGACGGTCTCAAGATATTCCCGCAGTTCAAGTATCTTCTGGAACGACATGTCGTCCACCCGGGAGAGCATCTTGGTGTCGGTGTCCCCGCTGTAGATGACCTTGTAAACCGTAACGACACGCTCCACCGAGTCAACCACGCTGACGACTTGACCAAGGTACGCGGACTTGTCTGTTTCCGCGTACTGCTCGGCGTCGTCAAAGTTCGTGAACAGGCTGGACCTGTCAAGTGGCAACGGGTTCAGCCTATGGAACGGTTTGATTATGTCGTATACTTTGTTCCTCTCGTTCATATTAGTAGATTATCCTGTAGAATTTGATATCCCTGTCATTGTAGACGTTCTCCGTCCTGCAGGCGTACAGGTAATACGGGACGGTGCCGAAGGAACGGCTCTTGCGGTCAAAGTCGTCAAGGAGGTCAAACCCGGACTCGTCGTCCACAATCTTCTTGATAGGACCCTCAAGCGAAGCCTGCGGGAACAGGATGAACACGGTGTTCGTGTCGGTGTCAATCGGCACCTTCTTCGGACGCATTTCGCTTCCGTCGGTGACAAGGTTCGGAATGTCTCCACCGGCGAGGATTGCTTCGTAGTCGTCGGAAGAGGTAACCATAGACTTGTAGTAAATCGGATAGTATCCGACGACCGGGTCCATAAGGAACTCGGCGTCGCCAGCCGGCATAGTAACCTCGTTTCCGGAAACGGGGTCCACGGCGGTCGCGAGGTCGTAGGTGATGGTCACCTTCGGCTCAATCGGGTTGTTCGCGTCAATGTTGAAGTTGCCGGCGTTGACCGTGACGGTGCTACGGCTTGAAATGGTCTCGGTGTCCTGCTTCACGACGGTATCACCGTTCCAGAGCGTGTAGTGCACGACCGTCTCAACCGGTATCTCATATCCGTTCACATATTTCAGCGTGTGCGGAGTGAGCGTGATATAGTAGATAGGGCTGATGGCGGTGCCGTTCAGGTAACTCTTCTCCATATTGGACGTCGCGGACACGGTCGGGGAAGCCTTCACCGGCTCAAGGACACCCTTGATGGCGGACAGGCGGTCGTTCATCTCGGCAAGTTCGTCCTTGATTTCCTCAATATGGACCGTGACGGTCTTTCCGGAAAGAGTCTGGGCACCCTCGTTGCCGAGCAGTTCCTCAATGGTCGCAATCCTGTCGCTCAGGTCGTGGGTAATCGCGGTGTAGGTGTCGTTCAGTTCATCCAGACCGGTCTCTATGCGGTCGGACAGACTGTGGGTGATACCGGAGTAGCGGTCGTCCATCTCGTGTACGCCCTGCTCAAGGTCGGTAGCCCTTCCCTCAAGGTCAGAAAGACGCTGGTTGGTGCCGTTCACGAACTCCTCGTAATCACCCTCGTGCACGAGGTCGGTGGGGATGGTGATGTCAACAGCCTTATCCACGATAGGAAGCGGTGCACCGTTGACTTTCACGGTCTCAAGGACGTTCACCTGTGCCCCGGACTCAACGCTGTTGAGTTTTTCAAGGTCACCGTCGGTGAAATCGTTGGTAGAAAGACCCTTTCCGGGGATTTTGTCCACTTTTTCCTCGTCAACCCGGTTGATTTCCTGTTGCAGGTAGACATCCTTGTCCTTGAGGTCCTGAATATCGGAGCCTTGTGCTTCCGTAGTGGCGGAAAGGGCTGAAATCTGGTTCTGGAGGTCGCAGATTTCGTTCGCTTTCAGGTCAAGGATTTCTTGGGTAATCCTGTTGCCGAGTTCGGTCTCAACGTCGCCGAGTTGACCTACGGTCGCACGGTCCTGAATCTGTGCCTCGTCAATGACGATACGTGTTTCAAGTGCCGTGACGCGGTTTTTGAGTTCACGGTCGGACGCCTCGTTCTCGTTCATACGGACGGCGTACTCGTTGATGGCACGGTCAAGGTCCGCATTGTGCGTTTCAACGCCGGCGACCCTTTCAGCCAGACCGTCGTTTCCTTCAACAGCCATCCTGATTGCACTCGTGGCAGTGTTGAGTTCTGAAACGGTGTCCGCGAGGTCTCCGATGGAGTCGTTCAGGTTTCCAATCTGGTTTCCGAGACCGGTAATCCTGACGTCCATTTCGCCACGGAGGTCGTCACGGAGGTTGTTGATGTCGTCCCGGAGCCCGTTGTCGGCGTTTTCGCGTTCCTCACGCTCTGCCTGCAACTCGTTTCCAATGTTCTCGTTGTTTTGGTCAATACGGTTATTGATGGCGGACACGGCACCGGAGATACTGTCGGACAGTTCCGTGTGCATATCGCTCATCCCGTTCGCGAGGTCGTCTATCCGGGTGTTCACCTCATCGGAAACTCCGTCTATCTTCGCGTTCAGTTCGTTGTTCGCGTTCTGAATCGCCTGAGCGTTTTCGTCTACGTCCTCGCGGAGTTCAGAAAGCCCCTCGTTGACGGACTCAAGGTTGGAGGACACCGCCTCGAATTTTGCTTCCGTGTTC
>JAEEGL015760347.1_pt1 | contig 10182 bp, 2 predicted proteins | sample 9134231 | NCBI WGS metagenome assembly JAEEGL01 (sample SAMN16246548, study PRJNA631951) | gut metagenome | biome: gut microbiome; feature: rumen; material: fiber-attached | host: Bos | place: Iran: Karaj | collected 2018-10
CTCCCCGCAGACGGGGTGGTGGAGACGCTCGGAGGGCTTCATGCCCGCACCGGACGTCCCGGACTTCCCGTCGACGAACACGTCGGGGTGAACGAGACCGGATTTCATGAGGGGGGCGATGGCGATGATCGCGGATGTGGCGTAGCATCCGGGGTTGGCGACCAGGGAGGCCCCCTTGATCTTGTCGCGGAACAGCTCGGGCAGTCCGAACACGGCCTCCTTCAGGCCCTCGGGGTCGGTATGCTCCTTGCCGTACCACTTCTCGTACACCTTGGGGTCCTTCATGCGGTAGTCCCCGGACAGGTCGATGCATTTGATGCCCTGTTCGCGGAGAGCGGGGACCTCGTCCATGGCCACGCCGAAGGGCGTGGCGACCATCACGAAGTCCAGATCCTTGGTGTCGGAGATCTTCTCGGTGAACTCGATGTCCGTGTATCCGCTGAGGAACGTATGCACGGAGGAGACCTTCTTGCCCGCGTTCGCGCGGGATGTGAGGGCGGCGAGCTCCACGTCGGGATGGCGGCAGAGGATGCGGGAGAGTTCGCTCCCGGTGTATCCCGTTCCGCCTATGATTCCAACCTTGTATGTCATGATAGACCACCAATCGGTAAAATGCGTGCATTTGAATCACGGTTATAAGTATGATGTTCGAAACCGAACACTGAATGTCGGATGCGTTGCAAAAGAGACATGCGCGACCCTGTACCAACGGTTAATCGCCCTAGCGACATATCGGACTCCCCCTTCGGAAGCTTCCGCAGAGCCCGATATTTTCGCGCGAATGAAGAGAATAATCGCCGCTCCACAGCCATTCGGCCATGGAACTCGTATCGATGAAAAATGCTGTCCAATATCGGACACGGTGCATTTTTCATCGACAAACGGAACGGATTGCTGTTTGAAGTGCATACTATAGATGTCGCGTTAACATTAAGGACTGAACCAAATCCCCAATCTTTATGTCCGATGCCAAAAAGGCGTTCGTCCCTAGCGCCATTACCCTCATAACCATACTGCTCTCCTCGATGGTCATCCTCATGGGTGCCGCCGCCGTAGCACCGGCCCTCATGCCCATGAAGGAACATTTCGGAGAGAGTGAGTTCCTCGTCTCGCTAGTCGTCAGCCTGCCATCCCTGTCCGTCGCCATCACCGGTTTCGGAATGGGGATCCTTGCTGACCGTCTCGGAAAGGTCAGGGTGTTCTTCATCGCCATGGTGATCTTCACCGTCTCGGGGACCATCAGCTTCTTCCTCGAGAACTTCCCGCTGATCCTCGTCTTCCGCTTCATACTCGGAGTGGGCATAACAGGTATCTCCCTGACGACCACCGCGCTCATCGGTGAGTACTACGCCGGAATGACACGCGCAAAGGTCATCGGATACCAGGCAGCCGCCATCGGCGTGGGCACCCTCGTACTCGAGACCCTCGGCGGTTCGCTTGCGGACATCGGTTGGAACTATCCCTTCCTCATCTATCTCATAGGTGTCCCGATCATCCTGCTGGGGCTCATCTCCATCAAGGACCCGTCACGCATAGTCAGGGGCCCGTCCGAACACGGGGACGAGATGCCCGAGACCCTCGACGTCCCCAATCTGAAAGGCAAGATCGCATTCTGCTATGCCATGGTGTTCATGGAGATGTTCCTGATGTTCACAGTCCCCATGAACTTCTCGTACTACATCTCCGAGATGGACCAGCCCTATGTCATGATGGGCATCCTCTTGGGGATCATGGGCGTCTCCCAGGCGGTCTTCAGCATCCTCTACACCCGCAGGGCGACCAGGCTCAGCGACTACAACGCATTCGCACTCGCGTTCGGAATGATGGGCGCCAGCCTCGTGCTCCTGTACATCCAGCTCCTGCCCGTGACCCTTATCAGCATGATACTCATGGGCTGCTCTCTCGGACTCCTGATGCCCACTGTGATCGCCAGGCTGTCAATGCTGTCCACCAGGAAGTCCTCCGGGAAGGTCATGGGCGGATACTCCGTGTTCCTCAACCTCTCGAACTTCATCACCACCATCGTGTTCACCCCCATACTCGCTATCTTCGGGGGTTACTGCAACTCCTACCTCGTGATGGGAATCATCGGTTTCGCGGTGATGGCCGCCGTGCTCGCTATCAAGGCGCGCGACAGGTCAGCCGCCCCCGCCGTTGTCAGGACCAACCCTATCCCCCGGGACCCCGGGGAGTTCCCCAGCATGTACTCCAGCATCCTCGTCGCCACCGACGGCAGCGAGAACAGCGACTATGCCGTCAGGAACGCCGTCAACATCGCGAAGAAGAACAGTGCGCCCCTCACCGTGCTCTATGTCATAGACCCCTCCTCGCTGTCCAACATCGCGGGGGCCCTCGACTCCGCGGAGAACATCGAGAGCGCCGCCTTGAGCGCCTCCGCGGATGCGTTCGTGAGGTCGGGGGAGCTGTGCGCATCGGCAGGCGTGGAGCTCAACACCAAGGTCCTCATCGGACAGCCCGCGGACATGATAGCCCAGGAATCGGCCAACCACGACCTGGTCGTCTGCGGATCGGTCGGAAGGACGAATGCGAAGAGGGCCGTGCTCGGTTCGGTCGCCGAGAAGGTGGTCCGCTCCGCATACTGCCCCGTACTGGTATGCAGGAAGAGCCAGGAATGAGTTTTCCAAGGGATTCGGACCCCCGGCCCGATATCCCCCTGGAAACTCCACCTTATTTATCCGACCGCGGGGTAAGGGAAATCTGTTAACATGGAGAACCCGTTCAAACCCGCCGAGAAGGACATGAGGATCGTGCTCATCACCGCCGTATCCTCACTGCTCGCGATCGCGGTCATCGCCCTTTTGGACCATAAGTTCGAGGATCCGTACCTCGTGGCCTCGTTCGGTGCCACGGCGGTCCTGATCTACGGTGCGCCGAAGGCTCCCTTCTCCCAGCCCAAGAACGTGTTCTTCGGCCATCTCTTCTCGGCGATCATCGGGGTTTCGATAGCAATGGCATTCAATGCCTTAGGCCTGTTCGGCGATTACTGGTGGTTCGCCGCAGGTCTCGCCGTGAGCCTCGCCATCACCGCCATGGTCCTCACCGGGACCGTCCATCCCCCGGGAGGCGCCACCGCTCTGACCTGCGTGGTGAGCGGATTCTTCGGACCGATTTACATCGTCAGGCCGATCATGCTAGGTGTAGTGCTCATGATGGCCATCGCTTACGCGGCTAACATCCTCAAGGCCCGCTGCGAGGATAATAACTGTGAGCAGTACGAAAATTGACAAAAACCAACGTCTGTTAGACTTTTTCTTTTTCTTTACAGTCGCGTTTATATGTTAAACGAGCGATATCCTTCCGTGGCTGAGAACAGGCGTTCTTCGGAACAGCACGCATGCCACGGGAGCGGTCCGAAAGGACGCTCTATACGCGGAACTTGCGTGTCTTTTTACAAATCCCTTAGTTGTCCATATAACGCCTGGGATCAAGCAAGAAGTTTTTCAGAGGTATTCCGATGGAACAGAACAAATTGATAGCGATCATCGTGGTCATCGCAGTCATCGCTGCGGCCGCGGTCGGCGCCGTCTTCCTGCTCAAGGGGGACAAGTCCGACGGTGAGACCTCGTATACGCTGAAGTACGTCACCAACGGCGGAGACGCCATCGATGACAAGACGTTCACCAAGAACACAGACACTTTCAATCTCGCTACACCCGTCAGATCGGGCGGCTATACCTTCCTCGGATGGTACGAGAACGCCGACTTCTCCGGCACCCCGATAACGCAGATCGCCAAGGGGACCGAGAAGGATATCACGGTCTACGCCAAGTGGCAGCTCGTCCTGGCCCCCAATGCCATCCCCACCGCGGATCAGATGTCTTCCGTGCCCGATGTGCAGGTCACGTTCGACGACGATGCGACCGACAAGACCATCCCCACCGCGGTCGTCAACGAGATCAAGGCCGACAAGACCCTCACCGTCGTCAACAAGGACGACACCGGCAAGGAGACCCTTTCCTGGACCTTCAACGGCGCCGCCACCACCCAGGCAGGTTACGACTCCTCCAAGGCGATGGACACCACCGTCACCCCGGACAAATCGAAGCTCGAGTCCGAGAAGAAGATTACCCTGGACTTCGAATACGACGGTACCCTCCCCTACGCATCCACCATCAAGTTCTACATCGGGACCAACGTGTTCCCTGCCGGCACGCTCATCAGCGTCCAGAACGAAGGGGACGCCGAACCCATCGGACAGTTCCCCGTGGACGCCGAGGGATACGTCACCTTCACCATCGACCACTGCTCCGACTGGGTCCTCACGCTCTATGTCGAGGTCACCCTCGACGGCAACGGAGGAAACTTCGACGGCAGCGCCACCTTCGTGATCGGAGGCGACTACAAGAGCGATTTCCCCCTCAACAAGGTCCCGACCCCCGTCAAGACCGGATACTATTTCACCGACTGGGAGTCCGAACTTCCCGCAACATTCCCGGACCACAACATCTCCGATAAGGCGTTGTATTCTCCGAACCACTACACGGTCGTATTCAACAAGAACGCCGAAGACGCCACCGGTACCATGACCGACGAGGATATGGTCTATGACACCGCGAAGGCCCTCACCGCCAACGCGTTCCAGTACACCGGCCACAACTTCGCCGGATGGGCCACCACCGCCACGGGCACAGTCGCCTTCTCGAACGAGCAGTCCGTCAGCAACCTGACCGCCGAGATGAACGGTACCGTCAACCTCTACGCCGTCTGGACCGTCAACCAGTATCAGGCTTTGGCGGTCATCGGCCCGGATACCGTCCGTACCGGCGCCCCCGCCGGATGGACCGACAACAACAACGGAAGCTACACCAAGTACTTCGACTACGGCACATCCGCCGACGCCATCATCGCCGATTTCGGCAGCACCGCCCAAAACACCGCCAAGAACGGATACAACTTCGGCGGAATGCTCCCGAGCGTCCCCACCATGGGAGTCAACGGGATGCAGATCTACGCCGACTGGCAGCTGATCACCTACACCGCCTCCTTCCACACGAACGGAGGACAGGCCGTCAACAACATCGACTTCACCATCGAATCCGCCGACATAGTGCTCCCCGTCACCACCAAGAACGGCTCCGCCTTCCAGGGATGGTACGACAACGATGCCCAGAGCGGAGAGGCCGTCACCACAATCGCCGCCGGGAGCTACGGCAACAAGGACTTCTATGCCAAGTGGGGCAATAACTTCATCGAGCTCAGGTTCAACACCAACGGAACCCTCACCGATGTTAATAAGTCCGTGCAGGCCACCAACAACGCGGGTGCCCTCACCCTCACCAAGACCTCCACCGGCATCTACAAGGTGGAATCCACCGACCAGATTTCTGTCAACAACGGCGAATACACCGTCCTCCTCGGCAACACCGAGATCGGCACCGTCACCGTCACCGACGGACGCGGGACCGCCACCTTCGACTTCTACACAGTGGACTTCAGCATCCTCGGGGAGATCAGCCCCAACATGACGCAGACCGTCCTCTCCGGAGGTAAGGCATCCGCTGTCGCCAACCCTGAGAACCCCGGTTACGACTTCGGTGGATGGTACAGCAACTCCAGCTACACCGGCGATGCATGGGTCTTCAACACCGACACCGTCACCGGAACCACCATCCTGTACGCGAAGATGACCGCCAAGACCTTCTCCGTGACCTTCGAGACCAACGGAGGAACCATCAACACCGGCAGCTTCAGCGAGTACACCTACGGCAACGCCAAGGACCTCCCCACCGATGTCACCAGCAAGGGTTACGACTTCGCCGGATGGTACGACAACTCCGCCTTAATCGGAGAGAGAGTGAGCACCATCTCCGCCACCGCGTACGGCGACAAGACCTTCTACGCCAAGTGGAACGTCGTCACCTACACCATCCAGTTCGACACCGACGGCGGAACCCCCATCGACAGCATGACCTACACCGTTGAGACCGCCACCTTCGACCTCCCGACCAACAGCACCAAGACCGGATTCCACATCGATGCCTGGACCGACGGGGCCGGCTCCCTCATCACCCAGATCACCCAGGGAACCACGGGTAACAAGAACCTCAGGGCCATGTGGGTCGGCAACACCTACACCATCGTCTTCCAGAAGAACAGCGAGAGCGCGACCGGGACCATGGCCGACGAGGCCATGACCTACGGAACCCAGAAGGCCCTCACCGTCAACGGGTTCTCCAACGAAGGCAACGCCTTCGCCGGATGGGCGACCACCGCCAGCGGCGAGGTCGTGTACACCGACGGACAGGTGGTCAACAACCTCACGGATATCAACAACGAGGTCGTCAACCTCTACGCCAAGTGGGAACCCTACTACATCCAGGTGACCCTCACCCTCGACAGGGAGCCCGAGACGGGCCAGCACACCGTCACCGCCCAGCACAACGAGGAGACCCCGCTCGCCCTCACCCACATCGGCAACGGGGTCTACAAGACCGACGCGAACGCGACCGTTGTCAACGGCTACGAGTACAAGATCGCCGTCGACTCCACCCTCGTCCTCACGACGTCCGTCGCCGACGGAAAGATCGAGTGCTACGTCGTGTTCCACTCCGTGTCCTTCTACACGCATATCGACGGCGATGTCATCGTCAAGAAGGTCCTCAGCGGAACAACCGTCAGTCCCCCGGACGACCCCCAGAAGACCGGATACCAGTTCGACTGCTGGTCCGAGGACAGCACCCAGAGGATCCCCTACGACTTCTCGCTGCCCATATCCGCCGCCCGCGTCTTCTATGCCTTCTACAACGCGAACACCTACGCCCTCGTCTACAACAGCAACGGCGGAACCGGAAGCATGGATGGCAGCAACGTCGTCTTCGACGGCACGTTCACCCCCGCCGCCTGCACCTTCACCAAGACCGTGCAGGACGTCGAGTACACCTTCATCGGCTGGAATACCCAGGCCGACGGACAGGGCCTGAGCCTCGCCGCCGGAACCCAGGTTACCGTCGGTGAGGACATGATCGCCAACCTCGTGGACGGAAAGGTCTGCCTCTTCGCCATGTGGATCGACGGCAGCTACACCGCCCAGCTCGGCGACCAGTTCGTCGGGACCTACACATACAGCTCCCCCGAGCAGAGCTTCAGCGACGCGCCCACCCGCGTCACCGTGATCGGCATCGGCGACGAGTACAAGATCGAGGTCCAGGTCCAGCTCCAGAACCAGGGCGCTTGGAATGTCATAACCGCGGCCGACTGCCAGAACGGACAGTGGCCCGTGTTCGGAAACTTCCTCGAACCCGAGGAGCTCGCCGCCATCATCGCCCAGCCCGGAACCCCCGGAACGGTCACCCTCAACGGCCAGTCCACCGACGTGATCGTACACGAGACCACCATCTTCGGAGGAGCCGCCAACATCGTCCTCAAGACCGTGGCCTCCGGAGAGTACGCCGGGATGATCGCCTTCGTCGACATCCAGATGACCATCACCGAACAGCAGGCCGCCGAATCCCATATGGCTGCCGGAAGCTACAGGGAGACGATCACCACCAACACCTTCACCCGCGCCACCCAGGCCGAGACCCACAGGGTCACCTACTTCCTCGAGAAGGACAGCCAGCAGTCCGTCGTCCACGAGAACGATTCTGTCTACGCGAACCCCGCGGACCTCCAGCTCGTGAAGGATGGCAAGTACTTCGTCGGATGGCGCTACGAAGGCGCCATGGGCGACGAGAGGATCGATTACACCCCCGGCGAGAGGATCATGTCCGACCGCAACGTGTACGGACTCTGGGACGAGATCAGGACCAACATCGACTGGGACGTTATCAACCCCATGGACATGAGGATCCTCATGAACGGAGAGAGCGACGCCTGGCTCGCCGACGCCGCCCTCAACTCCTACCTGACCTTCCCGGACGCCACAGACTGGGCTGTGGTGAAGGCCGACAAGGACGGTCCCGTGTACGCGTTCACTATGAACCAGGTCAGATACAACGTCAGGGTCAACACTAACGTCTACGACGGAATCGAAGGCTTCTACCATGCCGCCACCCCGTCGCTGGTCGACGGAGCCCTCCGCCTGACCTTCGACCAGAGCAACGACAACAACAAGTTCTACGTCGTCCTGACCTTCTTCAACGCCGAGCTCCCGCAGTTCAGCGGGTACTTACCTGCCGTCGGGGACACGATGACGTACAGCATCACCGCCTACGGCAGTCCCTACGACACGCAGTACACCGTGACCAAGATCCCCGGGTCCGAGGGATGGAACTCCGCCACCACCTACCGGATGACCGTGAGCTCCACATACGACAGCAGGGAGTCCCCCTTCGACATGTACAAGTACCCCGTCACCGGACCCTTCTCGAGCGAGGGCTTCCTCATCACCGTGGGCACCTACACCTTCAACGATGTCCCCGTCCAATGCTACATCATGAGAGAGATCCGCGTGACCCAGGCCGACGGCGTCAGGACCACCGACACCCTTGCCGAGTTCTACATCGGCGCCGCCGACGGCATAGCATACAGCACATCGTCCAACGGGGTCAGCTATGTGCTCAAGAGCAAGTCCGCTCTCCAGTCCTGTGAGTCCCACACCGTCGTCTTCAACGGCAACGGCGGAGAGGTCCGCGGCCATGCCACCTACACCACCGTCGTGTTCGGAACCAACGGCATCGATGCAGAGAGGGAGGGATTCGACTTCCTCGGATGGGCCACCTCCGCCGACGGACCGGTCGTCTACAACAACACCAACTATGTGATCACCCAGGACTGCGAGCTCTTCGCCAAGTGGGGATTCGGAGGCGCCTTCTTCACCACCAGCGCCACCTCCGGCAGCACCCAGGTGAACCCCACCGTCACCCTGACCAACTTCTACCAGAGCGTTGTCATCGTACCGTCATCGTTCGAGTACGTGAACGGCGCAGAGGTCGGAACGTCCTTCACAATCGACGGATTCATCGCCGTCGGAGATTACGCCCAGTCCCCGGTGTTCAAGAGGATGTACGTCTCCGTCATCGAGGAGGTCACCCAGAGCTACACCAAGATCGCGCCCCACGCGTGGATACCCACCGCCTACGCGAGCATGCCCGCCGACTACTGGGAGATATACGTGGAGAAGAGCGAGACCCTGAACGTCACCGTCGGCTACGGCGAGAAGTGCGTGGTCACCTACGAACCCAACGGCGCCACCGGACAGGCCGTCACCCAGGACGTCCCCCGCTACGGTTTCATCACCCTCCCCGAAGCGGACCTGTTCACCCACCCGAGCAACTACACCTTCCTCGGATGGTGCACCAACGAGACCGGATTCGGGTCCAAGTACACCGGCGTGTACCCCGATCCCATCATGAATCCGGACAACGGTTCCACCCTGACCCTGTACGCCATCTGGGAGCCCAGAGTGCACATCCACTACGATGCCAACGGCGGGACCTTCGAGGAACCCGACTATGACTACGACAAGGACGCTACGGCCGACGGAGCCACCCAGTTCGTCATCTCCGACGCCTATTTCCTCAGCAAGTCCGGCCACAAGTTCCTCGGTTGGGGCCTCTCCCCGGGCGCCACCACCCTAGCCTACGTCCAGGACGACAGAGTCGTCTTCCAGCCCTCCCAGGCCGGAACCACCCTGAACCTGTACGCCATCTGGGGACCCGAGAACCAGGTGTTCAAGGTCCTGTACGACGATTACAATACCGTCGCGGCCTACTGGTACTACCCTGATGCCACCAACGACCCCCAGTACCTCATGGGCGGCATAACCTCGCCCATGTCCCAGGCCGGATACAGAGAAGCGGGCGACAACATCCTCATAGGCTGGAACACCGCCCGGGACGGAAGCGGAACCCCCTATGCTCTCAACGGCACCCTCAACCTGAAGGTCGAACCGGGATCGAACTTCTACCTGTACCCGGTGTGGGCCCAGTCGTACCAGCTCACCGTCGCGCTCGACGGAGGTACGTTCGAAGCCACTCCCAGCGGATGGACCTACATCGAGGGCATGGCCTTCAAGACCTTCCAGAGCGGCACCACCTACGGCACCGCCTTCCAGGAGCTCGTGGACGGAGGCCTCACCAGAACCGGATACCACTACGACAGCAACGCCGCGGTGAACAGCACCGTGCTGACCGGATTCGGCTACACCACCTTCCCGTGGGTCTCCGACGGCGGGAACACCTGCGCCCTTTCCGTCAACCTCAACGGCGGTACCATCGCGTA